>Ga0222419_100569_pt1 | contig 29136 bp, 27 predicted proteins | sample 1B20Ametagenome_FD_182474 | JGI IMG/M metagenome (GOLD analysis project Ga0222419, IMG submission 182474) | Enriched microbial communities from leaf-cutter ant dump, University of Wisconsin, Madison, United States - 1B20A (version 2) | ecosystem: Environmental > Terrestrial > Nest > Insects nest... | reverse complement strand
GCAGCAATTTGCTCGCGCTCGCAGTTTCATCTCTACCCTCCGCAAACAAAACCTTTCCATCCTCAACTCGCTCTCTGCTGCTCTGCGCGGGCAATTAGTTTTCTGTTAGAGGACCTAAGTAGTAACGTTAAGTCCATCTATTTCGGCACCGGAGGCCTCGTTTGCCCCTGCTCGACTGAATTTAACTGGACAAATCCATTAAACCGCCCCACACCCCGCCAAATCATACGCAATAACTGGACAAATCCATTTGTTTGCAAACCGCTGTGAAGTCCGCCGCGGGATTCGTAAGCGATTGCCCTGGTCCGCATGCTCAAGCGATGGCAATGACGGTTGCGGAATGGTACAATATTTCACAGTATACGCGACAGACAAGGCTCCGAAAATGGAGCAGCGTTAGCAAAGATGTTCATTTGGGAGGAATAAGAAAGTATGACTGTGAACACCGATCTCGACCGACTGTCCGTCACCACCATTCGCACGCTGGCGATCGACGCCATCGAGAAAGCGAAGTCGGGCCATCCCGGCATGCCGATGGGCGCCGCGCCGATGGGCTACCAACTGTTCGCGAAGACGATGAAGCACGATCCGGCGAATCCGCAATGGATCGACCGCGACCGGTTCGTCCTGTCCGCGGGACACGGCTCCATGCTGCTGTATGCGCTGCTGCATCTGAGCGGTTACGATCTGCCGCTCGACGAACTGAAGAACTTCCGCCAATGGGGCTCGCTCACGCCGGGTCATCCGGAATTCGGCCACACGGCCGGCGTCGACGCCACGACCGGTCCGCTCGGCCAAGGGCTCGGCATGGCGGTCGGCATGGCGATGGCGGAGGCGCAATTGTCCGCTACATACAACAAAGACGGCTTTGACCTGATCAACCATTTCACATACGCGATCTGCGGCGACGGCGACCTGATGGAGGGGATCTCCTCGGAGGCGGCATCGCTGGCGGGCCATCTGAAGCTCGGCAAATTGATCCTGCTCTACGATTCGAACGATATTTCGCTGGACGGGGAGCTGAACCTGAGCTTCTCCGAGAACGTCGCGAAGCGCTTCGAAGGCTACAACTGGCAAGTGCTGCGCGTCGAAGACGGCAACGATCTGGATGCGCTCGCGAAGGCGATCGCCGAGGCGCAGGCCGAGACCGGCAAGCCAACGCTGATCGAAGTCAAGACGGTCATCGGCTACGGCTCGCCGAACAAGGGCGGCAAGGGCGGCCATGCCGGCCCGCACGGATCGCCGCTCGGCGCCGATGAAGCGAAGCTGACCAAGGAATTTTACGGCTGGGATTGGCCGGACTTCCACGTGCCGGACGAAGTGCGCGCCCGCTTCGCCGAAGTGAAGCAGCGCGGCGAGCAAGCCTATGCGCAGTGGGAAGCGTTGTTCACGAAGTACAAGAGCGCGCATCCGCAGTTGGCCGGGCAGTTCGAGCTGGCGCTGTCCCGCAAGCTGCCGCAAGGCTGGGACGCGGACCTGCCGAAGTATTCGCCGGAAGACAAGGCATTGTCCACGCGCGTTGCATCAGGCAATGCGATCAATGGCCTGGCCAAGAACGTTCCGTATCTCGTGGGCGGATCGGCAGACCTGGAAAGCTCGACGATGACGCATATGAAGGGCTTGACGCGCTTTACGCCGGACAGCTACGATGGCCGCAACATCTACTTCGGCGTCCGCGAGTTCGGCATGGCCGCGGCGATGAACGGCATCTCGCTGCATGGCGGCTTGCGCGTATACGGCGGCACATTCTTCGTGTTTACCGACTATTTGCGCCCGGCGGTTCGTCTCGCTTCGATCATGCATCAGCCGGTCGTCTATGTGCTGACGCATGACTCGATCGCGGTCGGCGAAGACGGCCCGACGCACGAGCCGATCGAGCAGTTGGCCTCGATCCGCGTCATTCCGGGCCTGACGGTCATTCGTCCGGCAGACGGCAACGAGACTTCCGCCGCCTGGTCGTATGCGCTGCAAAACACGGCGAGCCCGGTGGCGCTCGTGTTGACGCGCCAGAACTTGCCGATTCTCGCGGGCACGGCGGAGAAAGCGGCGGAAGGCATCGCCAAAGGCGCTTACGTATTGTCGGAAGCGGCGAACGGAGCGCCGCAGGGCATCCTGATCGCGACCGGCTCCGAAGTGCAGCTTGCCGTCGCTTCGCAGAAGGCGCTGGCGGAACAAGGCATTCACGTGCGCGTCGTCAGCATGCCGAGCTGGGATCTGTTCGACAAGCAGCCGCAAAGCTACCGCGACGAGGTGCTGCCGAAGTCGATCAAAGCCCGCCTGGCGGTCGAGATGGCTTCTCCGTTCGGCTGGGAGCGCTACGTCGGCGACGAGGGCGCGGTGCTCGGCATCTCGACGTTCGGCGCGTCCGCTCCCGGCGATCGCGTGATCAAGGAATACGGCTTTACGCCGGATAACGTAGTCGAGCAGTTCCGCAAGCTGATCTGACGGTTCGAGATTTTGCGTCCCGAGCGGACAAGGTGGAGAGGGAACAATGGCGCAATTCGATCACGTATCGGTCATCAAGGCTGCGAACATTTATTTTGAGGGCAAAGTAACAAGCCGTACCGTGGTGTTCGCGGACGGCACGCGCAAAACGCTGGGCATCATGCTCCCCGGCGAATACGAGTTCGGCACCGACCGCAAGGAAGTCATGGAAATTCTGGCCGGCGAGCTGAGCGTACTTCTCCCCGACAGCCGCGAATGGCTGGAAATCGCCGACAGCGGAACGTTCGCCGTGCCTGCGAATTCCAGCTTCAAATTGAAGGTCGCGAAAGTGACGGATTACGTCTGCTCTTATTTGGACGGGTAGTCCGCGATCCGATCATGCAGGAAAGAAACAGCCCCCCGCACTTGTGTGTGTCACACAGTCGGGGGGCTGCTTGTTTCAACGACTGACAGAAATCAGGCTTCCAGGCGGCGTTCGACAAACTCCTTCAACTGAATCTTCTGATACAAAGGCAATCCCGACAACAAGCAGCCATAGTGGAATTGGCCGGCCTTCTTGTCGATGCGGATGATGCGGCCGGTCATGGGCGGCAATCCGGCTTCCGGCGGCATATGGATGACGACGAACATGTCCGGCTCGAGCGGATATTCGGAGGCGATCTGCAATCCGTCTTCCGATACGTCGTTCAGGGTGCCCTGGACCGATTGGCCGGAGAATGCGCCTTCCTGCAACCACTGATAGAGCGATACCATGACCGGAATGTTCAGCGGTATGCGCGCGGTTTTGCGTCTGTTCGGTTCGACGGCTGGAGCAGCCGCAGCGGATTCGGCGACGATCGGCGCCGTACCGGCTGTTCCCGCCGATGCTTCAGGCGACTCCGCGTCCGCAATCTGGCGGCCGATCCATTCTTCATAAACTTGCGCCAATGCGCACAGGTCCGATTCGCCGTATCCGGAAGCTTGGCCGACTTGAAACAGCGACTTGGCCGCCGCCAGCATCGGCGTGCCGACGCCAAGTCCGTCCGACATTGCGGCGGCCAGCTTCAGGTCTTTCAACATCAGGGCGAGCGTGAACTGCACGCTGAAGTCGCGGTCGATGATTTTGCGGCCCTTCAGTTCGGCTTGCTTGCTGGATGCGCCGCCCGACAGCACGATGCGCAAAAACGAAGAGGCGTCGATGCCGCCCTTGGCCGCGATTGCCATGCCTTCGATCAAGCCTGCGGCGTTAATGCCGACAATTGTGTTGTGCGCCAGCTTGGCCGTCGAACCGCTGCCGCCGGGCCCGGTGTGGATGATCTCCCGGCCCATGGCCAGCAAGATGTCTTGCTGTTCATCCACAATCTGCTTGTCGCCTCCCGCCATGAACAGAAGCGAACCGTCTTCGGCAGCAGGCTTGCTGCCGGTTACCGGCGCATCGATGAAGTAGGCGAACTTGCTGCCGATGTCCCGGCCCAGCCGTTGCGAGAGCGAAGGAGACACCGTACTGCAATCGATGACGGTTGTCCCGGGCGAAAGTCCGGCGAGCACGCCTTGATCCCCGTAATACACGTCTTCCGCGGCAAGATCGTTGCTGATCATGGTAATGACGACATCGGCGGATCTTGCGGCTTCCGCGGCAGACGCGGCAATATCCGCGCCGATCCGGCGCAATTCTTCGGCTTTGCCGGGCGTTCTGTTGAACACGGTAACCGGAAATCCTCTGCGCAGCAAGTTGGCCGCCATAGGCGCACCCATAATGCCAAGTCCGATAAAGCCGACCGTTTTCATCCTGTGTCTCCTCCGTTACGGCGTGATACCTCCTTTGTACCATAATTCGACTCAAACCGAAATGAATCTTTTGCGAACGTCAACGCTTGATCGACAAATACTGGCAGTCTGAACTTGTGTCGGCAAGCAAATTTGAGTATGCTAAATAGAAATTTGATCGTCATAAGGGGGATTATGCAAGTGAGCAAGGGCAAGGGCATTCAATTCGATTATTCCAAAGCGCTGCAATTCGTCGGACAACACGAGGTGGACTATCTGGCTCCGGCCGTGAAGCTGGCGCACGAGCAGTTACATAACGGGACGGGAGCCGGCTCCGACTATCTCGGCTGGATTAATCTGCCGACCGACTACGACAAGGAAGAGTTCGCGCGTATCCGGAAGTCGGCTGCGAAGATTCGCGAGGATTCCGACGCGCTGATCGTCATCGGCATCGGCGGCTCGTATCTGGGCGCCCGCGCCGCGATCGAGATGCTGCAGCATTCATTCTACAACACGCTTGACAAGGCACAGCGCAAGTCGCCGCAAATTTTTTTCGCCGGCAACAATATCAGCTCGACCTATGTGACGCACCTGCTGCAAGCGCTGGAAGGCAAGGACTGGTCGATCAACGTCATTTCCAAGTCGGGCACGACGACGGAGCCCGCGATCGCATTCCGGATTTTCCGCGAGGCATTGGAGCAGAAGTACGGCAAGGAAGCTGCCCGGGGGCGCATCTATGCCACGACCGACAAGGCGCGCGGCGCACTCAAGCAGCTTGCGAACGCCGAAGGCTACGAATCGTTCGTCATCCCGGACGATGTCGGCGGCCGCTACTCCGTGCTGACGGCTGTCGGCCTGCTGCCGATCGCGGCGGCGGGCATCGACATCGAAGCGATGATGCAAGGGGCGCGCGACGCGCAGCAGCAGTACGACAACCCGAATCTCAGCGAGAACCAGGCGTATCAATATGCCGCCGTGCGCAATGCGCTGTACCGCAAAGGTAAAGGCGTCGAAATTCTCGTCAACTACGAGCCGGGTCTGCATTTCGTGTCGGAGTGGTGGAAGCAATTGTACGGGGAAAGCGAAGGCAAAGATTTCAAGGGCATCTATCCGGCATCGGTCGACTTCTCGACGGACTTGCACTCGATGGGTCAATTCATTCAGGAAGGCAGCCGGATCATCTTCGAGACGGTGCTGCAGGTCGGCGAAGTGGCCGATCAGATTACGATCCGGCGCGACGAGGGCGATCTGGACGGCTTGAACTTCCTGGCCGGCAAGACGCTGGACTTCGTCAACAAGAAGGCGTTCGAAGGCACGCTGCTCGCGCACACGGACGGCCAAGTGCCGAACCTGATCGTGAGCTTGCCGGATATGTCGCCTTATACGTTCGGCTATCTGGTCTATTTCTTCGAGATCGCCTGCGGCGTCAGCGGCTACTTGCTCGGCGTCAATCCGTTCGATCAGCCGGGCGTGGAAGCTTATAAGAAGAACATGTTCGCACTGCTCGGCAAGCCGGGTTACGAGGAAGCGAAGAAGGCGCTGGAAGCACGTCTGTAAAACCGTCCGTTCCGGCGGAGCCTGGGGCAGTCTGCCCCTGTCAATATGATATTATGTCAGGGCCAACACAAGAAAAGAGCAGGTTATCAAAAGGATAGCCCGCTCTTTTCTTGCAAAACCCGCGTTATCTGGAAATCTCGCGCAGCCGCATCTCTTTAATACGGTGAACGAGCAAGAAAATGTGTTTACTCTCTTGACAGAGATTCGAAATAGGGAGTATGATCAGATCATCCTTTTGGATCACTCTTTTTCATCGGAAAATGACACCGGTGTCTTTTCGAGCGACAGACGATATACTTGCAAGGAGATACGATATAAATGGCGCAAAAGTATACCATTCGGGACATCGCCAAAATGTCCGGGTTTTCGTTTAAGACGGTTTCCCGTGTAATCAATAACGACAAGAACGTCAAGGCCAGCACTCGCGACAAGATTATGCAGGTGATCGCCGAGACGAACTTCAAACCGAACATATACGCACAAAATCTGAACAGCAAGATGAACAAGAATGTGCTTGTGTCGATCCGCAAGACACATGGACAGAACACGACGCAATGGTTCGACTACTTGATGTCGTTCATGATCAAGGAAGCGCATAACCGCAACTGCACGCTTATTCAGGAAGTCATCTACGATGACGCGGATTTGCGCAACTCGATGCTGGAGAAGTCGGGCAGCTATATCGATGTGCTGGTGATGTTTTATTTGCAGGAGAACGATATGCGTATCGAAATGGCCAACAAGAACAGGATCCCGTACATCTCTTTCGAGAAAAATGCGCTTGCTCCACTTTCAATTTCCAACAACAACAAAGCGGGCATGGAGGCTGTGACAGAGTATCTGTTCGCGAGAGGGCTGTCGTCGATCTGTCTGATGCTTGGCGCAGAGATTGAAGTCAACAGGGAACGGGCCGATGCGATCCAGGAGATGTACAGCCGGCATCTCATGCCGCTTGATCGCCTTGAAATCATATATGGCATGAACAATTTGGAGACGATTCGTCAGTATGTGGAACGGCGTATTGAGGAAAAGAACCTGCCCGAAGTGTTCTTTGTTTCCGGCGACGAAAAAGCGATTGCCGTGTACAGCGCTTTGAACGCGCATGGCCTGTCGATTCCGCAGGACGTGTCGGTGATCGGCTTCGACAACATCCCGATCTCCCAGTATTATTCACCGCCGCTGACGACGATGGGACAGGACTTTGCGCGTCTGGCATTCGAGATGCTGGAAGTGATAGACAAGCTGATCGATGGCGACAAGAATGTCTCGTCGGTGCAAATCGATCCGCAACTGATCGTGCGGGAAAGCGTGCGGTAACCTTCTTTTCACGAAAATGTGAAAAGGCTTACGATGTATTGACACCGGTGTCACAGTATGACGCACCGGATTCAATAAAACTAATAAGCAAAAAGGAAAGGTGATCAGACTCATGTTTAAAGGACTTCGCCCGGCCACGCTTATGTTGCTCTTCATCGCGCTCGCCCTTGTTGTCGCAGCGTGCGGCAGCAACAACGGCGCCGACAATGCGGCTTCCGGCTCGCCGGCAGTCAGCCCGTCGGCTGCTGCCACCGCTGCTCAGCCTTCTTCCCCGTCTCCTGCGCCAAGCGAACCGGTTACACTCGAATACGCCACGAACGCTTCCGGCGGCACCCTCAATGCGATCAAAGCGATTGCCGCCAGCTTCAACGCTGCCAACGGTCAGAATATTACGGTGGAAGTTGCCGATCTCGGCAAAGATTTCAACACACAGATGACTGCACGTATGGCGAACAATGACCTGCCGGATCTGTTCTCGACAGGCGGCTGGGCGGTACGTCGGTTCGGCGAATACGAGCTGCCGCTGAACGATCGTCCGTGGGCTGCGCAACTGAAGAACGAGATCAAATCGGTCGTCACCGACACCGCAGGCAATATCGTTGCGCTGCCCATGGACATTGACATCAGCGGTATGGTGTACAACAATGCATTGCTGCAACAGCTAGGCATCGCCGTTCCGGAAACGTGGGAACAGTTCCTGGCTGCTTGCGAAGCGATCAAGAAAGCCGGCAAGACGCCGGTCGGCATTGCGGGCAAAGATTCTGGCGATGTCGCCGGTCTGATCGGGCGCGTAGCCCTCTCGCTGCTCATACAGAGTGCGAACAGCGAGAAGGAAGCCTTCAAGGCAGGTTCGTTCGACTGGAACAAATACGCCGCCGTAACGGATTTCGTTGCCAATCTGAAATCCAAAGGGTACTTGAATGCTGATTATCTGACAGCGGACAAACCGGCCGTTTATGCTGAATTTGCCAAGGATAACGTGGCTTTCGCTTTCCAATCCAACCAGACGATCGCCGAAGTGAAGAAGCTGAATCCAAACTCGGATATGAGCATGATGCGTATTCCGGTAAGCGACACGACGACGCAGCCATTTCTGATCAGCGGCGAACGCGATTCGATTGGCATATGGAAAGATACGAAGCACCCTGAAGCTGCGCGGGCGTTCGTCGATTATATGGCTCGGTCGGAGAACGTGAAGGCCATTGCCGAGACGTATTCGATTCCGACGGCTCTGAACGGCTCGGAGGCAGATCTCGGCGACTTGCAGGCTGCGTTCAACAAGTTCCAGGATGCGAGCGTTTCGAACCATTTCGACCGCGAATACTTGCCAAACGGCATGTACAGCGTCATCGGAACGACGAGTCAAGGCTTCCTGTCTGACACAATGGACGCCGCTGCCGTCATCAAGACCATGAGCGACGAGTTCGCTCGCCTGACGAAGAATGGATAATCATTCTGCTCGAGGGCTGAAACTGAGTCCGATATTAAGCCGGCTTCAGCTTGGCTCCATGTATGTACCTGCGGCGGTCCTGTTCGGGATATTTGTGTTCTACCCGCTGCTCTCCGGCGTGCGGATTTCGTTCACGGACTGGAACGGCTATTCGCAGCACTTCAGCTACGTCGGCTTTGACAATTACCGCAGGCTGTTTGCCGACGCGAATATCCGCACCGCTTTTATCAACACACTCATCTACGGCATCGGGTCTACGATCATTCAGAACGTATGGGGGCTGCTTTACGCGCTGCTTCTCAATCGCAAATTTGCGGGCAGGACGTTTACGCGAGCCGCTGTTTATTTGCCGGTCATGATCTCGGGTCTCATTATGGGTTATATCTGGTATTTCATGCTGCAATACAGCGCCGGAGCGATCAATGATGTGATGACACTGCTGGGGCTGCCGCGTGTGGACTGGCTTGCCGATAACCATCGGGCGGTAGGTTTCATTCTGTTTATTACATCGCTGCAATATGTCGGTCAGGCGATGATCATCTACCTGGCGGGGCTGCAGTCAATTCCGCAAGCCTACTACGAAGCTGCGCAGATCGACGGCGTGCGGGTATGGAGCAAGTTCCGTCACATCACGCTGCCATTGCTTTCACCGGCGATCATTACGAATGTCACACTGAAGCTGATCGGCGGACTGCAGCTGTTCGATCTTGTCATGGCGCTTACCGCCGGCGGGCCGGGCTTAAGCACCCACTCGCTGTCCACGATGATCAACTATCTTTATTTCGTCAGCCAGAATGCCGGTTATTCCGCCACGCTCGGCATTGCGTTATTCGTGTTCATTATGGCGCTTACGATTATGGTTAACCGCGTACTTTATCGGAAAGAGGTGGAGCACTGAACATGCGCAGGCGGATGCGTCAATTCGGACTGCCCGTACTCGGGCTTGCGATTGCTTGTCTTCACCTCATCCCGCTCTACATCGTCGTATCTGTCTCTTTCAAGCGTATGACCGATCTGTCTTCGCGCTGGCATTTTCCGAATTACTTCTACTTCGGCCAATTTCATGACGCGCTTGCCGACGGAAGGCTGTTCAAGGCATTTGGCAACACGTTGACGATTATGGCAGTGACGGCAGTATTGCTCGTTCTGATAGGTTCGCTGTCGGCATACCCGCTGGCGCGCATCCGCTCGCGCTTCAATCGCATCTGGATGAGCGTCGTTCTCGGCGTCATGATGGTGCCGACGCTCAGCGTAATCGTGCCCCTGTATGGGACGTTGCAACAGTTCGGTGCAATCAATACGTTTTGGGGCATCATCGCCGTACTGACCGCGTTCAACTTGCCGCTGTGTATTTTTCTGTACGCCAATTTCATTCGTTCGATCCCGCGTGAGCTCGACGAAGCGGCCAAAGTGGACGGATGCGGTCACTATCGGCTGTTTTATACGATCGTGCTGCCGCAGCTCAAGCCGGTTACTGCCGCCGTGCTCATTCTGAAGGGGCTCAAAGTGTGGAACGACTACGAGTTCCCGCTCTATTTCCTGCAGAAGCCGGATAATATGACGATCACGCTTGCGATCTCCCGGTTCTTCTCCGACACGTCGTCCAATTTCGGGGCTGCGTCCGCAGCCGCGGTGCTTGCGGTTGTGCCCGTGATAGCCGCTTTTCTCGCGCTGCAAAAATATTTCGTGGCGGGGCTGACCGACGGTGCGGTGAAGTAACGGTGCAGCGTATGTTCAAACGCCAGGAGGAAAATTCACAAATGACCTATCAGGAAGATATGAACCGCTGGCAATCCAGATTCGACCGTGACATGAACGAGATGCCTGTCCCGTGGGTCATTTCGCACAAACTGGTTGAAAAGATTACGAGCGAAGGCACGATGAAGCCGTTCTATGGGGCAACGACGGTGTATCGCATGTCGGAGCGGGACAGGACCGCCTGCAAAGCTGCGCGCGACCGGCTGTTCGAGCGGCACGGCAAGCAGATCGCGGGGCTTGCGCCCGACACCTATCATCTGACGGTTCACGCGCTTAGCAACGTATACAACGTGGCGAACGACAACGCGCTTATCCGTCGCAGCATTGAGGAGACGGAGCCGAGGGTCATTGCCGCGTTTCGCGAGATTGCCAGGTCGTACGCAAGTCGCACAATTGCGATGCGGGCGCTCGGCATCTCGACCGCTGGCAAGGACATCATCGGCATCAAGTTCGTTCCGGCGTCGCAGAATGATTTTACGCTGCTGATCGATCTGTTCGACCGAATGGAAGCCGTCTATCCGTTGAAGGAGCTCTATGTGCCGCATGTATCGCTTGGCTACCACCAAATTCGGCATCATACGGAGGAAGAAGTGGCTGATCTGTATGAGACGTTGCGTGAAATCAATCGGGACATCGATCTGACGATTGAACTTGCCGTAGCGGATATGGTCTATCAGCATCACTATGATATGGGCGACTTCCGCGATGTGTTCGATGTAAGGAAGTTTGCGGGGGAGTCATTCCAACAGCCTTAACCCGGCCTTATCGGGGCGGTCAACCGTTCCATCTCGCCTAGAATCCGCATCGCCGCTTCATTCGTATTGCCGCACATCTCGATCGACGCCTGCAAGCTGACGCAGACGGCCGGCCTCTCGGGCAGCCCGAACAGCTTGCAGGCGTTGTTTTCTGTCAGTTGAACGCAGCGTACGCCGGCAGGCTTGCCCTGCGGCATGCCGGGAATCGGCGATGAGATGGACACGGCGATACAGCATGCGGCGCATCCGACGCGACATTCCATCTTTTGCTTCCTCCTCCCTGTCTGCACGCCGTATCGCAATAAGCAGGTAGTCTAAGTTATCGTTTCAGGATGTTCTTATGCTATCATCATTGTACTACGAGGTTCGACCGGAAGGCGAGGAATCCCTGTGCTGGAACGCTATGCGACATTGCGACAATACGGAAGCGCCGAAATCGTCATCAAAAAATCGCGGTTCATCGGCCATGCCGCACCTGTGGAGACGGAAGAAGAAGCGACCCGGTTCATCGAACAGGTCAAGAAGAAATATTGGGACGCGACGCACAATTGTTCGGCTTACGTCGTCGGCGAGCGCGACCAGTGGCAGAAGGCGCTGGACGACGGAGAGCCGAGCGGCACGGCGGGCAAGCCGATTCTCGAGGTGCTCAAGCACCGCGGGCTGAAAAATGCGGCGGTCGTCGTCACGCGTTATTTCGGCGGCATCATGCTGGGCGCGGGCGGATTGGTGCGTGCTTATACGGATGGCGCGGTAGCGGGAATCGATGCGGCGTTACCGGTTATGAAGGTGCTGCATCGGGAGATCGTCGTCGAGATCGATTACACCTGGTACGGCAAGCTTGAGAACGTGCTGCGGGATCGCGGCATCCGGACCGGCGACATCGCCTTCACGGACCGGGTTCGCGTCCAGTGCTTGCCCGAAGCCGGACAAGCCGATGCGTTCCGGGCATGGATTACCGATTTCACGCAAGGGCAGGCAGAGCTTGCAGCAGGCGAGGCTATTTATCTGGATCAGTGATGACACCGCCCATAAGCGGAATGAATATGTTGTATAAAAAAAGTTAATAAAAACCGCTATTCGCCCTCTCTTTGCAGTTGACGGACAAAGAGACAGTTTGATAAAGTGGTAATACCGACAAAACAAATAGGATTTATAAGAAATCATGCGGGGATTGGCGCGGGAGGGAAAGGATCAAGGTGAGTTCAACGCTGCAAAGCCGCTGGTGGGGCTGGGGATTTCGCAGCGCCGTCATGCTGTATTTCATGTTTCTGATCGTGCTGCCGATATTGGGCATCTACGGCCAATCGTTCTCGTCGGGAATGCGCGTATTTTACGAGAATGTGACCGAGCCGCTGGCTTGGAGAGCCGTCACGCTGACCGTCAAGCTGGCGCTGATCGCGACGGCCGTCAACGTGCTGATCGGCTCGATGGCGGGCTGGGTGCTCGTCCGGTACCGGTTTCCGGGCCGCCGGCTGCTGAACAGCATGGTCGACCTGCCGTTCGCTCTGCCGACAGCGGTAGCCGGCTTGATGATCCTGCTGCTGCTGGGCCCGCACAGCCCGGTTGGCCAATGGGCGCAGCGGCTCGGCGTGTCGATTCTGTTCCACCAGCCGGCGATCGTCATCGCCATGGTATTCGTTACGTTCCCGTTCGTCATCCGGGGCGTACAGCCGCTGCTGGAAGAGATGGACCGGTCGGAGGAAGAAGCCGCCTACACGATGGGCGCGACCCGGGCCCGAACGTTCTTCCGCGTCCTGCTGCCGAACATGCTGCCGGGCGTGATCAGCGGCGCGATGCTGGCGTTCTCCCGGGCGCTTGCCGAATTCGGCGCCGTGGTGCTCGTTGCGGGGAACATCCCGGGCCGGACGATGATCGCATCCGTGTACATTTTCGGCGAAATCGAGAGCGACAACGTCATCGGGGCTACGGCGGTCAGCGTCATTTTGCTCACCTTTTCCTTCCTCGTGCTGTGGCTCGTCAACTATCTGCAGGCGAGGAGGAAGGGCGGATGAGAAAGCTATGGATCGCTCTGACGTTCGCGGTATTCGCCCTCCTGCTCGGCGCCCCGCTCGTACGCATCGCGATGGGGGCATGGGAGGAAGGCTGGGACGGCTTCGCTCATGGACTCACGCGGCCCGAAGCGCTGCATGCGCTCGGATTGACCGGCACGATCGTCGTGGTCGTCACCGCGGTGAATGCGCTGTTCGGAGTCGCGTTGTCCTTGTACTTGGTGCGGGCGGCCTGGCTGGGCCCCAGGTGGCGGAATCTGCTGAACAGCATCGTCGACCTGCCGTTCGCGGTTTCGCCGGTCATCGGCGGGCTTATGATCATCCTGCTGCTCGGACCCGAGACGGTCGTCGGCGGCATGCTCGGCTCGCTCGGCATCCAGGTCGTCTATGCGCTGCCCGGCATGATTATCGCGACGCTGTTTGTCACCTTCCCGCTGATCGTTCGCGAGGTTATGCCCGTCCTGCAGGAAATCGGCAGTCAGCAGGAAGAAGCGGCAGCCACGCTCGGAGCGCGCGGTTGGACGATCTTCCGCCGGGTGACGTGGCCGTCCATCCGCTGGAGCGTCGTCTACGGCATCGTGCTGACGGTCGCCCGCTCGCTTGGGGAATTCGGCGCCGTGCTCGTCGTATCCGGCAACATTATGTTCCGGACGCAGACCGCGACGACGCTCGTCTATCAGGACGTAGAAAATTTCAATCTGACGGCGGCCAATGCGGTCGCGCTCGTGCTGGCCGCAGGGTCGGCAGCGATTCTGCTCATCATGGAGTGGGCGAAGGCCAGAGCCGCGCATCATTAACGACAGTCTCGGAAAATGGGGGAATCGGTCATGCATGTGGAAGTTCGCGGGTTAGATAAGAAATTCGGCTCGTTTCATGCGGTGAAGGACGTGTCGTTCTCCATCGCCGCAGGCCGATTGATTGGCTTGCTTGGCCCGAGCGGAGGCGGCAAGACGTCGATCCTGCGCATGCTCGCCGGATTGGAAGCTCCCGACGCGGGAGATATCGTCTTCCACGGCAAGCGGGTGAACGATCTGCCGCCGCAGGAGCGCGGGATCGGGTTCGTGTTTCAGAACTACGCGCTGTTCAAGCATATGACGGTGGCGGACAATATCGCGTTCGGGCTGGAGGTCAAGAAGTGGAGCAAATCGCAAATCAAGGATCGGGTGGCCGAACTGGTCGAGTTGACCGGACTGTCCGGCTTCGAGAAGCGGCTGCCCCATCAGTTGTCCGGCGGCCAGCGACAGCGTGTCGCGTTCGCCAGGGCGCTCGCGCCGCAGCCGCAATTGCTCTTGCTCGATGAGCCGTTCGCGGCGATCGACGCCAAGATCCGCCATGAGCTGCGCACTTGGCTGCGGGAGATGATCGATCGGCTCGGCATCACTTCGATCTTCGTCACGCACGACCAGGATGAGGCGATCGAAGTGGCCGACGAGATCATGATTATCAATCAAGGCAGGCTCGAACAGAAGGGCTCTCCCTGGGACATCTACCAGAATCCGCAGACGCCGTTCGTGGCTGAATTCATCGGCGAATCGACCATCGTCGAACAGGTGTCGCAGCTTAGAGGGTTCGAGGCGGCGGAGGCTTGGCCGGGCACGAAGGGATTGATCCGTCCGGAGTACGTGGAGATCGGACCTCCCGGCGAATTCAGGCTGTTGTCCGCGACGGAGAGCGGACGGGTGGGGCGGCTGCATTTTCGCGGGAGCGAGTGGCTGGTCGAGGTAGAGGTTGGCGGGGTCAGACTCGCGACATACCGCTCTCTGGAGAAGGAAGTGCTGAAGCCGGGCGACGAGGTGCGGGTGCTCGTGCACCGCGCGTACTTGTTCAATGACAACGACAGCTGGATCATGGAAAATAAGCTGAAGGAAGATTCCTTGTATGTACAGATTTAATCGGCGTTCGAAGCGGCCTGGGCCGAGCAAGGTGACGCTGTTGGGCTTGGGCGCGCTCGCTGCGCTGCTGCTCGCGTCCGGCTGCGGCGGGGCGAGCGGGGAAGGCAATAAAGGCACATCCGTCGCAGCGGCTGCCGCGAAATTGGCGGATGCGCCGGCGGCTGGAGGCAAGATCACGCTCGTCGTCGGCGCCTATTCCGTCGTCAAGGACGCGCTCGCCGACATCCTGCCGGCATTTCAGCAACAATGGAAGGCCCGGACCGGGCAGGAGATCGTCTTTCAGCAATCGTACGAAGCTTCGGGCACGCAAGCGCGGTCGATCGTCGGCGGATTCGAGGCGGACGTGGCGCTGCTGGCGATGGAAGGCGATATGGACCGGATCGCCGAAGCGGGCCTGATCGAGCGGGATTGGCGGGCAGGCGAGCAGCGCGGCATGGTGACGCGGTCGATCGTCGTGCTCGGCACGCGGGAAGGCAACCCGCTCGGCATCCGCGGCTTCGCCGACTTGACGAGCCCCGGCGTGAAGGTGCTGTACCCGAATCCCCAGACATCGGGCGGGGCGCAGTGGGACATCAACGCGATCTATGGCGCGGGCTTGAAGCAGTCCGAAGCGCAGACAGGACGCAAGGACGCGGAGGCGGCCAAGCGTTTCCTGGCGGACGTCCACCGCAACGTCGAATCGATGGACAAGAGCGGCCGCGCGTCGATGGCGGCGTTCGAGTATGGCGTGGGCGATGTCATCGTCACGTATGAGAACGAACTGCTGGCAAGAATCGCCAAGGGCGTTCGCTACGAGATTGTCGTGCCGGAAAGCACCATCCTGATCGAGAATCCTGCGGCGGTCGTGGACCGCAACGCGGACCGACACGGCGTGCGGGAGGCGGCCGACGCTTTCGTGGCTTTCCTGCAGGGGGAGCAAGGTCAGCGAATTTTCATGCAGCACGGATTTCGCCCCGTATCGGAGGCCGGATGGGACGATGCGGCGAAAGCGCGGTTTCCGGTGCCGCCGGATCTGTTCGACATCGGCTACCTTGGCGGATGGGAACAGGCGCGCGTGACGCTCTACGCCAAGCGCGGCGTATGGTATCAGGTGCTGTCGAACACTTAGGCGAATAACGCGCGGCGCAGGCTGCGCGATTTTTTTTGTTTTTCTGCGCGAAAATCTTTACAATGGAGGAAATGCGCCCGTGAAGGGCGAAATGTTTCTGTTAAGAGAGAACGAGGAGGATCATCCATTGTCCACACCGCAACCACCGCAGATTCCGCAATCCATCCGTCTGGCCAAAATGCTGCTCTACGTTCGCATGCTGACGGCGCTCGCCATCCTGGTGATGAATATTCGTTTCCTGACTTCGCCTCCGGCCGAAGAGCAGGACAAAATCGATCAATTGACGACAGGGGACCTGTTCAGTTCCTTTACGTTCATGCTCTTGCCCGTCGTCATTGCCGTCGCGACGCTGATTGCCGTTAACAAAAAGAAGCGCACGCTGGCGATCGTCTCGTCGCTGGTGCTGCTGCTCGTTTCCAGCATCTTCTCTCCCTTGTCGCAGATCGACATGCTGCTCGTCGCGGTCATTGCGGTCATGCTGTTCAGCCGATCCGCGCGTTCCTACTTCTCGGGCATTCCGATGCCAATGCCGGTCGGACGAGCCGTCGGCACCAAGCGAGTAGAAGTGCAGGCGGTCGAAAATACGGCGGACGGCGATGCTTCGGGTGCTGCGGCGGAGTCGAATGACGATTGGCAAGGCCAACCTGTCGGAGAAACGCGGAAATTGCGTTCCCGGTTCGATCATGACGTCGAAATTCGCCCGGCGACCGTGCAGGATGCCACGACGATCTATTCGCTCATGATGGAAGCGTTCGAGGAATATCGGGCAGCCGTGCCGCCGTCCAGCGCGCTCGATGAGACGATCGATTCGGTGCGGGAAGCGCTGCAGGGCGGGCAAGGTGCGGCCATCCTGCTGGAGGACGCAAGGCCGACGGCCATGGTACGCTATGAGATCGAGGGCGAGACGATCCATTTCTTCCGGCTTTCGGTCGTGCCGTCGCGCAGGCGGAGAGGTTATGCGAAGCAGCTTGTGAAGTGGGTCGAGCATCTGGCCGTCAGCAGAGGATTGAACTATGCCAGATGCAAAGTGCGGCAAACTGTGCAGAACAATGTGATGATGTATGAGAATATGGGCTACGAGATCGTGGACCAGGAGCTCGCCGTCCGTCCGGGCGGCACGGTCAAGACGTTGCTGCTGGAGAAGAAGCTGGGGGTATAAAGGAAGGAGTTTGCAGGCATGTCGGATCGCGAGCCGGGGATGGAAGCCCCTGTCGATCAGCAAGCGGGTACGATTCGCGTGAATCTGACAGCAGAGGATTACGCGGGATTTAATCTTTATCACGGCAGGTGGCAGCTTGCCCTATTATTCGTGTTCTATTGGTGTCTGCTCGTGCTCGCGGCGGAGTTGGGCGGACTGGCGGGTTCAGCGGCAGACCTCGCCTGGATCATACCGGCGGCATTCGCCGTGAGCGCCTTGCTGCTCGCGTATCAGCTGTGGAGGATCAAAGTCAGAACGGGCAAGCTGTTCGACAGCGACAAGGTCGCCAAAGTTCAGCAGCTTGTCGCGTTGACGGAAGAAGGCATCCGCCATACGACGGGAGAGACAACCGTGCTGGTGCCTTGGCAAGACGTATTCAAGCTCGCGGAAACATCCAGAGCCATCATCGTCTATCTGGCGCGCAGCAAAGTCGTCTTGCTCCCCAAGCGGGACATCGCGGACCTGTCAGCCGTCAAGTCCGTGCTGCGCCGACATCTTCCCGTTGCCAAGCTGAGATTGAAATAGTCAAGTCAGATTGACGGCGACCGACAGGCTGTCATGTTCCACGATCAATGTCGAGCCGGCAATCTTGTAGATGCTCTGATCGATCGACACCCCGCCTACCATGCGGAGCACGAACATCAATTGTTCCACATCGGCAACCGTCTGCTCCTTGACAGTGCCGTCGGGCATGAGCCAGTGGACGTTCATGAGCGAGGTTTTCTCACGCGAAAGCGGTGATGCGTTCATGGTTGCTGCCTCCTTGATCTGGAATGAATGCTTATCCTTATTTTAACTCGATTATAATGCAAATAGCAAATATTTTATTGATAATAATTCAATTCATCGGAAAGGGAGTTGTGCACGTTATGACGACATTCGGCATTCGATTGAAGCAGGCGAGAAAGAACAAGCGGCTTACCCAGAATGAGGTTGCGGACCAGCTTGGCATCGACTTCACGACCGTGTCCAAGTATGAGAACGACAAATCCCAACCGGATAACGATACGCTTCGGGAACTGGCCGGGCTATATGAAGTGTCGCTGGATTGGCTGCTTACCGGGCAGGTGGCGAGCGCCATCGCGGCGAACCGGATCTGGGTGAACGGCCAGCCGGAAGAGCTGTCGGATGCGGAAGCGGTGTATTTGCTCGAAAGTCTGGAGATGTACCGGCTGCTGCAAGCCAAGCGCAAGAAGGAACATGCGAAGCGGAAGGCGGCCGAAGCGAAGCAGGCGGAAACGGCGCCCGACGCGGAAGCGGAGGATGGCAGCGGCGAGTAAGCGGCGAGAAGGCAGCGTATTGATGGCCCCAAGCAGGTTGAGAACGGTTGACAAACAATACAGGATCGGCAAATGCCGATCCTGTTGGAAGCGAGGCTTCATCGTCGGGCCTGTCGAGCCTGTCGTTTCCAGAGGCTTGCTTAGACCCAACCGCGCAGTTGACTGGCTCTGGCGTATTTTTGTATCCCGATCATATATGCGGCGAGACGGGGTGTGATCTGCAGCCGGTTAGCCAAATCCAACACCTTGCGTACAGCATCTACCATTTTAGACTCGAGCTTGGCGTTGACGTCATCTTCTGTCCAATAATATCCCTGGTTGTTCTGAACCCACTCAAAATAGGAGACCGTTACCCCGCCGGCATTGGCCAGCACATCCGGGATGATCGGGACCTTCCGCTCGTTCAGAATGTCCGAAGCTTCCTTCGTCGTAGGGCCATTCGCGGCTTCAACGATCATATGGGCTTGGATGAGATCGACATTATCCAGCGTGATCTGGTTCTCCAGCGCCGCCGGGATCAGGATGTCGCATGGAAGTGTCAAAAACTGCTCGTTGGCAAGCCGGTTATCGAACAAATTCGTTACGCAACCGAACGAATCCCGGCGATCAAGCAGATACGGAATATCCAGTCCTTCTTCGTTGTAAATCCCGCCATGTACGTCGCTTATCCCGATCACCTTCGCCCCCCATTTATCGAGGATTTCTGCGAGGTGGCTTCCGACGTTGCCGAAGCCTTGGATGCAAATTCGCAACCCTTCCAGTTCCATGCCGTACATCGACGCTGCTTCGCGTACGGCGATCGCTACGCCCAGGGAGGTCGCCTTCTCCCGTCCCTCCGACCCGCCGAGCACGATCGGCTTTCCCGTGATGAATCCGGGAGACTCGAACTCCCGGATTTGGCTGTATTCATCGACCATCCAGGACATGACCTGCGAGTTCGTATACACGTCGGGGGCAGGGATGTCTTTGTTGGGGCCGACAATCTGACTTATCGCACGTACATACCCTCTGGCGAGCCGTTCAATTTCATGGCTGGACATGGTACGCGGGTCGCAGATAATGCCGCCTTTACCACCGCCGAAAGGCAGATCGAAGATGCCGCACTTGAGCGTCATCCAGAGCGATAAAGCGATGACTTCTTCCTTGGACACATTCGGATGGAATCGGATGCCCCCCTTCGTTGGACCGGCGGCATCGGTATGCTGCGCCCGATATCCGGTGAACACCGTTGCCTTGCCGTTGTCCATCTTTACAGGAATTCGCACGGTCATCAAGCGCAGCGGCTCTTTCAACAGCTCGTAGAAACTCTCGTCATAGCCTAGCCGTTCCAGCGCTTCCCGTATAATCTCTTGCGTGGACGCCAGCAAATTCTCGTTCATGGGCGGCGTTCCGGCGCCGATGATCATTCTCTTGGATTTCTTCATGATCTGATTGCTCCTTAATCCCGGCTATAAAAAGATGACGTTGCCCGTTGCTCTGCTTTCATTGGCGGCTTCTATAAACCGGATCGCTTCGATCGTCTCGGATAGCTCCACAGCGGGTCGCCCAGTCGTAAACAGCTCAATAATTCGCTCAAGCAACATCACATAAGCCGGTTTCGACGTCTCTGCGCGGACGGGAACGAACACGGGGCCTCCGCTCGTATGCATCGACGCGCCGAACGTATGATTTCCCTTCCGATTGCCCCGGACGGTTCCGACTCTGCCGTCTTTCCATATCCCAACGACGAACTCGTGCTCCTCGTTCGTGAAAGCCTGTACCTTCTCGCAACCGGGGCCGAGTATTTGATAGAGCATGTCGACGGAATGAATGCCGTACCAGAACAAGCCGGGCTGCGTCTCCTCCAGCTCCATCGGTCCGAAGACATCCGCTCCGTATACGGATTGCTTGTCGGTGACGGCGGACAGAGCCGATTGCAACTCTTCCATGAACCGAATCGAAGAGGCGCTGAATAACGGGACGTGATGAGCTTCGGCCAGGTCGGCGATGGCGCGGGCATGCTCCGAAGAGACGGCGAACGGTTTATCGATAAACACAGGCTTCCCAAAACGGGCAATCTTGCGAAACTGCTCCAAATGTACGCGTCCGTCCACCGAAGTCAAGAGTATGGCGTCGCATGCTTCGGCGACTTCCTCCGGTGTACCGACGATCGATACGCCATACTCGTTCCGGAGTTCTGCGGCGTATCCGTCCACCCGGGAGCGACTCAGATGAAAGTCCGGCGACCCTCCCGGATAGGCGATGGTAACCCTCCCTCCTTCCAACGGGTGGGGCGCTTCGGGGTCGTTCAAGTATTTGGCAAAGTGGATGCAATGCGACGTATCGGTCCCGATCATGCCGATTCGTAATCTGTTCGTCAATTCGTATTTCCTCCTTGAGGGCGAGCGAAGAAAGCTCCCCATCCTCCAATTTGTTCAGGATTGCCCGGGTCGTCCGGCAGCACCTGCCTCTTAAAGAGATACTTAAAGATTAGGGTATCTATCCGCCGGTTTCTCGCCAAAAAGATAATTTTCAAGTCAAAAATACACGGGTTGGGAACCCTGTGCTATAATGTGGCCAAATCCAGTGTGGAGGGATAGCGATGTTGCCGGAGTATATGCCGTCCGTAAGAGGAATCCCCGCCTCGTCCGGCCAACTGCCGTTTTATATCGGCGTGCACGATGGCATGCAGAGCGCGATGCATTACCACAGATTTGCCGAATTTTCTTATATTTTGAAGGGGAACGGCATGGATCTGATGAACGGGAAAAGTTATCCGTTGTCGCCGGGAACCGCGTCGCTTACGCTACCGAATGATATCCATAGCTTTCGCAGCGATGCCGGTCAAGACATCGTGAAATATTGCTGCATGTTTGACCTGGACACGCTGCCTTCCTCGCAGTATGAATCGGAGTGGCAGCTCATTCTGAACCAGGTGGGGGACCTTGTTCCTTCGCATGTCGTTATGTCAACGAAGGAGGACGCCATTTTTCGGGATCGGTTGGAGCGGTTGCTCGAGGTCTATCGCAGTCCGAATACATTCGGGAGATCTATGGTCATTCTCGGCATGCTGACCGAATTGATCGCCTTGTTCCTGATGGCGGCGTGCGGAAGCGGCGGTATCCAGCCGGGTGCGGACAACGGCTCCATCGACGAGCTGTTCTGGTCGATCTTCCGATTCGTGAATGCGAACAGCCGGGAGAACTTGACGCTCGGCTCCACCGCTCGTCATTTCCATATCAGTCCGGCCTACGTAAGCAAGTTGTTCCAACTGCATGTCGGGACGACGTTCCTCGGTTATTTGCATCAGTTGCGCGTAAGCCGCGCCTCAAGCCTGCTGCTGAACACCGAGCTGCGCGTGTCGGAAATCGCGTTCTCCGTCGGCTTCGAATCGCTGCGCACGTTCTCGCGGGTGTTCCGCGAAATCAAAGGGGCAACGCCGGGTCAATTCAGAAAATCATATCGCGAGTCCCGAAAAGATTATCCGTTCGATTCGCCCCACCGTACAAAAACGGACATGATTGGCGAAATGAAGTCCTGAATCGAGATTTTAAGGGCGCTTGCAAGCGGCTATAATGAGGACACGTCCATGGACTTTATAGGAAGAGGAGATGCATGCGAATGAGTCAAATCAAGCCTTTCATCAAAACGCCTTCCAGGATGGAAGGCTATCATGACGAGGGCGTCACGTACCTGAAGGTAGAAGAAGCGGAGACGTTGAACAGCAACTACGTCCGGATTCGTCCGGGTCAATCCAGCAATTCGGCATACGGATATCACGACGATGAAGAAGAAATTTACTTCGTGATCGGCGGCGTAGGCCGTATGACGTTGGGAGATCAAACCAGCGAGGTGAAGGCCGGGGACGTTGTATTCATTCCCCGGAACACGTTCCATCAAGTCACCTGCACGTCCGATGCGGATTTCGAGTATTATTGCGTCGCCAACTTTCCGGATCATGCTCCCAAGCTGCAGCCGATTCCCCGGAAAGGATGACGCCTAACGCCGCGAACCGGCCTGTTTTCGGAGAGGAGCTCTATCATGCGATTTGGAGTGGCCAAAGACCTGATCACCCCGGATTTTGCAACACACATGGGAGGATACGGTACCTATTACGGCAAGTATTTTACAGGAATTCATGATGACTTGTACGTGCGCGCGCTGTTGTTGGATGACGGTCAGCAACAAATTCTGCTGTTATCTCTGGATTTGCTGTTTCACGACCGGCAATTGACGGAACAAGTGCAAGCGTATGCGAACGAGCAGTTCGGGGTGGCCCGCGAGCACGTATTTGTTTCGTACAGCCATACGCATGGCGGACCGGCTGTCCGCGGATACGATGACCCAAGTCAGCATTCCGAAGCCTATGAACGGTTCCTGCTGCAACGCATTTTCAGTTGCATCAACCGGACGATGGTCAATCGGTTCGAAGGCACGCTGCATTATGGATCGGTTGAAGGCGACTGGAATATCAACCGGCGCAGACCGGTCGAAGGGCGCATCGAGAACCGCCCGAATCCCGACGGACCCAAGGACGACAAGCTGCAACTGCTCCAAGTGCGGGACCTTGACGGGAATGTCAGAATTGTGCTCTTCAACTACGCCTGCCATCCTGTCACGGTAAGGGATACACCGGTGTTGTCGGGAGATTTTCCTGCAAGGATATGCCATCTGTTGGAGGCGGAGTGCTTCGGGAGCACAGCGATTTTCTTTCAAGGCGCGGGGGGAAACAGCAGGCCTAAGAATACGGCCAAAGGCAGCCAGTTCGTGACGTGCACCTTCGCAGAGATGGACGAGATGGCAGTTGCGATGGTGCAAAGCATCAAGCGATTGCTCTTCCAAGGGAAACTGACGCAGGTGCACCCGAACTTGGCCGCTGTGCAATTCGAGGTTTCGCTGCAAGTCGATCCGTTCGCCAAATCCGACATTGCGCACATGGCTGGCGATCCGGACGTCTATCCGGGGATTCGCAGAATTGCCGCAGAGCTGCTGGAGCGCTACGATCGCACGTCTGACGAAGCTCGGCTCGCCGCAGGACTTATTCGTCTGAGCGAAGACACCTGGATCGCGCTGCTCGGCGGAGAACCTTGCTTCGAAGTGAAAGAGAAGCTGGAAGCTGCGTTAAATGTGCGGCAACTGCTCTTTATCGGATACATGGATGCCACCGCGTATATCCCCGACGACAAGATTATCGCCGAGGGAGGCTATGAAGCTGCGGAATCCGCACTTGAATACGGCTTGAAGGGCGGGTTCAAGCAGGGGATCGACGATCGGCTGGCGACATCGTTCCTGACCCATCTTGCGGCGCTGAAGCCATAACTTTAGGGGCGCGTATCGGGCCGGTCTGCCACATGCAGCGCCCGATACGCGCTCGGTGTGCATCCGTAGGTCGTCTTGAATTCGGCGCTGAATCTTCCGGGCGCAGAATACCCCAATCGTTCAGCAATGTGTTCGATGGGGATGTCGCGACGCTTCAACAGGTCGATGCTTTCCTCCATCCGAATATCCGTCAGCTTCTGACGGAATGAGGTATGGTACATCTTGCGCAGAATCCGATTGGTCTGGCGCGTGCTTAGCTGCAGCTCGGTTGCCAGCCCCTGGAGGGAAAGCTCCGCTCTGAAGCGATCGAAATACTGTTCGATAACAAGGCTGCGTCGGTCGCTCCCGCTGCGCCGGGGAATCCGGTAATGAAACTGTCGCGGCTCCGGTTCGTATGCCCGTATCACATGAATAAGCACCAGGTTCAGCAAGGACTGAAGTTTGCCGTAGTATCCGACCTGCCTCGCTTCCAGTTCGCGATTGACCTGCTCCAGCAACCGTATATTGTTCGCATCTTCGTCGACGGCGCAAAAGAAGCTGATTCCGGAGAGCGCTTGCTTGATACTCTCGACTTCCCCGGCCGGGTAGAACCAGTCGGATTCGGGGGATTCGGGGGATTCGGCATTATGCAGCCGGATCGTATATTTGCGCAGAGGTTCCTGCCCGTCGGACCGGATGGCATGATATTTGCCTGCAGGAATGAAGTAAAAGTGTCCGGGAAGCAGCGCAATTTCCTTCCGATCCAGGAGCAGCTTGCCCGTTCCGGCGACAATGAAATGCACCTCATGGGCGGCATGGTTATGTCGGTTCGACAGAAGCGGCGCCCGGGCGGAGCAGAAGGTCTCGTCCAGCGAGAAGTCGAACAGCAGCGTTCCGATTCTGGTCTTGATATTGTAAAATTCCGGGGAGTCTTGACGCAATCTGCTATCCTCCCTCCTTTGGGGCGATCGAACGGGATATAACCATCATAGCAATTTCCCGAAATCTTGGCTATGACTCGGCATCGCCGCTCGTCCCTCCGACGAAATCCGCTTGCAGCGTCTCAGCCGCTTTGCCGTTCCAGCCATAAACGAACGTTCACCACCTCAATCCATCGTGGCGTCATGCCTGTCATTTTGATCAACATTTGATTATAATGAAGGCTGACAGATCGGATCGCCAGGAGGATTCCATTGAAGAGGTGACGCGAAGATGGAGCGAACGCATCAATTATTGATCGTGGATGATGAAGAATATGTTCGCAACGGATTGAAGAAAAGATATGCCTGGAGGGAATTGGGTTTCCGAGTGGTGGGAACGTGCCGGAATGGCCGCGAGGCGCTCGATTTCGTCAACACCAATCGCCCCCATGTCGTATTGACGGATATTATGATGCCGGGGATGAGCGGGCTGGAATTGGCGGCGCATATCCATCAATCCTACCCTCAGATTCATGTCGTATTGCTCAGCGCCTATAATGAATTCAAATTTGCCCAGCAGGCGATCAAGTCGGGAGTGAAAGGATATCTGGTCAAACCTGCGGCGGAAGAAGACGTGAAAGAGCTGTTTACTTCCATCGCGAAGACTCTGCTCCCGGTTGCCGAACAGGAAAATTCCCCCGCTCCGAATGAGGAGCTCTACCCTCAACGATCCCATGAGAAGCAATGGATTACACTTGCCAAACAATATGTGGAAGCGCATCTCGGAAATAAAATCACCTTGCAGGAAGTAGCCGGAGAACTGTATTTGACGCCGGCTTATTTCAGCATATTTTTCAAAAAGGAGACCGGCCAAAACTTCATCGATTATGTGACTTATGTAAAAATTCAAAAGGCGAAACAACTGCTCCAGCATTCCGATTTGCTCGTGAAAGATATCGCTTATCATGTCGGGTACGACGATTATTCATACTTTTGCAAAATATTCCGAAAGCTTGTAGGCAGTACGCCGCTGGATTATCGCTCAAGTCAGATGAGATAACGAGGAGACGGCCATGAATGCCTATTCCCCATACCGATTTCGCATCAAACTGCAAAATCTGCTGATCGCGTTATCTTTGACGCTGGCGGGCGTCGCCTTGCTGGTGACTGCGACCGTGTTCTATTCGGATGCTCAGGTACTGATTTCGGAGAAACTGGATGCCATACATGGAGCGGACTTTAACCAAATTACAAGTGAAATCGTTGAATTCTACGAGAGTTCCGGTAAAGTTGCCGAACTTCTTCATGACAATAAACAGTTGGCAAGCATGATTCACGAGTTGGAGTACGAGCACAAGGACTTGTATCAGAAGAGCGAGCTCGTTGGCAGAATCAACGGGTATCTGATGAATCTGACCACTTACAACAAAGCCATCAAGAGCATTAACATCCTGACGCCCGCAGCAGAATACTACAGCGGCCGCTTGTTGTTCAATCAGGCCGTAACGGAGCAATTGTCCGCCAGACAAATCGAAGGCGTCAAGTTTGAATATCTTCGACAGCCCGCTGGCTCAGAATCCTCGCAAGGCCAACATGTGCCGTTGAATGCCCAGAGATTCGACATCCATAACGAAAGCTACTACATCACTTCGATTCAGTTGGACGGTAAGTTTTACGGGAATGTGGTTGTGGTGTTGCAGAAGCTTCCGCTCCTTCATATGACAAGTAAAAAGAATGATATTATGATTGTCGATGATCAAGGCCAAGCGGTATATCGGGGCCAAATGTTCAGTCATTTCAAGATTGAATCTGTCGGCGATTTCTCCAGAGACAACAGGGAAATCGTCAAATTGGGCAGGTCGAACGAACCCCGCATCTATTACATGCAAACGATTAAATTCAATAATTGGGATGTTTACTATGGCATTGACAACAAAGTGTACAGGAATCAAATGATTTTATTATTCGCAATGGCCATCGTTTCCTTTCTCGTTTGTTTGGTTCTCTCCTTTCTGTTCTCCCGGTATACTGCGAGACGCATAGTTCGGCCGATGGCAAGTCTGGCATCTTACATGAAGCGGTACCGGGTAGGGGAAGCTTCGGTCGATCGTTCGATCTACGCAGATCTTCCCAGGAAAATGTCGCTTCGCGAGAAGGTATTCTACTACTTCCTCGTATCCATTATTATTCCGGTGGGCGGATTCATCATCATCTTTCATTTGGTTTCAAGCTCAATGCTGTCCAGGCAAATCATTATGGACTACAGAACGGCATTCGAAACGACGGCAGCCGGCATGACGAGCTACATGGAAAAAGAAGAAAAGCTGTTATTCGGGCAGTCCTATAGCAATCTCGTACAGGATTACCTGCAAGCAGGCACTCGTTCGGAAGATCTGTTTTACGATATGGTGGAGCAATACATGTTTCTCGGTATGGACGGGACGCTTAGCCTGTACGACACGAACAATCTCCTTCTTCTGTCCAGCCGCTTCAGGCAAGAGCCGCAGATGGATGGGGACGATTATCGCCTGCTTCAGAGTGTGCGGCATCAAGTTGCGTGGAGCCGCGATGAAGATCCATTGGGCGCCGAAGTGGTTAAATTGGGTTTGAATATTACGGATTTGCTCTACCTGAAGTCGATCGGCTACGCACAGTTGGAAATTCCATTGGACAAATTCACTGAACTGTATGCCAAGCTGTCCATGGGCAAAGGGTCCACTTTATTGTTCGACGGAAAGCGAGTTGTCGACGGCAATCGCCAATGGGACGATCTCGTAGGCGAAAATCTGGACGGGGCAAGCGGAATGAAGCCGATCTCATGGCTGGGCAAGTCGAATTATATGTTTTATCAACAACTGGCTTCGACACCTTTCTATCTGGTTTCCTTCTACAATAAACAAGATGTTGCCAAGCAAAGCGGCATTGTGCTGATCAACAATGTTTATTTGCTGATCGTGCTGATGCTTACGTTGTTGATCCTGTCGTTCACGATATCCTGGGGATTGCTCAACCCCGTCAACAAAATCAACAACAGTTTGCATATTTCCAACCTGGCTCAGCTCAAGAGAATGCCTACGGACCTTTATGTGATCGACGAGGTCTATGAACTGGCGGACAACTTCAATCAGTTGCTGGAACGCATAGAGGACCTGGTGGATGACGTGCTTGTGGTCAGCAAGAAGAAACATGAAGCCGAGATCAGCAAGAATGCCGCCGACATTCGGGCGCTGCAGGCGCAAATCAACCCGCATTTCCTGCAGAATACGCTGGATAATACGATCTACATGATCCAGGAAGGACATGCATCCAAGGCGATCAATATGATCCAGTCGCTAAGCTACCTGTTTCGATACGGCATCAGCCGCGGTGAAACCATTATTCCGCTTTCCGAAGAAATCAAATATGCCAAAGCTTATGCCGCAATTATGGAAATGCGCTACGGCGAGGGCATTCAGATCAAATGGGATGTGGAAGAAGCGGTCCTGCGGTTCAACACCCTAAAGCTCATCTTGCAGCCATTGATTGAAAATGCCATTCATCACGGCTTCCGCGAGCATCAGGGAAGCGGAACCATCGTGATTGCATGCCGGGAACTGGAGCAGCAGATCGTGATTACCGTAACGGATAACGGGAAGGGAATCCCTGCAGATAAGCTGGAAACTCTGAGGAACCGGCTGTTGACGGGGGAGAAGAGCGAGAGCATGGGAATTCTTAACGTTCAGGAAAGGCTCCGTCTGTCGTTCGGCCCTCCACATGGCGTTGAACTGGATAGCAAGCCCGGCGAGTACACCCAGGCCGTGTTGAACATTCCGAAATTGTTGGATCAACAGATATACATATTCCATGAAAGCACTATAAATTATCCTGCTTTCTCTCAAGATTAGTTCCGTATAATTCGAACATGAACGTTCATGAGTTTGCGCGGGCTGCCGGAGGCCATTGGGGCATCGAAAACAGCTATCTATGGTGATTGTCCCGGGATGAACTTCAAGTATTGTTTACAGCAAGAAGCCCCTATGATATGTTTTATTTATTAATACTATAGTTTTATTCAGTGACACTTGATAATCATTTAGTTTCCTCGTGAAGAGTGGAGGTTTGATTTGGGTGAGGCTTGCGCATCAACATGCGGTCATCGTCGGAGGTTCCAGCGGCATCGGGCGGGCCATTGCGTGCAGATTCGCCGACGAAGGGGCGAAAGTGACGGTTGCCGCACATGAAACCGCTGCTTTGGAGGAGACGGTCGCTTCGATCACCGGGGCAGGGGGGCAGGCTGTCGGCGTTAAGACCGATGTTAGAATAAAAGAAGACATCGAGCATCTGATGGCCGAAGCGGCGTCTGCGTTCGGACCGATCGATTCGCTCGTATACAGCGCGGGAGTGTGCTATCCGGCTCCATTCTTGGAATTGTCTGAGGATGATTG
>Ga0222419_100567_pt1 | contig 29671 bp, 24 predicted proteins | sample 1B20Ametagenome_FD_182474 | JGI IMG/M metagenome (GOLD analysis project Ga0222419, IMG submission 182474) | Enriched microbial communities from leaf-cutter ant dump, University of Wisconsin, Madison, United States - 1B20A (version 2) | ecosystem: Environmental > Terrestrial > Nest > Insects nest... | reverse complement strand
ATACATTGGCCAGCTTTTATATTCATTCCATATCCTGTCGCCCAGCAGCTGCCCCTTCAGCTCATTGACCGCGTCCAGCAGCGATACCTGCTCTGTTTTTCCGCCATCTTCTATCACAATCTGGCTTAGCCCTTCGTTTTCCCCCGTCAACGGACCATTCTTGGCAGGCGTGGTAGAAGAGAGCCATCTTTCGTCTATACCTCCCCGTATGCCACCCAGGACATAATAATCATCCGGATGCAGTTTTATCCTTCTTCCCGGCACACAAAATGAACGGGGTACCCATGTAGGGTAAGCCGTACAATACCCTTCCCCTGGTCTAAAGCCTTTTTCGCTAAGCTTAATTTTTCCATTGTATTAAGATTATATTAATGAACAGTATGTGTTTTTAAAAGTGATTGAATATTGTCTGGGTTTGTTATTATCCGCAGTTGAAGATCATAGGTTTTGGAAGCGCCGGAAGCAATAAACTCCAGCTCTCCCCGGCGTCTCGCTTCCGCCTGCCCTATCGGCGGAATGTTTGCCGGCTCCAGACCGGTCACATATTCGTTCTTTCCCCAATGCTGCCAGTTGATGAACCAGGGAAGCTGTTTTTTAGGGAACTGCAGCGTGACGGCGAACCCCAGCTTGCTGTTGTACAGTCCGCAAAGGCTTTCTCCAATGTTATCCGCATCAATATCCACGAAAGCCACCTCTTCGCCCGCCCCATCGTGATCCGGTATGGGAGCCGGACATTTCTGAAAAGCATTACCAGGCTTGAATATTTTTGCGTTTTCTTCGCCATGCCGGGGCACCCACTTTCCTTTCCACAAAATATCCGTGCCTTCATCCACCAGCGGCCAACTGAAATTGAAGTGATACAATATCATATGCGGAGCCGGTTGATTGCCCCGGTTGATAATTTCGTCTTTGATATAAATAGCAGGATCACCGATAGTGCCGGAGATGGTTCTTTTTAATTCGAAGCTGTGTCCAAAGATCCTGGTTTCGCGGATGATGCCGGTAATGCTCATCTGCATATTACCCATTGCGGGATCCGGCTGCACGACGCTGATGATCTCTGCAGGCACATTGCTGATGTCACCGTGCAGCCCTCTTTCACCATATTCGTCAGATTCAGGACCACCCGTATGCGCCAGACCGCAGGTAGTCAGTAACCCGCCTCCGAAGGTTTTCAGCCAGTCAATGCCTTTGTTCGAAAATGGTTGCGGGGGGCGAACGCCGGTCCTGTTGATCCATGCCAGGTTAAAAGCATTCCAGGAAGCATCTGCAATATCCATTGCCCGGTCTATTAATACCTTATACCGCAATCCCGTGCCCGTGTTGATCCATGCTATGCGGGAGCCCCGCTCTGTACCGTTATCCAGCACAGAAGTTTCAATGCCTCCCAACTGGGCATAGTAGGATATCTTATCCTTCCATTCTCCTTTTTCAATAATATTTTTTCCCTGTGTGTCAAGCATCGTTAAAAACAGATCTGTTTAGCAAAACGGGTGTCTGAGAAATAGTATAATATTCCTCCACCACCGAATATTCGGCAATGTACAAGCAGGGGTGTAAAATAACAAATTAGTCTGACATTTTAAGGCAGGGAGCGACAGGATGGTTAATTGCTTCTTTTTGCGTAAAGGCTTAATGGGCGCAGATTTCAGCAAATTTATTACTGGTTGTCTGATAAATTTCATTGCTTTGCAGGATATACATCATGTGCATTGCTGCCACTTCATCTGTGCAGGTTGCATTTCACTTTTAAACTTGTAAATATGTTTGCAAAAAAGAGTTCATTACCTGTTATCCTGGCACTCGGGCTTACCATCTTCACCATCGGTTGCGGCGGAACAGAAGAGAAAAAAGAGGTTGACGACCATACGCCTTCAGAAACTGCAGCCGACTTTAAGGAAATCTTTGATGGTAAAACACTGACCGGATGGGAAGGCGATACCAGCCTGTGGCGTGCAGAAGGCGGGATATTGATCGGAGAGATCAAACCCGGACAGGAGCTTAAAACGAACTCCTTTATCATATGGCGCGGTGGTGAAACAGCGGATTTTGAACTGGTAGCAGAATATAATATCACCGAAACGGGCAACAGCGGTATCAACTATCGCAGCGAGCAGGTGGCAGATGTTCCTTTCGCCCTGAAAGGTTACCAGGCAGATATTGATGGACAGAATGTTTATACGGGCCAGAACTACGAAGAAAGAGGCCGTACCATCATTGCTTTTCGCGGTCAAAATGTAACCCTCCCCGCTACCGATACCGGAAAATCTGTACGTAATGTATGGAACGCGGCTGTACAGGGAACACCAGCCGGTAACAGTGATTCCTTAAAAGCTTTAATAAAAGGTAATGACTGGAACGAGATCCGCATTATTGCGAAAGGTAACAGCCTGAAGCATTATATCAACGGCGCATTGACGGCAGAGGTAACCGATGACGATACTGTTAACAGGAAGATGTCCGGGTTACTGGGATTCCAGGTACACGTGGGGCCTCCGATGAAAATACAGTATCGCAACATCCGTTTAAAGACATTATAAGGGTCCTAAGTAATATTTTTACGATATGCTCACATATCGTAAAATGAATAATGGCAGGCAATTATCAGCCTGCCATTATTCATTTATCACTAAAACACAAGCCCCAGCTTGAAAGCCCAACGGCTAAAGCTGGAGGTTATGTACTCTGTCGCATTTTGACAGGGCGGATTATTACAGATACCGGGTACTATGTATTTTTCCTTGTGCGTTTTGTAGGAATAATAGGAGCCGAACATAATGCTTTGTCCTTCGTTGCCCACTTTTATCCTGTAACCGATTCCGGCTTCTCCCAAAAAACCGGGCAGCGCTTTACTTTCTATTGCATTCCAGACCTCATTCCTTTGATTCTTTCCCCATACAAACTGCGGTCCTGCATTTATGTTAATAAACATATTGTTCCTCGGCAATACATCCCTGAGCAGGGATACCACCAGCGGAACGGTACGGTTACGGTAATCATCAATACCAACACCAGCCCCTGCATACCATTTATGATACTGTATACCATGGGTCGTTAACACCTGGTAAGCCGACTTGCTCTCTCCCACCACCACACCTACCGAGTTGTAGGAGCGATAACCGATCTGCGCCTGCGTCAATATCCCTGCAAACAACATTACCAGCAAAGACAGCAACAATTTTCTCATTCCTATTGCTTTTTAATACGGCTCAGCTCCGTTAACCTGTCCGGGTTGGATGCATCAAATTGCACGATACCTTCTTTAGCGCTAACGATCAGGTTATTATTGACCGGGATCACATCATACGGTTCCAGGGTTTTGATATGGTACTTGAAAAATAACGCCTTTGGATCTTTGGCGTCAAAAACCTTTAAGCCGTCTGTTCCGTCACATATCCACAGCAGGTCTCCGGTTTTTCCCAGCCCGAAGGGATTCTCCAGGTTGTAGGTATTGATCAGTACAGGCGCCGACAGATTCGCTATATCCAATACCTGCAGCTGGCTGCCGGTAATATTACCGCATTGTGCTCCTGCGCGTAGTGTAACATATGCGTATTTCCCATCGGAGATCACAGGATCGCACATGGTAATGTGGCTTACAGCGCTCACATAGCTGGGCGCCACGGGATTACTGATGTTGTATATAAACATACCGGTTGAGGAACCGATAAACAAATTACCCTGGAAAGGATAGATGGTCTCTATATTCCACCCCATGGGTACCTGGTTTACTCTTTCGGGATGCTGCTGTGTGCTGATGTCAAAAACGATCAGGGAAGATATATTGACAGCATACATATAGTCCTCTACTACACTGAACCTCGCCATAGAGCCGCCGATACCGGTGGTTATTTTACTTATTGCAGCAGCATATGCCTGGGGTTCTGCGGATGAAAAGGACATGGCATCCAGCCAGATCCCACAGTTTATACAACTTCTCCAACCACCGTCACCGTTGAAATCAACTGTTGTATCTTTTTCTATCCAGTCTACGATAAACTTACCCGGTTCGGGAATAAATCCGTTGCCGTATTGCCTTTCAGGAAACACGTTCGCTACCACTTCCGCAACGTTTACATTTGTTGGATCAGAAATATCGATAGCAAGCATATCCGTATAAAGGTCCGCATACAGCGTATTACCCTTCACCGCAATATCTACATTGCCCGGGATATTGATGAATCGCCTGTTAACGGGGTTGGCGGGATTGGTATTGTCAATAATGTGAACCCCTTTATTGATCTCATTTACAAACAGATAGTTCCCATACACGTATATCTTCCCGGGATTCTTTAATGTCTGTGCCGGCTGGCTGCCCACTTCATTCAAAACAACGGCTTTCTCTTTATAAACAGGTTGCAACAAGGTATAAGTGCGCTTTACACTGTCTTTTACACAACCACTGAAAAAAATGAGCATACCTGCAATAAGCAGTGAAAAAGTAAAACGTATCATATGCAGCTTTTTATACCTGACAGTAGTTTTGTTAAAACCATTGCATCATGATAAATATTTTTTTTGAATGTAGCCGGCAGCTTTACACCCGGGAAAAGTAGAGTTTGGTTGTATAGTGCACAGTTATCTTACCCCCATCATGAAACCGTTCGAAAAGCTCCTTTAACTCCCTGACCATGTCTCCGAAGCCCGGATCTGTTCTAGTGGGCATATAAGAAGAGGACAGAAGGCGTCCCTCCAGCCCGGCATAGTCAAACACCTGCTGATTATCGAACTGCTTACATATCACTTCATTGGGCTCAAAAAACTGTTGTATGGCATGATGATCCGTATTGCGGTGATCAACCTGCAGGTACTGTCGCCCGTATTGTATGATCAGGTCTTCATAAGCTCTTTCAAAACCTGTATCAACCAACCGTTCATTCCATATCAGCACAACGGCGCCACCGGGTATAATGATCCGCCCGAGCTCCTTCCTGGTTTCGCTGCGGTTAAACCAATGAAAAGCCTGCCCGGCTATCACCATGTCTACACTACGGGAAGGGAGTGTTGTATGCTCTGCAGTTCCATCTACCGCTTCAAAATCCGGAAAGCCCTGTAACAGCTCAATGCTCTTTTCCCGCATATCTTTGTTAGGTTCCACACCTTTTACACTATATCCCCTATTTAAAAACAGCAGGGAGGAAATGCCTGTGCCCGATCCCAGGTCTGCAATATGTGCTCCGGCTCCCAGAACACCTTGTTCTTCCAGGTAGTCAACAATCGCAGCAGGATAATGTGGACGGTACTTTACATAATCCGCTACACGGTTGCTGAAACGGGTGGTGCTGTCACTCATCGTTTTTTCTTTCAAATTTAATCATTAACAAACACACCTGCATCTGCTACATTGCCGGGCATAACCGGCAAAAACAAGGGGTATTTACCCAGGGGGAGAATAGTTCAATTTTTCGCAGGCGGATGGAGACGCCATATGCTTCAACTTAAAATGGTTGAAGCGGTAACTGTCGACCGGCTCTACCGGGATCAAAGGTTTGTTGTCAGGCAGTAAAAATATATATGCACCATATAGGAACACCAGGTAACCGCCAATAAAAACTGAATACCAGGTTCCGAACCCTGGGAATCGGTTGATTTTTCCGGCGCCTGCTGCCAGGGGTCAGAATCCCTTTGCCCCAACGAAGGCTTCTGCATGAGTAATAATGTTTACGCCATTGGTGTTGCAGGCAGGATGGTGTGCAGGCTTCACCACACAATATCGGTCTGTACCTCATACTGGCGAATTTTCCGCAGGATGGCTTGTTGCCTTCTAATGCTACCGGACTGTGTTTGGGTTGGAAACGGTTGTGCCCTGATACAATCAGAGCAGAATGCTGCGGCACAAGTGATCTGCAGGCAGAACACCTTGCGCCAGGTTCCGGTATTTTATTGTTTACGTGGATACCGGGTTCGGAATCCCTTTGCCCCAACGAAGGCTTCTGCATGAGTAATAATGTTTACGCCATTGGTGTTGCGGGCAGGATGGTGTGCAGGCTTCACCAACAATACCTGGATAACATCACTGTTGTTGGTGATGCTACACACAGGCAATCCCCACCAACAACGGCACCCAAAAGCCAATCGCTCGTAATACTTGAGCCCTGCGTTCTATTTGCTAGTTCAAATTACAAGTCATATAGGTGCATCGCACCTCAATATTTGTAGTAGTAATCATGAAATAATTAGTATAACGAGCCGCAGCGCGGCGGAATATTAATTGGTTTGTGTAAACACCCGCCCGACTGAATATCGTTCGGGTGAGGTGATGTACAGGTCTCACCCATCACTGTTGTTGGTGATGCTACACACAGGCATTCCCACGAACGCCAACAACGGCGCCCCAACACCGATCGGAAAACTTGCATGAAACGAAATTGCCAGGCGTGATCAACAAAAGCAAAGCCACTATTTTAATATCTTTGAAAGATGAAGACAGATCTGTTTCTCACTACCATCCGGTCCTACAGCAGGTTTACGGAGGAAGAAGCCCTGCTTTTTCTCTCTTTCTTCACAGAAAAGAAATTCAAAAAAAATGTCCCGCTCCTGGAAGCCGGCACGGTAGCCCACGAATTGTTTCTCATTGTAAAAGGCGCTACACGACAATGTTTTGACACAGAGCAGGGCATACAAAGGACCTGCAATTTTTCCTTTGAAGGCAATTTTATTACCGACCTGGAAAGTTTTTCCCGTCAATCCCGCTCTTCTACTTCCATCATAGCACTGGAACCAACGGAATGCCTGAGCATACGTTGCACTGAAGTGGTAGCTGCCATGCAGCAGTCTGTAGCAATCGGGACATTTTTCAGGGCCATTGTAGAAAAGGTAGCACAGGAAAATATCAGCCGTACCAAAAGCTTGTTGTCCCTGTCTCCTGATAAACAATTTGAAGAACTGATAAAAGGGAAGCCGGGATTATTACAAAGAGTGCCGCAACGGTATATTGCCCAATACCTGGGACTGGCGCCTGAGAGCCTGAGCAGGTTACGCAAAAAAATGATGGAGGTCGCAAAATCTTAACCGGGATCATCGTTTTGAACCCTTTACCCTTAATAGCTTTGCAGTATCAAAAACGAAAAATATGCAGACAATACTGGGTGCAGGCGGGGACATCGGCATTTTCCTGGCAAAAGAATTAAAGAATTATACAGATAACATAAGGCTCGTAGGGCGTCATCCCAAAAAGGTGAACGATGCAGATGAGCTTTTTGCTGCAGACCTCATGGATGCGGATGCTGTTTCCCAAGCCGTTGCAGGCAGCGAGGTAGCCTACCTCACGGTCGGGCTGCCATATAACCACAGGATATGGGAAAAGCAATGGCCGTTGATCATGCAGCATGTGATAGCCGCCTGCTGCAAACATCACTGCAAGCTTGTGTTCTTCGACAATGTTTACATGTATGACAAAACGGTTATCCCTCATATGAAAGAAGACGGCCCGATCAATCCTCCATCCAGGAAAGGAAAGGTGCGGGCAAAGCTGGTAGCCATGATATTCGAAGCTATTCAAACAAAGGGCTTGCAGGCGTTGATAGCCCGTAGCGCAGATTTTTATGGACCGAACGCAAAGAACGGCATTCTGAACATTCTCGTGCTGAACAACATGAAAAAAGGTAAAAGAGCGAACTGGCAGTCAGACGTCAACAAAATACACAGCGTTACCTATACGCCCGATGCGGCAAAAGCAACTGCCATGCTGGGGAATACCCCTTCTGCCTACAACCAGGTCTGGCACCTGCCTACTTCTACCGAACGGCTCACCGGGAAACAATTCATAAATTTGGCTGCTGCTATATTGGGTGTCAGGGCATCCTGTTTTGTACTTTCCCCATTCCTCATACGGCTGGCAGGTTTATTTTCAACTACTGTGAGAGAATTAGGAGAAATGCAATACCAGAATACACAAGACTATTTCTTTGACAGCAGCAAGTTCAATGACCATTTCAACTTTACACCAACAAGCTATGAAGCCGGTATCAGGGAAACACTGAACAGGCAAGATGCATCCGGGACCTAAAAAAGCCGCTGATCAACAGCGGCTCCGGTCATAAGACCTCAGATTATTTTTATGGAGTAGCCCGGTTACGCGATAATAACCGAAGGCGTCCATGATTTATCTGTAGATTGCATGAATACCTCCTTTTTATTTGGTGAATTGTAGACCTGAAGATAGGTAATTTAAACAAGCCGACAAATTTTATTGGTTTCAATGTTATGGATGTAAATCCTTTACCTCAACATTTTAGCCAGAACAAAGTTGAGGACTGCCTAAACCTGCCACAGGTATGTTTCAAGCCCGCCGCCACATAACCGTTGCGTGCCTGAATAACGTATCAGGCAGAAACGGTGCAAGGGTTAAGTTGACATTTATGGTATCTCATCAACCGGAAAATTTGTATAGAATGAAACCCTTAAATACGTTCACCGAAGATATAAATACACTCAATTTATTATACCTTCCGTACGCGAATTGCTGTACAAAACTCATTAATAATGAAAATAAAATATTTCCCGGCAGGCTTTGGCATCCTTATATTATCACAAGCTGCATTGTATGCCCAGAACAATGCGGACACTACTTATGTGTTACCGGAAGTACTGAAAACCGGATCGGGCAAAGTCATTCAAACGACGAAACAGTGGGAACAGGAACGCCGCCCGGAAATACTTGGTTTATTCAAACAGCATGTTTACGGGAAAACACCGGAACAAAAACTAAAACTGCGTTTCGTGACAAGAAATGTAAGCAGTAATGCACTACATAACAAAGCTACCCGGAAAGAAGTAAGAATATTTTTTTCGCAGGATACGAGCTATTATATGGATATGCTGATGTACCTACCCAATAAAGTCAAACAACCTGTTCCATTATTCCTTGGGTTGAACTTTGGCGGGAACCAGGTAATAGATGCCGACCCGGGCATCACGATCTCAAAACGGTGGATCACCTATGGAGAAGCACCGCAATATATCAACCATTTTTCTACAGAACACTCCCGGGGCAGCCAGCGCAGTGACTGGCCGGTAGAAAACATACTGGATGCAGGATACGGTCTTGCCACTGTTTATTACGGCGATCTGCAGCCGGATAGTGCCAACAGCGTTAATGCCGGCATCGCCCCGTTGTTTTACAGGCAGGGACAAACCCAACCGGCAGACAATGAATGGGGCGCCATCGGCGTGTGGGCCTGGGGACTAAGCCGGGCAATGGATTATCTACAAACGGACAAAGCCATCAACAGCAAACAGATAGCCCTGGTAGGGCATTCCAGGCTGGGTAAAGCCGCTTTATGGGCCGGCGCACAGGATAAAAGGTTCGCCATCGTAATATCCAACAACTCAGGGGAAGGGGGAGCTGCCATCACCAGGAGGAAATATGGTGAAACCATCGCCATCATAAACAAGGCCTTTCCACACTGGTTCTCCGCTAATTTCAAGCAATTCAATAACCGGGAAAATAGCTTACCCGTCGATTTTCACCAGCTGATTGCACTGATTGCTCCCCGCCCGGTATATATCGCCAGCGCCTCCGAAGATCAGTGGGCAGACCCGACAGGAGAATATTTATCCGGATTTTATGCCACTCCCGCATATGCGCTATATGGTTTACAGGGGCTGGAAAGTCCTGTACCGCCCGCAATTGATCATCCGACGGGAAATGGAGCTATAGGTTATCACCTGCGCCAGGGTGAACATGCCATGACCCATTACGACTGGGAACAATACCTGCACTTTGCAGACCGGTTTTTCAGAAATAACACGTTGACAAAATAATGACAAATCCAAAGCAGGATTATTACTTAAATTTTAACCGCAATTCCCTTTCAGTCCGTACCTTTGCGAAAATTTGAAAGGACCCTTGCAGGGTCTGTTTGATAATTCTTTAATTACATAAAAAAATAAACCATGAAAATTGTTAAGTATTTAATGATTGCCAGTGTGGCAGGGCTTGTAGCATGCGGAGGCGGAGAAGAAAAAAAAGCTGAAACAACTACTACCCCAACTGAAGAAAAAACACCGGAAAGTGCTCCTGCTGCTTCAGAAGGAACAACACTGGAGATCACCGGTAATGATGTAATGAAGTTCGACAAAACAGAATTGAAAGCAAAAGCCGGAAAAATCACGCTTACACTGATACATGAAGGCAAGCTGGCTAAAGAAGCGATGGGACATAATGTAGTAATATTAAAGCCAGGTTCTGATGTGGCAGCCTATGCTGCAAAAGCGGTTAGCGCAAAAGATTCAGATTATATCCCTGCATCTGAAAGCGCCAGCGTGGTAGCCCATACCAAATTGATCGGCGGTGGTGAAAAAGATACTATTGAATTCACTATTTCTGAGCCCGGTACTTATCCTTTCCTGTGCAGCTTCCCTGGGCACGTAGGTTTCATGAAAGGAGAACTGATCGTTGAATAGTTTTTTGAAGCATATTGAAAAGGTCCATTGCTTTGCGATGGACCTTTTTTATTTTCATATATTAGAATGAAATGACTTTTCGCGAAGCAACTGTATATATCACCAGTTCCCTGAGGGACATTTACGATGAAAGGGAAGCCGCCAACATCACAGAACTTGTAATGGAATACCTGACAGGTCTGAGGCGGATCGACCGCATCATGCTGCCCCACCAGGAAATAGACCGGGAAACAGAGCGAAAGCTTTCAGCATGTATACTACAGCTTCAGTTGCATACACCCGTGCAATATATACTGGAAGAGGCATGGTTTTACGGCATGAAATTGCATGTCAACAAAAACGTATTGATCCCCCGTCCCGAAACGGAGGAGCTGGTAAACTGGATCGTTGAAGAATACGCAAAAGAAGCAGCGCCGGTAATAATTGATATCGGCACAGGCAGCGGGTGCATTGCCATTGCTGTAAAAAAAGCATTGCCTGCCGCCACGGTATATGGAGTGGATATAAGCAGCGAAGCGCTGAAGGTAGCCCAAAAAAATGCGGATCTGCAAAATGCCGATGTCATTTTCAGGCAGGCAGATATTCTCGACAGGAGCGTTTATAGTCAGCTCCCTCTATTTGATACGATTGTCAGCAATCCTCCTTATATTCCCGAAAAAGAACAGGCGGACATGTCTAAAAATGTAACACAATATGAACCGCACCTGGCGCTCTTCGTACCGGATGATCATCCGCTCCGTTTTTATGAAGCCATAGGAAATTTATCATCAGAAAATTTAAAGCCGGAAGGCCGCATCTACCTGGAAATACATGAAACGTTCGGCGAAGCAACCCGCACCTTATATTACAACCTGGGTTATAGCAATATCCGTACTAAAAAGGATATGCAGCATAAGGACAGGATGATGTGCATCCGAAAATGATCATGGACGGGAGAAAGCGGTAATCGCAAACGTCCGTTCTACGGCATATCCTGCATTGCTCATGACCGTCTCCGTTTTCAGCTCACTGGCAATATGTACGGCGCCCGACTTTTTTAAAAGCTGCTCTACTTCCTCATGGCTGTACAACGTAAACCCGTAGCCGACAAACGGAAGCTGTTCCATGAAGCTTTTCAACCCGAATGTTATACACCCCCGTCCACCCGGCTTTAACACCCTCATGATTTCCGAAAGGTATACGGTCACATCTTCCCAGAAATAAATAGTGTTGACGGTAAAAACAGCATCAAAAGCAGCATCGTCAGAGGGAATATGTTTTCCTTCCGTTAATTTAAAAACCGCCTGTCCGTCCGTCACCGACCTTTTATTGTTGGCTATCGCCTCCTGCAGCATCAGTGCAGATATATCAATACCTGTATATGAAATGCCGTCCACTTGCTGCAACAGATAATTTACATGATTGCCATTACCGAACCCGATCTCCAGCACATGATCATTACGCTTTAACGTCAGCGTGTCAACAGAGGCGGTTATCATAAATGAGTTGGTTTGTTCCATCTGCCTGGCAACCTGTATACCCTTCTCCCCTTCCGGTTGTCGCAACTGGGCTGCCAGGTCTCTTAAAGTTTGCTCATCCATCTGTAATTTTTTATTTTTCTACTCCGTATTTTTTCAGGTAACGTTCGTTTAGTTGTGTCTGCTTGTTTTCAAGACTTACGTGTCTTCCCTGTATGAAGGCATGGGTAACGATGCTGGTTTTCATATCCAGGATATCACCTTCACTGACCACGATGTTGGCATCTTTTCCAGCTTCCAGCGAACCCGTCCTGTCTGCTATACCCAGCAATTGGGCAGCGCTCAGCGTGATGGCGCTCAATGCCTGTTCCTTTGTGAGTCCGTAGGCAGCTGCTGTGCCCGCATTAAATGCCAGGTTACGGTACCGGGTATTGGTAGCGTCATCATTCAGGGCAAACAATACGCCTGCCTGCTGAAGCAATGCCGGTGTTTTAAAAGGCTGATCAATATCTTCATCTTCCGTTCCGGGAAGACTGTGTGCCGTATTCAGGATCACACCAATATTATTATCTTTCAAAATAGGTGCAACCTGCCAGCTATCCGCGCCACCGACAATAACTGTTTTGAAGCCAAACTCTTTTGCGAGTTCCACTGCAGCTAATATTTGTTTCACCTCATTCGCATGCACAAAAAGCGATTGTTTATTATCGAACAGTCCCCGCAGCGCTTCAAATTTCAGGTTCACATTTGCATGATCCTTTTCCTGCAGATAAGCCTTACCCTGCCGAAAAAAGCTTTTGATCTCTTCCACCTTTTCCAGGGCCTGCTTCACGGGATCAACCGGCAGATCCTGCTGAGCCGCAAAACGAAATCTGGGGGCATTGAAAGACGGCATATTGACATGCATGGCGCCATCCGGCTTATACACGGCGTCTTCATAATTCCATGCATCCAGTTGCACCACGCTCGATGAGCCACTGATAGCACCCCCCTGCGGAACCACGTTTGCCAGCAACACACCATTGGACTTTAATATATTGATCATCATGGAGGCTGCATTATACGCTACAACAGACCGGATGTTCGGATTCAGGTCTCCCAGCTCCCTGTAATCGTTACTTCCCCTTACGCCTGCCGCTATTTCCTTCAGCCCCAGGTCAGATTGCGGCAGTATCAAACCCGGATATACATGCTTTCCTTTTGCATCAAAAACTTTTACGTCATCCAGCGGTATGGCTATATTCTCACCTACGCGGGTGATCTTTCCGTCCCCCACCTCAATTGTCGCGTTTTGCAGCACGGTACCATTACCCACGTGCACGGTAGCGTTGGTTATAAATAAAAGTCCTTTGTATTCCTCTGCCGGATATACATTGTCCTGTGCCTGCAGCTCTACTGCAACAAACAACAGGAACAGCATCAAGTATTTTTTATTCATCTGATTGATCGTTTTATAGCTATCGGGAATATATAATTTAGATATTACCATGCTGTGATTTCATCACCATGTGTATGAAATGAACCGTCATCATCGTCTTCGCCACATCCCAGTACGGTTTGCGTACTTGGTTTAAACGGTGAAACCGTAGCGCCTGCTTTTTTTTCCGCCGTCATTTTCTGTATCAGCCTGTTCCTTTCCTGCGCTATATTTTTCCTTAGCTGCAGGTCTCTTTCCCTGTCAAAATATACAATCCCGTCTACCAGCGTTTTTTCGGCTTTAGCGTAAATGCTCAACGGATGATCACTCCACAATACCAGGTCAGCATCTTTGCCTGCTTTAATGCTACCGGTACGGTCATCAATATGAAGTGCCTTTGCAGGATTGATTGTAACCATATTCAATGCCTGCTCTTCTGTCACGCCGCTGTACTTGATTATTTTGGCCGCCTCCTGGTTGAGCCGGCGGGCCATTTCCGCATCATCGGAATTGATACAAACATTCAATCCTACCTTTTGCATAATACCCGCATTGTAGGCAATTGCATCCAGCACTTCCATTTTGTACCCAAACCAGTCAGAGAAGGTAGATACATGGGCGCCGTGCGCTTTTATTTTGTCAGCTACCTTATATCCCTCCAGGATATGTGTGAGCGTGTTTACCTTAAAGTCAAACTTTTCAGCTACACGAAGCAGGTAGGTGATCTCACTTTGCACGTAAGAATGGCACGTAATGAATCTCCTGGCATCCAGTATTTCCGCCAGCGCATCCAGCTCCAGGTCTCTGCGTACCGTTGTCCAGGGATTGACCGTTCCTTTTTTACCCCTGGCGGCAACACCGGCGCTTTTAATGGCATTCTTATAATCGGCAGCCCGCTGAAATGCGTCGGTCAGCACCTGCTCAACCCCCATGCGGGTATCGGGAAAACGATTATTGGCAGGCGCCGTGGTACGCTTTACATTCTCTCCCAATGCAAACTTTATAAACGGATCCCAGTTTTTGAATTTCAATCCTTCGTCATCCGCACCCCAGCGCAATTTTATGAGCTGCGTTTGCCCTCCAATAGTATTGGCCGAACCGTGCAGGATATGCGAAGACGTGACGCCACCGCTCAGTTGACGGTAGATATTAATATCGTCCGGGTTGAGATTATCTGCAATGCGAACCTCCGATGTAACGGATTGTGCTCCTTCATTAATAGAGGCCACCGCAATATGGGAATGCTCATCAATAATGCCGGCAGTAAGGTGTTTCCCCGTAGCATCCACGATCTCCGCCCCTGCGGCATTGAGATTTTTTCCTACCTGCACGATCTTTCCACCTTTCACCAGCACATCCGTATTTTCCAGCTTACCTGCATCTTCGCTGGTCCATACCGTAGCATTCCTGAACAATATCGCCTGTTGCCGGGGCAGCTCCTCAAACCCGTAGCTGCCGAAGGGATAGGTAATTTTCGCCAGTGGCGCTTCAGTTGATTTACCGGCAGCAGTATCTTTCGCAGGGCCGGCAGCAGATACTTTTGTCGCCTTCCATATAACAGCATTACCTGCTGTATCCGTTCCATTACCATTCCATTCATTATCCAGCGCCACACCACTTAGCCGGGTATAACTCTTCCCTTTTCCGGAAGAAGGAAAACCGATTGAAACCAGCTTATGATCGTAGCTAAACCGGGCAGGTACGGTATCCTTTCCAATTATATTTGCTGAGGACGCACCTTTTACTTCCAACGTATACGCTACTGTGTTACTACCTGCCTGGATAACAAGATTGTACTTCCCCTTTATAACGCTCTCATCTGTTTTTATCTCGTATCGCTGACCCTGCACCCAGTTTTCAAAAATGACCGTTTTGTCTTCGAAAACGGGACCGGAGGTGATCAAAAAGTTAGCCAGCTTGCCTTTTTCCAATGACCCTACAGTATTATATATCCCCAGCAGCTCCGCGGGTGTGCGGGTAAGCGCCTGCAATGCGCGGGCAGGACTCAATCCATATTTTACTGCTTTGCGCAGGTTGACCATAAATTGCGCGGGATCTTTCATATCCGCAGGCGTCAGGCAAAAGCTGATGCCCGATCTTTCAAAGGCTGCCGGGTTTCCGGGAGCCATTTCCCAATGCTTTAAATCATTCAATGATACCTGTCGGGCATTGTTGGGATCTTCCACATCCATTGCCTCGGGAAAATTGAGCGGCAGAATAAAGCTTGCCCCGGTAGCTGCCATCTCATTGATACGCTGGTATTCATTACCACCTGCTTTTATAATATATTGCTTACCAAATTCATCGCCTATCTTATCTGCCCTTACACTGCCCCATTTATCATTGGCCTCAAATATCTGCGTCAACGCTGCGTGCTCATTGAACGCTCTTAAGCTGAGGTTCACACCTTCCGCAGTTGGATTTGATTTGTACCATTCTGCATCCAGGTAAGTCTGCCGGAGCAATGCGATCACACCCATCAGACTACCCGGATAACTTTGCGTAGAAGTTCCTTTGCTGAAAGAATAATGAGTGGAGGCTTTTTCTTTCACAACCGACATATTCTCCCGTTGATCCGCAAGGGTAACAACAACGCCTGTACCTCTTACGATCCCGTCTTTCTGATGCGTCAGCACTGTTCCAAACCCAATATCCCGGAATGTTTTCGCCTGCTTTTCATCCGCTGTAAACAGGTCAACACCGTTTGCTTCTGCTTTAATGGCCTGGTTCCAGCCTACTGCACCTTTGGCATTAGAGTTGAACTGGGTGGGTGCTCCGTAATTAAATCCGGCTGCTCCCCGCTGTGGAACACTGATACCATAGTGGCTGTATATATCGATAAAAGAGGGAAGAATTACTTTTCCTTTACAATCTATTACAACTGCCGCTTCCGGTTCCCTGATGCCCGTTCCTATATCCACTATCCTGTCTTTCCGGATCACCAGCGTGGCATTGGATAATACCGTTTCCGCATCTTTGTAAATGGTTGCGTTTTTAAATACATAAACAGTATTTCTTTCATCGGCTATCCCATTTACAGGAAATGTTTTTTGCGCGTAAAGAAATCCTGTTGCGAGAATGGCAAGCCCGGTGCTAATCATTCTTTTCACTCGCATTGGCAGAGATTTTAATATGAATAATAAAGATGGAAGTTAGCTATTTTATCAATATTGCTGATCTAAAGACCTGTCACGCAGAGGTACGAAGCATCAGGATAGACGCTTCCTTCGTGCCAATGATATGTCTGCAGGTCGGGAGAGATCTCTCATTCCACTCTATTCCATTGCCCATGACAAATCATTCAGTCTGCGGCTGCAAAGGTTGCGTGGGGACACGCAACCGGGCGACCCAGTGCCCCGGCGCGTGTCCTCATGCGCCGTTAGATAGAAAGCTCCCATATGTCACGCTTCAATGATTGAGGACACTAATGGCGTACTCGGGATGACGTTATAAGCTCATGGCGGAGGCATGCGATTGCTGATCTGCGCTTCAAAATCAGCCATCTTAAATCAGAAATCCTCCAGCAGCAATCAACCCTTACTTCTTTCTGGTAATGATAACAAAATCCGCAAGATTACTGTATTGCGCCCAGCCGGGGTTGTCCAGGGAATCTACAGAAAAGCAACTGATGGTAATTACCTTTTCTCCCTGCCGGATCAAACGTTCCGCAAGCCCCGACCTGTAGTCGCTGTGAAAACGTCCGTTCAGATGCAATACAACATCCGCCTTATGCCGCCTTCTTGCCTTACGGATAAAATGCGCCATCGTAGCGTCCCAGAAATTCTGCGATTGATAAAGATGCATTTCCGGCATGGAATGACCGCCCATGATCTCGTTGAACCTGTATAGATACTGACCGCCAAGCGTATCTACCGGTAAAGGCGCAATAAATTTCCTGGATGGTTTACTCAGTTGGTGCAAGGCAGGAAGCCCTTCCCTTGTAACCAGGTTTACATAACGGGCAGGCGCATTGGCTGCCACTACTTTTATATCATGCTGTTTTGCCAGCTCAACCAATGGCCGGTAATCATCATAGTTATTCCAGCTTCTAGCTTCCTTACGGAAATTCTTCTCGCTGATCATCCCTTCCAGGTATTCATTCAGCACGGGCTGCACATCAGCCTCAAACATCTCCATCGACAACACCAGTTTCTGTCCAAGCCTGTTACGCAGGCTTTCAAAGACCTGCCATTCCAGCAGGTGCCCTATAGAGTCATTATGCTCTTCACCAAACAATAAAATACTTTTACCGGGTAGCCCGTTGGTAATATGCTCCAGCAGCACTTCTTTTTGCTGCTGCGTGTCATATATCCTGTAATCAATGCCTGGCTGTTGCCCTGCACAAACAGACATATATCCAACAGCGAGCAGGCATAAAATGTATCGTATCATATTCCGGGAATTAGGTCGCAAAGCTAAAATTGAAAAATCAAACCAAAGCCCGATCAGGAAAAAACGATTTACACAATCGGGAATTTTTTATCGGCAACAACAGTTTTTATTCTTAAAAACTAAGCTAACTTGGCGAAAAATTGAACGATGGGGAAACCAACTATCAAAACCGGCGTTGTAGGATACGGCATATCAGCAAAAGTATTCCACCTTCCTTTTATAGCTACCCAGTCTGACGAATACGAGCTGGTGAGCATATTACAGAGAAAAGGAAACGAAGCGAAAGAGAAGTATCCTTTTGTGCATGTGGCGCGCTCTATCGAAGAAATGGTCCGGGACCCCAACCTTGATCTGATCGTCATTACAACACCCAATGACACGCACTTCCCTTATACCAAGATGGCGCTGGAAGCCGGCAAGCATGTAGTGCTGGAAAAGCCTTTTACCAATACAACAGAAGAAGGCCGCCAACTGGTGGAAATAGCTAAAAGATCCGGAAAAATCCTGAGTGTTTATCAAAACCGGCGATATGTAAGTGACTTCCGTACGATAAGGGAGATACTGGATAAAAAATTATTGGGGGAGATACATGAATTTGAAGCGCACTACGATCGTTACCGTGCGGAAGAACGTCCGAATGCCTGGAGGGAAGCCCCGCTGGCCGGCAGCGGTATATTATATGATCTTGGCGCCCATATTATCGACCAGGTGTTATATTTTTTCGGGATGCCGCAAAATATCACAGCCGATATCCGGCTGCAACGCCCCCATGCCCGGGTGGATGACTATTTCAATCTCTGGCTGGACTATGGCTTTAATAAAGTGATCCTGCATGCAGGAATGTTGGTGCGTGAGCCCGGCCCCCGGTATATGATACAGGGTACCAACGGCTCATTTATCAAATACGGGGAAGACCCGCAGGAAGCAAGACTGAGAGCAGGAGAACTCCCCCACGGCGAAGACTGGGGGAAGGAAAAAGAAACTACATGGGGGCTGCTGCACACGGAGTTGAACGGAAAGATCATAAAAGAAAAATATCCCTCCCATACCGGCAGCTATGCCGATTATTACCACGATCTGTACCAAACCATCATGAACGGAGCACCGTTAACGGAAAAGCCGGAACACGGTTATAATACAATCAGGATCATAGAGTTGGCTATTCAAAGCCACCGCGAAAAACGAACCGTTGCCTGCACAGACCTGATGGATGTTCCTTACAGGTAACCCCTCGCAAAGAAGTATAGCATTAAGATACCTGCTATATTAAAAATCTTTTTTTTCAGATAAACTAAAGATTTAGTTTTAAAAACTAAATCTTTAGTTTATCTTTACTTCCGGATCTGGTTATTGATAGATAAAATATTTACACATGATGAAGAGTTTAACCAAAGCAGAAGAACAGCTGATGCAAACATTGTGGAAGCTGAAGAAAGCCTTTTTACGGGAAATAGTAGAAGCCCAGCCCGTTCCCAAACCTCACCAGAACACCGTAGCTACTTTATTAAAGATACTGGTGGAAAAAGATTTTGTAGGCATAGAAACATTCGGACGTATGCACCAATACTACCCCCTGATCAGTAAAGAAGCCTATTCCAAATCCACTATGAAGAGCATGGTGAAAAGTTACTTTGAAGGCTCTTTCAGCAATGTGGTATCCTTTATGGTAAAAGAAAAGAACCTGAGCGTGGAAGAGCTCGAACTGCTGCTGAAAGAGCTGAAAAAGAAGCAAAAATAAAGTATTAACCAAACCACGGAATTATGCCACCCTTTATTTTGTATCTCCTGAAGGTAATCGTCTGCTCTGCCATCCTGTACGGTTACTATAAGCTGGTATTGCAGAACAAGCTTTTCCATCAGTGGAACCGGTTTTACCTGTTGGCGGCAGTTCTTATCAGCATCAGCTTTCCGCTGGTGAGGATCAACATTGAACAAACTGCTGCCAATAATGAAACCATGCAAGTGATACGCCTGTTGCAGGTAGTAGATACAGATACACAACCGGACCATGAAGGCAACAGTGTTACTTCCACTGTCAGCTACGAACAGGTCATATCCATTGGATATATCACCATCAGTATATTAATCATCACCTTGCTCCTGCATGCCTTATTTAAGATATGGCAACTTATACGACGATCCACCTCAAGAAAAGTAGAAGGCATCAACATAATTGATACAGAAGCTAAAGGAACACCTTTTTCATTCTTCCGGTACATTTTCTGGAACAGGAAAATTGATATGGATTCCGATACCGGTAGAAAGATCTTCCGGCACGAGCTGGTGCATGTGCGGGAGAACCACAGCGTTGACCGGGTGCTTATGAATATTGTATTGATACCGTTCTGGAGCAATCCGTTCTTCTGGCTGATCCGCCGGGAAATGACCGTGATCCATGAATTCATCGCCGACAGTAAGGCAGTGGAAGATAATGATACGGCTTCCTTTGCCGCCATGATCATCCATGCGGCTTACCCACAACATAGTTTTGAAATGACCAGCACATTTTTTTCATCATCCATAAAAAGAAGATTACATATGCTGACAAACATGAATAACCGAAAGGTAAATTATCTCGGGCGCATTATGGCGCTGCCGTTACTGGCTTTTATCTTTATTGCATTCACCATTAAAACAAAGCATTCATCCCATGACGACCTTATCACCACAGCAATCGAAAGCAAAATAACTGTAGTAATAGATGCAGGGCACGGAGGACAAGAGCCGGGCGCACAATCAAACCGGGTTTACGAAAAAGACCTGACCCTGGCGCTGGCTAAAAAGGTAAAAGCGCTTAATAACAATCCGGCAATCAATATCCTGCTGACAAGAGAAACGGATATTTATCAGCCCGTTCGCGAAAAAGTAACCTGGACCATGCAACAACAGCCTGATGCCTTTATTTCCCTACACGTAGCAGCCGACCCAGACTCAGATAAGTCTTCGGGGTTCGAACTTTATATCAGCAGGCAATCGGGACCTTACGAAGCCGAAACAAGAGTCCTGGCCAGCCTGGTATCAGATGAAATCAGCAGCAGCTATACCGTATTTCCGCAACTGAAGCAACGGTTGGAGAAAGGCATTTGGGTATTGGATGCACCTGAGATCAACTACCCGGCAATACTCATTGAATGCGGTTATCTTACCAACAAAAAAGATCTTGCCTTTATCAGGGACAATACCAACCAGGAAAAGATAGCACGGAACGTTCTGAACGCCATAGAAAAATATGCAAAAGCAAGAGCAGAAGCAAATTCCGGCACCCCTAACATTCCTGATGCCCCCCTTTATGCCAGCCCTGATAATGCGGGAGATGATTTTGAGCACAGGCAGCAGGGACGATCAGGTACAACGGATAAACAGGAGGCCGATACAATTCCCACCGCGAAAAAGGTGCCGGCGGTAGCGCCCCCGAAAGATCCATTCCTGTCGAAGGGCGTTGATCCCAAAGTAGCCGATATTTATATAAACGGGATGAAAAGTGATTTTGAGGCTTTCTGTAAAGTTCCTCAGGAAAGTATTGTGCGGATGAACGTGGTAAAAGATGCAACAGCCGTCAACGGGCTGATTGAGATCGTTACGGAAAAGTATACGCAGGAAGACGATAAAGTGTTCGTAAGAACAGAAGTTGAAGCCTCATTCCCCGGTGGCGAAGAGAGCTGGAAGAAATATGCGCAAAAAGTGCTGGATAAAAATAAAGATGCGCTTGAAAAAGAAGGAAAAAAGGGTACCTGTATCGTAGAATTTATTGTAGATAAAAACGGGTATATTTCTAATATCACTGCATTGACCATGAAAGGCACAGCGCTTGCCGGTATAGCCGTGGATGCCGTAAAAAAAGGACCGCAATGGAACCCTGCCTTGCAAAATGGCCGCCCGGTAAAGGCTTACAGGCGGCAGCCGGTATCGTATAGGCTTTAAATAATAAAATGGCAGGAATATTTTTTGCCTGCTTGGGGACTGCTTCTCCTGCTATAATGCTGTTCAGCTTACATCATTCCGGGAGCTGCATCGCCAGTAAAGTAGGAAAAGAAGGATTTGCGGACGGATGAAAGATTGCGTAGAGACACGTAATCAGGCGACCACTGCCCCTGGTTGATATATACGTTGAGGGTTGATATGCAAAAGGTTCTGCCAAAAATAAATCACTGTTTATACAATATCCTTCAATTGTCACGTTATTAGTGCTGAAACTTAATCAATATGAAAAAAATTATTATTCTGTCTTTTCTGACATTTATTGGGTTCGGTATTCAGGCGCAGGTAAACTTTGGTGTTAAAGCAGGCGTCAATCTGACAAAATTTTCCGGTTCCGACGCCGGCGATAATAATAACTTCCTGCTGGGTTATGCAGGTGGCGGATTGGTAAACTATAAGCTGACAGACGCCGTTAGCCTTCAGGGTGAGGTGCTATATTCACTGGAAGGGTCCAGTGCTAAAGAAGATGGCGTTAAAGGGAAATTGAAAACAGGTTATGTTAATATCCCTGTTCTTGCGCAGTATAACCATTCATCCGGGTTTTATGCAGAAACCGGTCCGCAGCTTGGCATTTTAACAAGTGCAAAAATGTCTTTTTCCGGATCTGAGGATGGAGTAGACATCTCTGCTACCCAGGATGTAAAGGAACAATTCAAAAGCATCAATTTCTCATGGGGTCTTGGAGCCGGTTACAAGCTTTCAAACGGTTTGGGTATCGGTGCCAGGTATAACTTCGGGATCACCAGCATTGCAGACAGCGATGCCTCCATTAAGCTTGGCGGTCTCCATATAGGCTTGTCTTATACTTTTGGAAGCGGCGAATAAAAATTACAAAAATAAAGTCTGTAAGAGGCTGCCTTTAAAGGGCAGCCTCTTTGTTTTTCTGAAACCTGCTCTTAGCTTATACACTCAACACAGGAAAAGAGCCCCGGCAAACACACTCCTATAACATAATCTTCCTCTACAGGCAGATCTGGCGCAATGTGTTCTGTCTGCAGATCACTTGTTTCCCAAAAATTTGCCCTGATTGTATCAGGGCATAACCGTTTCCAATCCGGACATAGTCCGGTAAAACCAAGGGGCACAGGTCATCCTTCGGAAGACTTGCACCAGCATGGAATTCACATCCCGCAGATCCACGCAGATTATTTCCGCTGATACCGCTGATTTTGAAAATCATGCCAAAAGGGTAACGATTCCTTCTGCGGAATCTGCGTATAGATCTGTGCTCATCTGTGGGAAAGATTCCCGGGTTAACATGGTGTCTCCCCTTGTTATTCGGGGCATTTCAATGATAACGGATCATTATAAGATCCTTCAAGACGATCCGTCCGGCAACATACACGATGTAATACGGTGTTAAATAGCCCCAAAACGAAACGGCCGCTCTTTGAGCGGCCGTTTTAATTATATATTTTTCAGAAAACTATTTTGCTCCGCTTGGCGCCGCCGCAGGAGCAGCTGGTAATTTAACGCCTAGTTTTTTAGCAACTAATGGCAACAGGTCATCGGTTGGTGGCGCTATCATCAAGGCATCCTGTTTGAATACCCATCCGTAGCCATTTTCTTTAGCAACAGTATTGACTAGTTCAAATGCCCTTGTAAAATAAGGACCATATACCTCCTGGCTCTTCCTGTTATATTCCATCTGGCTGTATTGTTCCCAGTTTTGAATGATCTGTAAGTATTGATTGGCTTCCTGTTCTGCCGACTGCTTAATGGCAGCAGGTGTAGTAGCCAATTTAGCGATAGAATCCTTACGCCTGTATTCACTGATGTAGTAAGGCAACGCATTCTCCAGGGAATCTTTCCTGAAGATCTGAAGAATAGAGTCTGCTTTTTTTACATCCGGTAAGATAGATACAACGTGTTCGATATCGACATGCGCGAATTTATTCTGGGCATTTACGGACGTTGATACCAGGGCAAAAACTAACACCAACGCTGCTAAAGAAAACACTTTTTTCATATTCGTGATTGTTTCAGTTTATTTTGGTTTATAGATGAAAAATTACTTCTTTGGGTTTTATGCTGCCGGCAGCTTTAACAATTAATTAGCCCCCAGCATTTTCAATACATCCTCACTACGGTCCAGTTTGGGGTCGGCAAAGATAACAGTAATTCCTTCACTTTTATCCAAAATAAAATCATAGCCTTTTTCCACTGCCAGCTTCTGTATGGCATTGTACACCTTATCCTGCACAGGCTTTATCAGCTCCTGGCGTTTTTTAAACAGATCTCCCTCAAAACCAAACCTTTGCCGCTGCAGATCCCTTAATTCTTTCTCCTTATTGAAAAGCTCCACCTCTCTTTTCTTTTTCAGCTCATCACTCAGCATTACCTGCTCTGCATCAAAATCCCGGTACATTTTATCCAGGCTATTTTGTAAAGCATCCAACTCCTTTTGCCAGTTTTCGCTGAACTGGTCCAGCTTTTTCTGTGCTTCCTTATACTCAGGCAGCTTATCCAGGATAAACTTTGTGTCCAGCACAGCATACCGTTGTGCGCTGGCTGTCAGGGTAAGTGCAAAAGCGCAAAAAGCTACAAATAATATTTTTTTCATCCGTTCATGTTTTTACTTCTGATGATCAGGATAAACTCCGTTTAAATCCCGGTTTTGAAGTGTTAAAAGTAAGATTTCCGCCGCAAGCAATAAAATCACGTTTATTCCGGTTCAAAACCTAACATAAATGTAAACCTGGTGGCATCCTTGAATGTTGCGCCCGGAACTGCCAGGCGGTCAAGTCCTACACCATAATCAAATCCTAATAATCCGAACATGGGCAGGAAGAACCGGGCACCCAGACCCACCGCTCTTCTTAGCCTGAAAGGATTATAATCCTTGAAATCGTACCACCCGTTTGCCGCTTCAAAAAATGCCAGCCCGTAAATGGTGCTGCTTGGATTGGTAGTGAAGGGATAACGCAGTTCCAGCGTATATTTATTGAATATGGTAAAGAAGTCACGTGTACTTTGCTGATCCGGGTTGATGGTAGGATCAGAATTGTTATACACAGGATATCCTCTGTGGGCAATAATATCGTATCCAAGGATACCAAAGTTATTGGTCAGACCGGCATCACCTACCTGGAAGCGTTCAAACGGCGATATTTCCGTGTTTTTGTTATACCGGCCGATAAACCCGTATTTAGCTGCAAATTTCAAGACAAACTGCCTGTTTTTGTCTTCTCCGGTCGGTCGCCCCAGCGGCACATACCATTCCCCGTTAATACGCCATTTGTGATATTCCACCAGCTTATACTTATCCACAGCCTTGTCGTACTCGCCCTTGCGGAAAAGCGAATAGGGTGGGGTAAATGCGCCGCTGATCATAAAGGAAGATCCTCCCGAAGGGAAAATCGGCTGATTGACAGAAGAACGGGCCAATGTGAGCTTCAGGTTAAAAATATTGGAATTGGCATTATCCAAACCGGAAAAAAAGTATGGATAGTTTCTCAACCTGTACTGGGTAAAGTTCAAAGCATAGATCAGTGTAAAATAATCATCCGGCCATTTCAACTGTTTACCCAATGATATGGAAGCACCTAATGCCCGCATAAAAGACGTATCTGCCAGCTTCCGGTTGTAGCCGCCGGTATAATAATTATAACCGCCGGTATTTGCATATTTTGAGCTGTATAAGCTTACCGTAAATGAATTTCTCTTTTTTCCTCCCAGCCAGGGCTCTGTAAAAGAGAAGTTGGTGGAACGGAAGAAACGCCCGTTTGACTGGAAACGGAGGCTCAGCTTCTGCCCGTCGCCGGACGGTAGCGGCCGCCAGGACGATTTTTTAAATATATTTTTAATAGAGAAGTTATTAAATACAACCCCGACGGTACCGGTCAGTCCGATGCCGCCCCCATAACCAGCGCTCAATTCCAGCTGGTCAGAAGACTTTTCCTCAACAGTATAGTTAATATCCACGGTTCCATCATCGGGATTAGGCACCGGGCTGATACCGATCTTTTCCTGGTTGAAATAACCCAGGTTCGCGATCTCCCTGTTGGAGCGGATCAGCAATTCACGACTGAATTTTTCTCCTGGCAAGGTCCGCAGCTCCCTGCGCACCACATGTTCTTTGGTTTTGTCATTCCCGGCAATGGTTACTCTTTTAATGGTAGCCTGTGGTCCTTCGGTAATCCTTATCTCGTGATCAATGGTATCATTGTAAACGGAAGTTTCTACCGGATTTACATTAAAAAACAGGTACCCGTTATCTGAATACAGGCTGCTGATATCGCCGCCGCCGTCTGCGCTCATTTGTTTACCCAACCGCTTGTTCAGCGTTTCCAGGTTATATACGTCTCCTTTTTGAATACCCAGGATCACACTCAATAATGAATCTGAATATTTTGTGTTGCCTCTCCAGGTGATATCGCCAAAATAATATTTTCTTCCTTCATTTACCTTTATCGCAACATTCAGGTCTCCTTTATCATTATAGTAAACAGTATCTTTTTCAATCACCGCATCCCTCAACCCCTGGGAATTGTAGTATTCCAGCAGCTTTTCCTTATCTTCTTTGTATTTTTTCTCGTTGAACTTTGCTGAGCTGAAAATTTTAAACCGGAAATAGGGGTCCAGGTAATCAAGTGTTTTGGTAGGAGATAAAAAGGAAAGAGTATTTACATATTCCCTGAACGATATTTTTTCCTGTGTACCGTAAGGGCTTGTATCGTCTGCAGCAAAAAGCGAAAGTCTCGTTTTCTCCTTGGTACCCTTCATCTTGCTCTTCAGCTTCAACTCATTCACCTGCTCATTGCCATAAATCATAATATTGTTGATCCTCACCTTACGTCCCTTGGCAACTGTGATAATAAGGTCTACTCCATTGGTATAGGAAGTATCGGATCTTTCCTGTATGGTTACTTTGGCACCCTGGTATCCCTTATCGATATAATACTTCTGGATTGCCTCCATTGCGTTCTGCTTCCTGGCATCTGTTACCACCTGACTAACGCCTATGCCTACCTTGTCTTTTAGTTCCGTGGATTCTGTTTTCCTTATTCCCCTGAAAATAAGCTTTGACATCCTGGGACGCTCCACCGCAGCAATCTCCACCCATATTCTGTCACCCTCTACTTTTGTGATGTATATTTCAATATCCGCGAACAGGTTCTGCCCCCACAGCTTTTCAATGGCTTTTGAAAAATTATCACCACCCGGAATTCTTACTTCATCCCCTACATTCAGCCCCGAGATAGAAGTTACAAGGTTGGGATCAAAATATTGGGTTCCGGTTACTTTTATTTCAGCGATGGTGTATTTTTTGGGAAAGGTTTGGTTGTAAAGTTCCAACAACGCAGGATCTACCGAAGTAGTAGGGACGGTATCCGTTTCCTGTGCAGTTGTTTTGGTTGAGATAAAACTTAATCCAATTATTAAGATCACTAACGTGCAAATTCTATGCATCCTTTTTTAAGTTTCGCCCGGCAATTTAACGGGATTAATTGAAATGGTTTGTTAAAAACAAAAGTGCGGTACCTTGTCCAATGCGCATCAGCAGGAGTTTTTCTGTTGAATCTGGTCACTGGTTTTTCCAAATCTTCTTTCACGTTTCTGGTAGTTCAGAATAGCTTCATAGAGATCTTCTTTTTTGAAATCGGGCCACCGGGTCGGGGTGAAATATAGTTCCGCATATGCTAACTGGTATAATAAAAAATTACTTATCCTGTATTCGCCACTGGTCCTGATCATCAGTTCGGGGTCTGGAAACGCACTGGTAGCCAGGTAACGACCGAAAACAGCTTCCGTCACCTGCTCGGGCTGTAATACATTGTTTTTCACATCTTTACAAATTTCCTGAACCGCATGGATCAACTCCCACCGCGAACTATAGCTGAGCGCAATAATAACGGTGAGCCCCGTATTTTGCCTGGTCAGTTCAAGGGCTTCCAATAACTCCTTATGAGCAAACTCGGGTAATTGCGCCGTATTACCGATCGTGGTGATCCTGATATTGTTCTTATTAAGCACCGGCACTTCCTTCCTGATGGTTTCCACCATCAAAGCCATCAGTCCATTTACTTCGTCCTCCGGCCTGCTCCAGTTTTCGGTGCTGAAGGCATATAAGGTGAGATATTGTATGCCCAGTTCCGCGCAGCCTTCTACTATTTCACGGACGCTTTCCACGCCGTTATAGTGTCCAAACAGCCGATTTTCCCCCTTTTCTTTTGCCCATCTGCCATTACCATCCATAATAATAGCAATATGCTCCGGTAAACGGCTTTTATCAATTTCGGACAACCTGGACATTTACAGATAAATTTAAAAAGTCAGACACGGTCTGACTTTGCGCAAAGATATAAATAATATATAATGATATTGCGGGCATAGGAAAAAACGCCAGAAAAACCTGGCTGGGTATTCCGGTGCGGTTGATCTAAAAGTCTGTCATCGCGATCCCGCCCGGATGCTTGGCAGGAAAAACAATCCCAGATACTTAAACATCAACTTTTGTCATAGAATACTGAAAAAATCATATATATTTAATGTTATAATAGTCCTATACTCCTTCTGATCATCTACGCACCCTTTTAAATAAGAGCAGGACAGGTAACAATCTGTATCCCCGAAGCATATAATACAACAACTTTCACGCATTAAAACTATTGTTATGGAGAACTGGAATATTGTAGGCATTCTTGGAACGGGTCTGTCCGGTCTGGGCTTTTTATTGATGTTCCTGGCTTATAAGCTCATACAAAGCCTGGTACCACTTCCCAAAATAAACCCGCTGATCATTAAAACCATCAACCGCTATATGCTGGTTTGTTTTATTATGACCATTGCGGTGGGGGCCTTTACGTTTGTTACCAGCTTCTATAAAAACAATCTTATTCAGGAGCAGTCAGAAAAGATAGCTTCTGACAACCAGACCATCGGACTGTTAGCAGCCTCTCATAAATACAACCAGCTCACAGACTCTATACTGATCCAGGTACAACAGCCCGGAGAAAAAAGTATGACCAAAGCGTTAAAAGAGCAAAAAACGTTTCTCGATTCCCTGGACCATATCGTAACAGAACAAACCACCCCCACCGTCACCCGGGATTTTAATAAATACAAAAGTCTTTTGTTAAGCACATCCGATTCCTTGGCCAAACAAAATCTTACGAAAACCCAATCGGACTCCCTAAAAACAAACCTTATCAAGTACCGGCGGTCTATTTCCGATCTCCTGGTAAATACTGCAGAAAATAAAACCATACCGACAAAGCATACACCATAACTTCAGGCTTCCAGAGATAACCTGGCAAATACCGGCGTTTGTCCGGGCTGGCGCGCGTATGTGCGTAAAGATCACAGCCACCCCGATCGCCTGAATAAAAGGTATAACGTTATACAGGCAATCACGGTCAGGCTTATAATGGTATAAAAGCCATACTCCGACTCGGTTTCGGGTATAAACCTAAAGTTCATACCCCAGAAACCGGCAACCATGGTAGGCAGGGCAATAATAGCTGCCCAGCCGGCAAATTTTTTATTGGTATCATTCTGGGAAATAGAGATCAATGAGAAATTGGCCTCCAGCGCTGAGTTTAAAAGCTCACGTGTATTATCAACCATCTCATTAATACGCAGCGCATGATCGTTCACGTCCCTGAGATAAGCATGCGTTTCTGCAGAAATATTTTTTATATCGGGACGCATTAATCTGGTACAAATATCTACCAGGGGTGATACAGCTCTTTTTACATCCAGCAGCTCACGCTTCAACTGGTAAATCTGCTCGGTGGTTTCCCGGCTTGGCTTTTCCTTAAATACTTTTTCTTCAATATCCTCCAAGTCAGTTTCCAGCTCTTCCACTACCGGGAAATACCGGTCAACAATAAAATCCATAATAGCATATAAAACGAAGCTTTGTCCTTTGCTTAGCAGGTGAGGCATTGTTTCGCAGCGGGCACGCACTTCCGTATAGGCCACCGTTGAGCCATGCCGTATCACTACAATAAAATTTTTACCGACAAAAAAATGCGTCTCCCCGAACTCAATATGGTTTTGCGCATTCTTTTGCGCG
>Ga0222419_100566_pt1 | contig 29679 bp, 28 predicted proteins | sample 1B20Ametagenome_FD_182474 | JGI IMG/M metagenome (GOLD analysis project Ga0222419, IMG submission 182474) | Enriched microbial communities from leaf-cutter ant dump, University of Wisconsin, Madison, United States - 1B20A (version 2) | ecosystem: Environmental > Terrestrial > Nest > Insects nest... | reverse complement strand
TAGTGTGGCTTTGCCATGCAAGAGTAGGTCACCGCCAGGGGCTTTTTTCCTCGAACACCCTCACCGATTATCGGTGAGGGTGTTTGTTTTTGGGCTGACGAAACACTTGCTGGACAGGGGATGGCGTATTCTTGAGTGTCAGGCTTTTGTCCGGAATCGTCGGACTGTGGTGGAAAATTGCGGCGATCGGGTTGGCTGATGCGGGGGTAACTCTTGTTCGTTCATGTCGAAACGCGCCGTCGCCCTCGATGGCACTGGGCCACGCTGCTGGTAGTGACGCTCTGCGTGGTGTGTTTCGTCGGCCTCGCATTGACGCCGGCACCGCAGCGCATTTCGTTGTTGCTGCAATGGGGCACGGTTCCGGCGAATGTTTTCGACTCGCACGAGGCGTTGCTGCCGCAGCTGACCGATCCCGCCCTGTTGCGATTGTTCACCGCACTGTTCATCCATGTGACCTGGCTGCACCTGCTGGGCAATCTGCTGTTCCTGGTGATCTTCGGTCTGCCGGGTGAGCGGGCTTTGGGGTCGTTGCGCTTCCTGCTGTTGTTCGTGATGGGCGGAGTCGTGGCGAACCTGATCGGTGCCCTGTCGCTGGCGGGGGTGCGCCTGCCGATCATCGGTTGCAGTGGTGCGGTGTCGGCCGTGGTGGGAGCTTATGTGGCGCTTTTTCCGCGAGCCAGGCTCGGGCTGGTCCTGCCACTGGGGCTGTATCTGGAATTCGTGCGGGTACCGGCGTTTCTGCTGATCGGTATCTGGGTGCTGCTGCAGCTGCTTTTCAGCTATGCGGGGCCGAGTTACGGCGCGTACGTGTGGTGGGCCCACATCGGCGGTTTTCTTTTCGGCGTGCTGTTTGCCTTGTTTTCGCGTGACGCGATTGCCCGCCGCCTGCGGGGTTGAGGCGACTCAGCCGTTGTCTGTGAGCCAGCCATGGTGGCGCGCGAACTGGCGTAGCAAGTGGCGTGCCGTCGGTGTGGGGGCGACAGAACGGCAAGCTTGGTCGGGGTCGGCGCCTTCGCGGCGCATGTCGGCATGTTTGCGCTTGATATAGGCACGCATCACGTCGGCACTGAATTCGGGGTGGAACTGCGTGCTCAACGCATGCGGTCCGTAACGCAGAAGGTGGTTCGGATCGCGGGCCGAGCTGGCCAGCACGATGGCTCCGGTGGGCGGCTGGAGCACGCTTTGCTCGTGTGTGGTGTGCGCCTTGAAGCTGGTTGGCAGGCGGGCGATCAGCGGGTCGTGGATGGCATCGGCCGAGAGCGTGATGACCTGGGTGCCGATCTCGCGTCCGCCCGGCAGATAGTCGACATGGCCGCCCAGTGTCTGGGCCATCAGCTGGTGGCCGAAGCAGACGCCGAACAATGGCAGATCCACGTCCATCGCATCGCGGATCCAACCGGCGGTGAGTTCGCTCCACGCTGCGCGTTCCGTGACCATGGCGGCCGCGCCGGTGATGATGGCCCCTGCGACGTCCCGTGGCGGTGGCAACGGTTCATTGATGGCGACATCGACCAGTTGCAGTTGCCGTGGATGCAGCCCGGTACCCAGTCGGAACCAGTGGGGAAAATCGCCGTGGCGGGCACGGATGGCATCCGGTGCGCGGCCGGTCCGGATGATCAGGATGGGTTTCATGCGGGGGCGATCGTCTGCGGGTTCAGGCTTGCGGGTCATCGATTGCGTCGATGGGCGGCAGCACGGTAAGAATCTCCTGCACCGTGGTCAAGCCCGCGATGACCTGGTCAGCGGCGGAGATGCGCAGCGGACGCATGCCTTCGGCCAATGCGGCCCGGCCGAACCCACCCAGGTCGAGCTGGGCTGAAATCAGTCCGCGCAGGTGTGGTGACAGCTTCATCATCTCGTAGATGCCGGTGCGGCCCAGAAAGCCGGTATTGCGGCATTCGAGGCAGCCGACGGGGCGGAATACCTGCTCCGGCAGCGGAATTGTCCAGCCGCGGGTGAGGACGCTCCATGCCTGGGCGTCCTGCGTGGTCGCCTCCTTGCAGTGCGGGCACAGGGTTCGCACCAGTCGCTGCGCGACCACGCCGGTCAGCGTGGACTGGATCAGATAGTGCGGCACGCCAAGATCAAGCAGCCGGGTGACGGCGCTGGGCGCGTCGTTGGTATGCAGGGTGGACAGCACCAGATGGCCGGTGAGCGAGGCCTGCACCGCCATCTGCGCGGTTTCCAGGTCGCGGATCTCGCCGATCATGATGATGTCCGGATCCTGTCGCAGCAGCGTGCGCACGCCGGAGGCGAAATCCAGATCGATCGCCGCATGGACCTGCATCTGGTTGAATTCCGGCGAGACCATCTCGATGGGGTCTTCCACCGTGCACACGTTGAGCTCCGGCGTGGCCAGATGTTTCAGCGTGGAGTACAGCGTGGTGGTCTTGCCGGAGCCGGTTGGTCCGGTGACCAGCACGATGCCATGCGGGCGTTCGACCATGTCGCGCCAATTGGCGGTTTCCCCGGGTGAGAATCCGAGCTGGGCGAAATCCTTGACCACCAGATCGGGGTCGAAGATGCGCATCACCACTTTCTCGCCAAAGGCGGTGGGCATGTTCGAGATGCGCAGTTCCACTTCGCGCCCCGAGGCCGAGCGGGTCTTGATGCGGCCATCCTGCGGCCGGCGCTTTTCGGCCACGTCCATGCGCGCGAGGATCTTGATGCGCGCGGTCACCGCGGTCATCACCGGCGCCGGCAACTCGAACACTTTCTGCATGATGCCGTCGATGCGGAAACGGATGTGCCCGATCTCGCGGCGTGGCTCCAGATGGATGTCGGATGCGCGTTGTTCGAATGCGTACTGCAGCAGCCAGTCGACGATGTGCACCACGTGGCGGTCGTCGGCGCCGACCTCGCCACCTTTGCCCAGTTCGACCAGTTGCTCGAAATTGAGGATGGCCGCGGTACTGTCATGGCCGGTCTTGGCGTCCTGCGCCAGCTGGATCGAGCGCTGGACGCCGTAGAACTCCTGCAGGTAACGGTTGATGTCGATCGGACTGGCCACTACCCGCTTGATGTCACGGCGCAGCATCTGACCGAGATCGGTGGCCCAGCTGTCCTCGAACGGCTCGCTCGTGGCGAATGTCACCTCGCCGGGCGTGGCGGCGATCGGCAGGATCCGGTGGCGCTTGGCATAGGCCTGGCTGACCACCTGCGTCACCGAGGCGACGTTGATCTTCATGGGGTCAATCTTCAGGTAGGGCAGCCCGGCGTGACTGGCCAGCCATTCGGTCACGGCCTCCAGACTGAGCGGACGGCCCTTCTCGCGCTGGTTGGCCAGTTTGGCGTTGGCGATCAGAACCAGCGGATGCAGTTCCACCGTGCTGCGACCGGCACGGGCACCCATGCGGACCTGCCTGGCATCGTCGGCCAGCAGATAGCCGTCGACCACCAGTGTCGCCAGCAGTTCGTCCAGTTCCAGTCGACCGCGGCGGCCAAGCAGGGAAGCAATTTGCGGTGAAGCGGCCATCAAGAGGTGTCCCCTGGCCGGTTCGGGGCCGGCGGAAAAGCAAGCTGCAGCTATACTAGCGCGCTTTACTTCAGGTCACGGAAAGCCATGTCCGCACGCACCTTTCAGGATGTGATCCAGACCCTCAACCGCTATTGGGCGGAACAGGGTTGTGTACTGCTGCAGCCGCTCGACACCGAGGTCGGCGCTGGCACCTTCCATCCGGCCACGTTTCTCCGCTCGCTTGGCCCCGAGCCCTGGGCTGCGGCCTACGTGCAGCCGTCGCGTCGGCCCACCGACGGCCGTTACGGCGACAACCCGAATCGCCTGCAGCATTACTACCAGTATCAGGTGGTGCTCAAGCCGAATCCGGAGAACATCCTGGACCTGTACATCGGTTCGCTGAAGGCGCTGGGCCTGGATCCGCTGGTGCACGACCTGCGCTTCGTCGAGGACAACTGGGAATCGCCCACGCTCGGCGCCTGGGGGCTCGGCTGGGAGGTGTGGTTGAACGGCATGGAAGTGACCCAGTTCACTTACTTCCAGCAGGCTGGCGGCCTCGAATGCCGCCCGGTCACCGGCGAGATCACCTACGGCCTCGAGCGGTTGGCGATGTACCTGCAGAACGTGGACAACGTCTACGACCTGGTGTGGACCGAGAGCCCGCACGGCACGGTGACCTACGGCGACGTGTTCCACCAGAACGAAGTGGAGCAGAGTACCTACAACTTCGAGCATGCCAACGTGCCCGAGTTGCTGCGCTGGTTTGATGTCTGCGAGGCCACCGCCAACGAACTGATTGCCGCCAACCTGCCGTTGCCGGCCTACGAGCAGGTGATGAAGGCCAGCCACACCTTCAACCTGCTTGATGCGCGCCGCGCGATCAGCGTGACCGAGCGCCAGCGCTACATCCTGCGCGTACGCGCCCTGTCGCGCAGTGTTGCCGAGACCTATGTGGCGCAACGCGAGAAGCTCGGTTTCCCGGGTCTGAAGAAGAACGCAAAGGAGCAGGCCGCATGAGCGCCGCCAAATCACTGCTGGTCGAGCTGGGTACCGAGGAACTGCCGCCGAAAGCGCTCGATGATCTTGCCGCGGCGTTCCTGCGCGGCATCTGCGACGGCCTGGCCAAACGCGGCATCTCTGCCGGCCTCGACCAGGCGCGGGTCTATGCGACACCCCGCCGGCTGGCGGTGCACGTGCCTGACGTGGCGGCAGCTCAGCCGGAGCAGGCACTCGAGCGTCGTGGCCCGGCGCTGACTGCCGCGCTTGATGCCGAGGGCAAGCCTTCGAAAGCACTGCTCGGCTTCGCGCAATCCTGCGGCGCCGAGGTGGAACAGCTGGAAAAACTGGAAACCGACAAGGGCGCATGGTTCGTCTGGCGCTCGGTCAAGCCGGGCCAGCCGGTGGCCGCATTGCTGCCGGAGATCGTCGAAGAGGCACTGAAGGCCTTGCCGATCCCGCGGCCGATGCGTTGGGCGGATCACGACTACAGCTTCGTGCGTCCGGCACACTGGCTGGTGATCCTGCATGGTGCCGAGATTGTGGACGGCGAGGTTCTTGGCCTGCACAGCGGGCGCCAGTCGTGCGGCCACCGTTTCATGCATCCACAGCCCGTCCATCTGGCCGATGCGGACAGTTGGCTTGATGCGATGCGTGCGGCCAATGTGCTGGCCGATCCGCAGGAGCGACGCCAGCGCATTCGCGATCAGGTCGCCGAAGCTGCCCGCTCTCTTGGTGGCGTGCCGCAACTGGATGACGCGCTGTTGGGTGAGCTGGCCAACCTCACCGAGTGGCCGGTGGCGATCACCTGCGCATTCGAGCGGGAATTCCTCGAGGTACCGCCTGAGGCCCTGGTCACCACCATGGTGACCAACCAGAAATTCGTGCCGGTGTTTGATGGCGAGGGCCGCTTGACCGAGCACTTCATCGGCGTCGCAAACATCGAGAGCAAGGATCCCTCCGAAATCCGCAAGGGTTATGAGCGCGTCATCCGGCCGCGCTTCGCCGACGCCAAGTTCTTCTGGGACGAGGATCTGAAAACACCGCTGGCGGATTATCAGGAGCAGCTCAAGAACGTCACCTACCAGCAGTCGCTGGGCAGCCTGTGGGACAAGAGCGTGCGCGTGGCCGAGCTGGCGCGGATCATCGCCAACCGGCTCGACATGGACGCTGCTTCGGCCACCCGTGCCGCCTCACTGAGCAAGTGTGACCTGCTGACCCGCATGGTGGGCGAGTTCCCCGAGCTGCAGGGCATCATGGGTCGCTACTACGCCACTCACGATGGCGAGTCGGCAGCGGTGGCCGCGGCACTGGACAGCTACTACCAGCCCCGTTTCGGTGGCGACGCGATCGCCGCCGACAGGCTTGGTCAGGTACTGGCGGTGGCTGAGCGGTTCGATACGTTGGCCGGCATTTTTGCCGTCGGCATGAAGCCCGGCGGCAACAAGGATCCGTTCGCGCTGCGTCGTGCCGCGCTGGGGCTGGCGCGCACCCTGATCGAAGGCGGGCTGGAACTGGATTTGCGCGGCAGCTTCGTCGAGGCGCTGGAACTGCTGCCGGACGCCGCTCTGGCGGCGGGCCTCAAGCCGGGCAAGGATGGCAAGCGACCGGTCCTGGATGCCGGCCAGCGCCGGGCGGCCCTGCTCGACGAGTTGTACGACTTCGTGATCGACCGCCTGCGCGGCTACTACGCCGAGCAGGGCTTCGACAATGCGCAGTTCGAGTCGGTACTTGCCGTGCGGCCGGCCAGCCTCGCCGACTTTGACCGTCGCCTGCGCGCAGTGGCCGACTTCGGTCGCCGTCCGGAGGCGATCAGCCTTGCCGCTGCCAACAAGCGGGTTGCCAACATCCTGCGCAAGCAGGCCGAGGAGCCTGGCGCGCAGCCCATCGGTCGAACCGTCGACCCGACCTGTTTCGAGGTGGATGCCGAGCGCGAAATGGCCGAGGCGCTGGCCTCAGCCCAGCACGACACGGCCGCTGGGCTTGCCCGCGGCGACTACACCGCCGTACTGGCGCGTCTGTCGCAACTCCAGGTGCCGGTCGATGCGTTCTTCGACAGCGTGCTGGTGAACGCGGACGACCCTGCCGTGCGCGCCAACCGCCTGGCCCTGCTGGGCCAACTGAAGGCCCAGTTCAGCGCCATCGCCGATATCGCCCTGCTCTGAGCGATTCCGGCCACGGAAAGCAGCCTCCCTTGCGGGAGGCTGTTTTTTTGATGCACGGCCCGGCTCAGGCCGCGTCGCGCTCCTGGTAGAGGCGCTCGCTGAGCTGGCGGTTGAATGCCATCATCGCGACCGGATCCACATACTTGCCGCCCGGGCCGAGGATCTCGTAGAGCTGGCTCAGCAAGTCCGTGTTCTCTGTCAGAGAGAGCTGGCTGCCCGCAAGCTCCAGTTCCGACTGCAGAATGCGAATGGCCGTGTTCAGACGTTGCGGGTCCATTGCCGTCTGGATCTGCTGGGGCTGCGATATCGCCTGCAGGGAAGCGTGGATCTGTGGCGGCGATGCCTTTTCTCCACTGTATTGCCCGGTAGCGCAGGATTTTGCGGGTTCTGCCAGCAGCGTCCCTTCGCCAGCGACCAGCCACACCAGTGAAATGCCCAGTGTCCGGGCCAGCGTCACGCAGCGTGCGCGTGACGGATCGGTGTGCCCGTCACGCCAGCTGCGCACGACTCCTTCGGAGAAGCCGCACATCCGGGCGATCTCGGTGGCACTGCCTACATGTTGGATGAGAAATTTTATGCGCTCGGCAAAGGTGCCTGCGCCGGTTGGAGCGGGGATGGTTTTTTGCGTATTCATGGGGGATGGCCGGTAAACAGATGGGGAGGGGATGGCCAGTGACAATTCAAGCAAACAAAAAGTTACGAAAATGTTGACCTTCGTGATTTCTTGGGTTAGCTTCGCAAGAAGTCACGCAAAATTTTACACAAAGAGAGCGTCTCGAGCATGTGAACAAGTGCCGAGGCGAACGTGCGCTGGCGTCAGGTAATTGCTGGAGAGAGCACCTGAAGCACGGCAGACGCATGCGATGTTTCATTTTGCCCGTAACCGTATCGGGCTGAACTTGGGGAGTCACAGTGTATGAAGTCACGTAAGAATTTCCGGGCGAGCCCGTTGAAGCACACCGCGCTGGTATTGGGTCTCGGCATGGGTCTGGGGCTGGTCAGCGCCGGCACGATGGCTCAGTCGAATACGACGGGCACGATTTTTGGTCAGGCAGAGCCCGGTTCCACCGTTGTCATCGAGAATGCAAATACCGGACAGTCCCGTACGGTCCAGGTCGATAGCGAGGGCCGTTATCGCAGTCCTTCTCTGCAGGTCGGAACCTACAGGGTGACGCTGCAGCGCGACGGCTCGGAAGTCGGTATGCGCGACAACGTCCAGGTGACCATCGGCGGTGGTGCGGAAGTGTCGTTTGTTGCCGCAGCGTCGGATGCCCAGACCTTGGCTGGCGTGACTGTGGAGGCTTCGGCTCTGCCTCAGATCGACGTTTCCTCGGTTGATTCCCGCACCGTACTTACAGCAGATGTGCTCCAGAAGTTGCCGATTGCACAAAACGTCAATGCGGCGGTGTTGCTTGCCCCAGGTACCGTTGGTGGAGACACGCGCTTTGGCAACGTGATTTCCATGGGTGGCTCTTCCGGCGCCGAAAACCAGTACTACATCAATGGTTTCGCCGTAACCAACGTGTTCAATGGCATGGGCTTTACCACCTTGCCGTTTGATGCCATCTCGCAGCAGCAGGTCTATTACGGTGGATATGGTGCCGAATATGGCCGATCCACCGGCGGTGTGGTCAACATCCTGACCAAGCGTGGCGGCAATACCTGGCAGGCTGGTGCGAATGTCACCTACACGCCGAGTGCCCTGCGTGCAAATAGGCGTTCGACGTATTGGAGGGATGGCCAGCTGGTCAGTGACCGCAGCCGTTTCGATAATCCTTGGGAAACGCTTTATGGGGCGTATATCAGCGGCCCGCTGATCAAGGACAAGTTGTTTGTCTATGCGAGTGGTGAAGCTTCCCGCTCTGAGCAGGCCACGATTGCGGGCACATCGGAAAATTCCCGCCACACCGAATACAAGAGCAAGACACGTCGCTGGTTGGCCAAGATCGACTGGAACATCACTGACAACCATATCCTCGAGTTCACCGGGATTGGCGACCAGTCCGAGGAAGACAGCAACACCTTCGTGTATGACTATCCGGCAAATCAGGTGCTGGACCAACTCGGCAGCATTCGTGGCAAAAACTACGACGGCCTGTCCGGTGCCAATCCGGGCGGCAATATCTACATTGGCAAGTACACCGGCTATATCACCGATAGCCTGACTGTCAGCGCTACCTACGGAAAGACCCGCTCGGAACACGTCTATGCTCCGCTGGGCATTGGTGGTGGCGCGTGTCCGCAAATCGTCGACAACCGAGCCAGTATCCCGCTGGATCAGCGCATCAGGGGCTGTGATCAGGGGCTTGGCATGGTCTTGGCCGAAGGTGCCAGAGACGAGAGCAAGGGTTGGCGTCTGGACATCGAATACCAGGTTGGCGACCACCAACTGCGTGCTGGTCTGGATACCTTGAAAGCCAGTGCCTACTCGGGCCAGGAGCGTGAGGGCGGTGGTACTGCATGGGTCTACTACGACACGCCGCCGGGTGGGGAACTGCGTGGTGGTGCGGTCAAGGTGCCGGCAGGACACAAGTATTACGTCAACAACAACACCTATCGGGCCGCCGCGAACGTTTCCGTTGATCAGGAGGCGCAATTCATTGAGGACAACTGGCAGATCAATGATCGTTGGTTGGCTTATATCGGCCTCCGTAACGAACAGTTCAAAAACTACAACGGTGACGGTGAGGTGTACTCCAAGCAGCGTCATCAGCTTGCGCCCCGACTGGGCTTGAGCTGGGATGTCATGGGTGACTCGAGCCTGAAGATTTATGCCAATGCCGGCCGTTACCACTTGGCCATTCCGCCGAGCACTGCCGTGCGCGGCGCATCAGGTCAGTACTATGCGGTCCAGTACGGCGTGTTTGACAGCATCGGGCCGAACGGTGCGCCTGTGAACTTCCAGCCGATCGAAGCGCCTGTCTACCAGAATGGCGCGGACGGTAGTGCGCCGGATCCCAAGTCGGTGTCGGCGCGTGGTCTGGGTGCGTACTATCAGGACGAGTACATCCTGGGCTTCGACAAGTCGCTTTCGGCAGACTGGACCATGGGCGCGAAGGTCGTTTACCGCAAACTCGGCCAGATCATCGATGACTTCTGCGATGGCCGTCCATTTGCTGCCTGGGCTGATGCGAACGGTATCGACTGGCGGGCGGGTCTGGGTGAATACGATGGCAAGCCGCAGGATGCCTGCTTCATGTTCAACCCTGGCAAGGGAGCGACTTTCCTCATTGATCTCGATGGTGACGGCGAGTACGAAAGTGCACAACTGTCTGCTGCTGACTTGGGCTTCCCGGAGGCCAAGCGCGACTACTACGCGTTGAACATGTATCTGGAGCACCAGTTCAACGATAAATGGTATGGCCGTGTCGACTACACCTTCTCGCGTAGCTACGGCAACAGCGAGGGCATGCTGAAGTCGGATATCGGTCAGGACGATATCGCTGCGACCCAGGACTGGGATTTCCCTGAACTGATGATCGGTGCCAATGGGCCGGAGGCAAATGATCGCACGCATCAGATTCGTGCCCGTGGCTTCTATCAGATCAACCCCGAGTGGCTGGTCAGTGCCAATGCGGTGATCATGTCGGGTCGTCCGAAGAACTGTATCGGTGCCTGGCCGGGTGAGCCGCCGACAACCTCGGACTATGGTTCGTCGTTCTTCTTCTGCGATGGTCAGTTGAATCCTCGTGGTTCGAAGGGACGTCTGCCGTGGACGTATCGTCTGGATCTGGGGGCTGAGTACCGGCCGGCGTTCGCCAACCACAACCTGGCTCTGACGGTGGATGTGTTCAATGTGTTCAATCAGCAGCGCATGAGCAGCATGCAGGAAGTGGGTGAGCTTGATGTGGTTGGGGTGCCCAACCCTGCGTACGGAAGCGCGCTGTCATTCACCTCTCCGCGTTATGTGCGTTTCGGTGCCCGTTACGATTTCAGTCTCTGATGTAGCGGGATGACGTGACTGCGGTGCGGCGGCGGTTCCCTGGATCGGCCGCACCGCAGAAAGTCGAATGAGGTTGATGTAACCGTGTAGTACCCGAGCTGGTTGTTGACAGTTCGGCAGCTTTCCCAGATTGGCCGCCAGCAAGCTGCTGGCGGCCTTTTTTGTGTGCGTGAGGCTTTTCCAGAGCAGGTGAAATCCTGCGTGGAAGGGCTGTGGCCGGCCACCAAGACGTGGCGTTCAGGCTTGGGCAAAAGTTAGAAAAGTGTTGACCCGTGCCATGGCTTGAATTACGGTTGTGGCCGCTTTCGTGAGGGATTTTTAGGGAAAACTGATTAAAAATCAATCACTTAGCATGGCTTGTCCGTGGTTCTTAAGCGGACGGCCCCGATCGTAACCAACACACAAATAAGTTTCCTGTGCCCGGAGTTTCGGGCTGAATCTGGGGAGTTGCCACGTTATGAATTCGCGTAAAAATTTCAGTTCTGGAACAGCGGCACGGAAGACGCCGCTTCGCCGCAGTCTCGCAGTGGCCTTGGCGCTGAGCCTGGGGGCCACTGGCCTCGCCTATGGTCAGGCCACCACCGGTAGCATCTTCGGCCAGGTTCCGGCCAGCAGCGGTGAAACCGTGCTGATCCAGAACTCCGCCGGCTTTTCCCGGGAAGTGGCGGTGGATGACTCCGGTCGCTACTCCGTTTCCTCGCTGCCGCTGGGCAACTACACGGTTACGCTGAAGCGTGATGGCGAAGCGGTTGATTCGCGTAGCAATGTGACGCTGCAAGTTGGCTCCGGTACCGAGGTTTCTTTCTCTGCCCAAGCTGCGCAGGAGCTGTCCGCGGTTACTGTCCAAGGCAATGCCTTGCCAGCCATCGACGTATCTGGCGTCGACTCGCGCACGGTCATTACGGCTGAGCAGTTGAAGCGGCTACCGATTGCCCGTTCTGCGGAGTCCATTGCCTTGTTGGCACCGGGTGTTACCGCTGGCAGTGGTTATTTCTCCGGTAACCAGGGTGGCCAGGCGCTGATCACCTTCGGTGGCTCGTCGGTTACTGAAAATGCCTATTACATCAATGGCTTCAATACGACCGATCCGCTTGGTGGTCTGGGTGGTCTGACACTTCCGTACGGTGCCATTGAGCAGGAGCAACTGCTCACCGGCGGCTACAGCGCAGCTTATGGCCGCTCCGATGGTGGTGTGCTCAGCATGGTCGGCAAGCGTGGCACCAATGAGTGGCACTTCGGTGGCCAGGTGCTGTGGACGCCGACGTTTGCCAAGGCTGATCAGCGAGACATTCACTGGGTCAATGGTCCGAACAAGGGCGAGATCTACAACAACCAGCGCGACGACAAGAGCTGGACCACCACCTATGACGCCTACGTCGGCGGCCCGCTGATCCAGGACAAGCTGTTCTTCTTCGCTGCGGCCGAGTTCGAGCGCCAGCAGGGCAGCACGATCGGTTCCACCGAGTCGTCGTACAAGAACCAGTACCGCTACGACATGCCGAAGTGGTACGCGAAGGTCGACTGGAACATCAACGACAACAACATCCTCGAGCTGACTGGTGCTTCCAACCAGACCTCGTACCGCGGCACGCTGTACGACTACGATTACGACACCGGCACCGAAGGCGGCTTCCACAGCAACGCGACGTCGACCAAGGACGGCGCTGACATGTGGTCGGCCAAGTTCACCAGCTACATCACCGACGACATCACCCTGTCGGCGATGTACGGCGAGATGAACGGCACGTACTACAACAACACCCCGGGTTACGACCCGAACATGCCGTACACGCTCAGCACCACGCTGCAGAACCCGGCGCTGAATGGCGGCCGCCCGATCCAGAGCCCGCAGACCGCGCTGTATCTGGATGACGCCAACCACACCTCCAAGAACACCAACCTGCGCGTCGACCTGACCTGGCATGTCGGTGACCACGACATCGCGTTCGGTATCGACAACCAGCGCGTGAAGGACTCGCACGACGGCCAGATCACCTCCGGTCCGAATGGCGCTCCGGGTACCGGCTATGCGTGGCGCTACTACCACGAGAACGCGGGCGACTACATCCTCGGCAGCCCGGGTGCGGGTCTGTTCGTCGATGCACCGGGCAACTACGCCAACGGCAAGGATGGCTACTTCGTCAGCAAGTACATCTACCGTACCGCAGCTTCCGCGGTCACCAGCCAGCGCGCCCAGTACGTCGAGGACACCTGGCAGGTCAGCGACCGCTGGATGGTCAAGATCGGCCTGCGCAACGACCAGTTCACCAACTACAACCCCGATGGCGATCCGTACCTGCGCCTGACCAAGCCGCAGTGGGCTCCGCGCCTGGGCTTCTCGTGGGACGTCAACGGCGACTCGACCTTCAAGGTCTACGGTAATGCGGGCCGTTACTACCTGGCACTGCCGGCCAGTGTCGCGCTGCGTGGCGCCGGTGCCTCGCTGTTCACCGAGGAATACTTCACTTACGGTGGCATCGATGACAACGGTATTCCGTACGATCTGACTCCGATCAAGACCAGCACCGGTGGTTCGCTGTCGAAGAACGGCGAATACGGTCAGGCCCGCGATCCGAAGACTGCGGCCGCGACCAATCTGAAGTCGGAGTACCAGGATGAGTTCATCCTCGGCTTCGAGAAGGAACTGACTCCGGGTTGGACCTGGGGATTGAAGGCCCAGTACCGCAGCCTGAAGACCGCCATCGACGACGTGGGTGATGCGGGCGCAATCGCGGCGAAGATGGAAGCGATGGGTATCGACATGGATACCGTGGGTATCATCAACGGTGGCTATATCTTCAATCCGGGTCGCACCAATATCTTCCAGATTGCCAAGGCTGACGGCAGCGGTTACTACGCTGTACCGATGACCAACGATGATTTCGGCTTCACCAACTCGCTGAAGCGCGACTACTACGCACTACAGGCCACGTTGAGCCATCCGTTTGATGGCAAGTGGATGGGTCAGGTCAGCTACACCTACGCTCGCAGCTACGGTAACAGCGAGGGCCAGGTGCGTTCCGATCTGGGCCAGACCGACGTTGCCGCAACGGAAGACTGGGATTACTGGCAGCTGATGTCGGGTGCGGCGGGCGACCTGCCCAATGCGCGTCAGCATGAGATCAAGGCGTACGGCTACTACCAGTTGAACGACGAGTGGATGCTGTCGGGCAATGCGATCATCCAGTCCGGTGCGCCCAAGAGCTGCCTCGGCTTCTTCGGTCCGGATGAGACCAACCCGGGTGGTGGCTACGGCCCCGACTATCACTGGTGCGCCGGCAAGATTTCGCCGCCGGGCAAGGCTGGTCATGAGTCGTGGCAGTACACCTTCAGCGTGGGTGCGGAATACCGTCCGGTGTGGGCACAGAAGCGTCTTGCTTTCAGCCTGGATGTGAACAACATCTTCAACAACCGTGTCGTGACCCAGTCCGAGCCGCACTCCGGCAGCGCGGCGACGATGGATCCGAGCTACCGCCGTGCGGTGACCCAGAGCACCCCGCGCTACGCCCGCTTCGGTATCAGCTACGACTTCTGATGTCGTGAAGCGTTGATGTTGGATGACTGCCGCTGAACGGCTTTCTTCAGTGGCAGTTCTGAAGACAGAGGGAAAACAAAACGCCTGGCTCATGTAGCCAGGCGTTTTGTTTTGGAGCAAAAGTGCAGGGAAGCTGGTTATGGCGGGGCCGCATGCCGCGGGTGTATCCCGGATCGGAATGCCGGCAGTCGTTCGTCTACACTTGCAGTGCCCTGCATCAGTGTCTTGCAGTGGTGCGGGAGGAGTTTTGATGGCAGGTCAGGCCGCTGCCTCTGGTGGTCGCCACCTTCAAGGAATCGCATGAGCCAATTTGCACTGCTGGGCAAACGCCGTTTCGCGCCGTTCTTCTGGACGCAGGCGCTGGGGGCGTTCAACGACAACGCGTTCCGCAATGCGCTGGTGATGCTGGTGGCATTCCAGATGGGGTTGGGCGACCGGACGGTCTCGCTTTACACGAACCTGGCACCGGCGCTGTTCATCATTCCCTACTTTCTGTTTTCCGCGACGGCTGGCCAGTTGGCCGAGAAGTACGAAAAGAGCCGGATCATCCGGTATGTGAAGCTGTTCGAGATTGCCGCGATGCTGACGGCGGCATTCGGTTTCTATACGCACAACACGTTGCTGTTGCTGGTCGTGCTGTTTCTGATGGGGATGCATTCGGCGACATTCGGGCCGATCAAGTACGCGATTCTGCCGCAGGCGCTGAAGCCGGGTGAGCTGGTTGGCGGCAATGGCCTGATCGAGACCGGAACGCAGTTGGCGATGCTGACCGGCATGATCGTGGGCAGTGCGTTGATGGAGGTCGCCGGGCTGGGCACGGTGCTTGCCGGTGGTGCCACGGTGGTGGTGGCGGTTGCCGGCTATCTCGCAAGCCGGAAAATCCCGCTGGCGCCAGCGACTGCGCCGGAACTGAAGTTCAACTGGAATCCGCTCAGTGAAACCGTGCGCGTGCTCCGGCTGGTGCGGCAGGATCGTGCGGTGTTCAACGCCGTCCTCGGTATCTCGTGGTTCTGGTTTTTCGGCACGGTGCTGATCGCGCAATTGCCGAATTACACGCGCATCAATCTGGGTGGCGACGGCTCGGTCAACATCCTGGTGCTGACTCTGTTCTCGATCGGTACGGGTGTCGGTTCGCTGCTGTGTGAGCGGATGTCGGGACGACGGGTCGAGGTGGGACTGGTACCACTTGGTGCGTTCGGTTTGACCGTGTTCGGAGTCGACCTGTTTTTCGCCCGTTCGGGCGCGGCACCCGCACTCGGGCTCGACTGGCTGGCGTTCCTGCATGCGGCAGGCAGTTGGCGGGTGGTGATGGACCTCACGCTGATCGGTGTTTTCGCGGGTTTCTACGTGGTGCCCTTGTTCGCATTCATTCAGAGCCGCACGCCGCGAGAACGATTGTCGCGCGTGATTGCCGGCAACAACATATTGAATGCATTGCTTATTTGCTGTGCGTCAGGGATGGGTCTGGGGCTGGGCCTGCTGGGCCTGGGAGTGCCGCAGATATTTCTGGTGATCGCACTGCTCAACGTGCTGGTGGCGTGCTACATCTTCATCCTGGTGCCCGAATTCGTGATGCGTTTCATCACCTGGGTGCTGGTCAACACGTTGTATCGGGTGCGTGCCGATGGCGTGCAGCGTGTTCCCGAGGAGGGGGCGGCACTGCTGGTTTGCAACCATGTCAGCTTCATGGATCCCCTGCTGCTGATGGCGAATCTGCGTCGTCCGGTGCGTTTCGTGATGTATTACAGGATCTTCAATATTCCCCTGTTGCGATTCGTGTTCCGCACGGCAAAAGCCATCCCGATCGCCGGCTACAAGGAAGATCCGGCGGTGCTTGAACAGGCTTACGATGCGATCGACGAGGCGCTGGCGGCCGGTGAACTGGTGTGCATCTTCCCGGAGGGTGGGCTTACCGGTGACGGTGACATCGCGCTTTTCCGCCCCGGTGTGGAGAAGATTCTTGCGCGCCGTCCGGTACCGGTCGTGCCGATGGCTTTGCGTGGCCTGTGGGGAAGCGTATGGAGCCGGCGTGATTCGATGCTGCATCGTGCCCGGTTGCCGCGTCGTTTTCGGGCGCGCGTGGAACTGGTGGTCGATCCGCCGCGGGAGTCCGATCAGCTTACGGCAGCGACACTGGAGGCGAGGGTGCGCGAGCTGCGCGGTGACATGGCCTGATCCCGGCCGGACGCAGTCATATCGCACCGAGCGGTGCTTGCCGGGAATCCTGCATGGCACGGTGGGTGCGGGTCAGGCAAACCAGCCGCCGATCACGATCAGCGCGATCACGCCCAGCCACGCGAGCAGAGCGCGCAGCAAGGCGCTTCGCAGTCGTGCCAGTTCCGCCTGTGGATCGGTGTGGTCCTCGGCATATCCATCGCCGGCATCGACATCCACGTCGATGTCGGCCCGTGCTGCCGCGCCGAGAAAGTCCGGTCCGGAGCTGTACCAGCTTGTTGGGGCCGCCTGACTGTGCCAGCGCTGCCATGCGCTGATCACGGCTTCCCAGTGGCCCACCACGGCCAGCGTGAATGTCAGGAGTTGTGCGGGCAGCCAGTCCAGTGCATTGGCGAGGTAGCTGGCGGCACGCTGGCTGTCCGCATCAAGCCGGAGCGAGCTGTCGCGGGCCAGTGTCTGTGCCAGGCGGTAAAGCAGGGCGCCTGCGGGGCCAAGCAGGAAAAACCACAGAAGGACACCGAAGCATCGCCGCAGCGCGGCATAGGTCGTTGCCTCGGCCAGGGCGGAGGCGTTCCATGCTACCGGTTGGCCGGTGTCGTCGAGCATCTGTGCCGCCGCCGTACGAGCTGCATCGTCCCGCGCCGACAGCACCGCTTCCAGGTCGGCTTCCAGCTCCCTCGGGCCAAGGCAGTACATCAGCATAGCCAGCGTGAACAGCAGTTGCGCGAGTCCGCCCAGCGGATTGTGTCCGAGCAGCCATTCAAGCAGGACGCAGAGGGCCAGGGGCGGCAGCAGAACCAGGACGATGCGGCCACTGCCGCTGGTGTCCGCCAGTTGCGCGATCCAGCGCCGGAACCACCGGTCGTTCCGCCAGCGGGCCAGTTGCGGGACGGCATGAAGCAGGCCGAGGGCGATCAGGGCAACAAGCAAATGGATGGCCATGGCGGGAAACACTCTCGCGGACAGTGGCAGCATTGTAAGCGACGGATGATTGTCGAACGGGCTGCTCAGTGGCCGGAAACGGCTTTGCGTGAAACGGCTTCGATGACGGCATCAGCGGGTGTGCGGTTGCCTTGCGGACCACAGCCATCGGATTCGAGAGCGTGATCCATCAGTTGCGGCGTGATGAACTCGGTGGTGCTCCGCTGCATTTTCATTTTTGTGTACTTGCAGCGACTCTCGTGAGTCAGTGCCCACACGGTTTCCTTCATGCTTGACCGAGCCTGGAGCCGGATGCCGGAACGTGGTGGCGCATCAAGCCCCGGCAGCCGGATCGCTCGGGATTTCCGGGCGCCGAGAAGGTCGGTGTGGAATGTGCCGCTGCGGTAATCCGGGAGCTGCGAGTGGATGATCGCCGCCACAGTGCTTTCGGTTTTTGGCGTGGGTATCGTGCCCTGTGTCTTCGGGACGGAGCTGGCGGCCGTGGCACGATGCGGCTTGACCGGCGCGGATGTCTGCACGGGATCTGTCGTGGCGCGACGAGCCGGTGCAGGGTGGAGCGTTGCTGGCGGGAGCAGGCGGATCCGCATGGTCTCGCCGGAGCGGAGCGGTCGTGATGTGGAGCGAGGGGCGGGCGGGTACAGCAACAACAGCACGGCCAGATGCATGGCGGCAACGCCGCCGATGATCGTTCCCCTCCGCGCAGCATCGCGCCATGCGGAAACTCCCCGTAACGACATGCGTCCGTGTGTCATGACCCGTCCCTGGTGGCATGGGGCGATTGACATGCGGGCTGGCATGAAAGTTCGCCGGAGGTGCCGCCGGCAGCGGTCTTTCAGCGACCTGGTGGAGCCTTGTCGAGCAGTGCTCCCAGCTCGATGCCTGCACGTTGCCGCAACCAGCAGGCCAGCAGCTGGTAGGACACGGACAGTGGGCTGGATGGCACCAGGCTGCCCTCGGTGATGCCGTCGACGATCTGCTGCGGGGTGAACCAGCGGGCGTCTTCCAGCTCCTTGTCACGCATGGCGATGTGCCGCGAGCTGGCGGTGGCGATGAAGCCGACCATCAGCGATGCCGGCAGTGGCCAGGGTTGCGACGAGTGGTAGTGGACCTCGTCGACGATGACGCCGGACTCCTCGGCCACTTCGCGGCGTACCGCATCTTCCAGCGCCTCGCCGGGTTCGACGAATCCGGCCAGCGTGGAATAACGACCGGCCGGCCAGCCGATCTGGCGGCCGAGCAGGCAGGCGTCGTCGTGTTCGACCAGCATGATCACGGCGGCATCGGTACGGGGAAAGTGCAGACGTGCGCAGTCCGGATGGGTGCACTGGGCACGATGGCCTGCGGCGACCAGCTGCAGCGGCGCGCCGCAACGGGCGCAGTAGCGTGTCTCGCGTTGCCAGTGCGACAGGCCTTTGGCGTAGGCGAACAGGCCCGCTTCGTCGGCCGGCAGTTGCAGGCCGGCTGCGCGCAGGTGCATGCGGCGGGCGTCGAGCCGGCTTTCCAGCGTATCGAGGTCGGAGGGTTCATCCAGTGCCAGCAGGAAATACGGCCGTTGGTCGGCGATGCCGAGCAGGGTGGCGGGTACATGGTCGAGCCACTGTTCGCGTTCGTCCGGGTCGAGCCAGCGCAGGGCATCGCGGTCGCGTTGGATGAAGGCTTCGCCGGTGGCGTCCAGCAGTAGATAGCGAGCTTCGGGGCTGGCAGCCTGCTCGGCCACCCAGTCGGTTTCGTCACGCCGCTCGGCGACCCTGTCGAGAACCTGGCTGAGCCCGGCGAAAGTGTTCAGGTGCGGCAGCCGGGGTTGGTCCACCGTGGTCCCTCAGGCGGAGAACGAGGAGCCGCAGCCGCAGGTGGTCTTGGCGTTCGGGTTGCTGATGACGAACTGCGAGCCGCTGAGATTCTCGGCGTAATCGATCCGTGCCCCGGTGAGGTACTGCAGCGACAGCGGGTCGCACAGCAGGGTGACGCCCTCGCGCTCGATCGCGAGGTCATCCTCGGCCTGGACCTCGTCGAAGGTGAAGCCGTACTGGAAGCCCGAGCAGCCGCCGCCGCTGATGTACACCCGCAGTTTCAGCGCCGGGTTGCCTTCTTCGGCGATCAGTTCATGCACCTTGTGCGCGGCGGCTTCGGTGAACGTCAGTGGCGCGCTGCTGCTGCGGTAATCGGGAATCGGGACGAGAGTTTCCATGGTCATTCAGATGGGGATGTGGCAGTCAGGCCTCAAGCATACTTCGCTTCAGGCTGGCACGGCCTCGTCGAGCCCGGTGTCAGGCGATGGCAGCTCGAGTTTGCTGTCGTCGGGTTGGCGTGAAATGCGTCCGTTGACCTGGGCGCCGGCGGCCATTTCCAGCGTGTGGTAGCGCAGGTCGCCGTCGATGCGCGCCTGCGGCGCCAGTTCCAGGCGGGTGCTGACATGCACGTCGCCGGTCACGTGGCCGTTGATCACCGCCTGCGGCACGTGGATTTCGCCATGCACCTGACCGTGCTCGCTGAGCGTGAACATCGCGTCGTCGCCCTCACCCTGCACGGTGCCCTCGATGTGGCCGTCCAGGTGCAGTGCGCCGCTGAAGCGCAGGTCGCCGCGGATGACCGTGCCACGTGCGATCAGGCTGGTTTCATGGCTGCTGGTGTTGCGGTCGTTGCGTTTACGATTGAGCATCGTGATCCCCCTGGGCCGTGGTGATATTGCCGTTCAGCGCCGCGCCCCATGCAACGGCGCGTTCGATGGTCTGGCCGCTGGACGGCTGAATCCGGATGCGCAGTCGCGTGGGCCGGAAATCCGGTGGCAACACGATGGTGCCGTGCAACTGCTGGAAATAGGTGAAGCGGAACGGCAGGCCGTCCTTCTGGTCGGCGTCACCCAGCTCGGGCCAATCGAGTCGGGCGACCTGATCGCCACGAAGGCCTTCCACGCTGACCAGGGCATTGCCGCTGACTTCGTCGCCGCGTCGGGCATTCTGGGTCAGGCTGAGGTCGAGGTTCCAGCCGCGCGAACCGGTGATGGGTTGCAGCTTCACTTCCTGCAGTTTCAGGCCCTGCCGCTGGGCGTCGCCGCCCACCAGGCGGGAGTAGAAGCCGAGATCGGTGCGCAGGCCGTTCAGTTCTTCTTCGCGTTGAGCCAGAGTGCCACGCAATGAGCGGGTGGCGACTTCGTTGACCTGGGCGGCCCGTTGCAGGTTGGCGACTTGCTGCTTGAGCTCGTTGACCTGGGCCAGCAGCGATTCCTGCTGCTTGTTGTCATCGGTAGCGACCGGTGGCTGGGAGCGCGGGCTTGACGGGCTTGCCAGCCATGCCGTCAGCAGCAGGCTGACGACCCAGCCGAATGCCAGCCAGAGCCAGCCTCGTCGACGCCCGGTGTCGTCGTGCCGACGCACGACAAGTCGCGGCGGTGGTCGTGAGCCCATGGCGGGTCGTTCCGGGGAAAACCCAAGATATAGCTTCCGCGCGACGGATGCGTCAAGGAAGCAGCGCACGCTTCAGGCGAAGCGCACGCTGCCGACGCGGAGGTCAGCTTTGCATCTTGCTTTGCAGATAGCGTTCCGCACCGATGTCCTTGACCAGGCTGAACTGGGTTTCCAGCCAGTCGATGTGCTCTTCCTCGTCGTGAAGAATGCTCTTGAACAGATCGCGGCTGACATAGTCGGCGATGCCTTCGCTGTACGCGATGGCTTCACGCAGATCTTTCACCGCAACCAGTTCGAGGTCGAGGTCGCCCTGCATCGATTCCAGCGCGTTCTCGCCAATGCGCAGCTTGCCGAGATGCTGCAGGTTGGGCAGGCCATCGAGGAACAGGATGCGCTCGATCAGGTGATCGGCGTGCTTCATCTCCTCGATCGACTCCTTGTACTCGTGCTCGGCGAGTTCGGTGTAGCCCCAGTCCTTGAGCATCCGGTAATGCAGGAAGTACTGGTTGATCGCAGTCAGCTCGTTGTAGAGCACTTTGTTGAGGAACTCGATGACCTTGGCATCGCCTTTCATGATCTTTCTCCCGTGGGCGGACGGCGCAGACTATACAAATTCCACGCGGACGCTGACGGAATGCGAATGGCAATGGTTTGCCCGTGCATCGGGCAGGTATCGGCGACTCAGGCCGTGGCCAGGGGCAGCTGGCAGAGGACTTGCGAGACGGCTTCGTCGAAGGTGGCGCGGGCTTCCTGTTCACAGCAGCCGCAGCAGTCGGAGCAGCCGGTGCGAGCCTGCAGCTCGGCAAACGTGTGCACGCCGTCGGCCGCCTCGCGGCGGATATCGTGATCGGTGACGGCATTGCACATGCAGATATACATGCCGCGTATAAGAACGCGAATGCGAACGATTGTCAATAACTGCGATGGCTGTGCCCGAAAGTTTCAGGCAAAGGCTCGTCCCGTCCCTGGCCTGCCGGATGCGGAAGCGGTGTCGTCGCGGGGTGGTGTGGTGCCCAGTTCAACGCTGAACAGGTCTTCCACCAGTGGAGCAAAGTGGCGCAATGCCCGCTCATACACCTGGCGCTTGAAATTGACGACATGCGCGGCCGGATACCAGAAATCGACCCAGCGCCAGTGATCGAATTCGGGCTTTTCGCAGGCGTCCAGCTTCAGCGCATCCTCGCCGCCGACCAGCTTGAGCAGGAACCAGACCTGTTTCTGGCCGATGCAGGTGGGGCGCTGATGGCGGCGTACGTAGCGGCTGGGCAGGCGGTAGCGCAGCCAGCCATGCGTCGCCGTGATGACCTCGACGTGGTGCGAAGCGAGCCCGGTTTCCTCTTCCAGTTCGCGGTACATCGCTTCCAGTGGTGTTTCGTCCGAGCGCATGCCGCCCTGCGGAAACTGCCAGCCGTCACGGTTGACGCGGCGCGCCCAGAACAGCCGGCCGTCTGAATTCAGCAGCACGATACCTACATTCGGGCGATAGCCATCCGCATCGATCATGTCGCCTCCTGAAGGTCGTACGGCGCGGTTCGGGCGGCAGGGTCAAGGCCGGAACCAGTCCCGATTCAACCATAGCGCGCGAACCGGCGGCAAGCCGTGCACTTGAACCTGCTCGATTACCCGACTAAACTTCCGCGCCCCGCCCGTATCGTCCCGATATGGCATGGCGGCATCCTTACGGCTATGTAGCTCAGCTGGTTAGAGCACAGCACTCATAATGCTGGGGTCGGTGGTTCGAGTCCACCCATAGCCACCATCTGCACCGAGCGTGGTTTCGCCGCCGGTCGCAATCGGCTTCCGGGCATCCCATGCAAATCTTCAAGGTCTTCCAGTTCGAGGCAGCGCATCGTTTGCCGAACGTGCCGCCGGGGCACAAGTGTGCGCGCCTGCATGGGCATTCGTTCCGGGTCGAGATCCACGTGGCTGGCGATATCGATCCACAGATGGGCTGGGTGATGGATTTCGCCGACGTGAAGACGGCCTTCGCGCCGCTGTACGAACAGCTCGACCATCACTACCTCAATGACATCGAGGGGCTGGAGAACCCGACCAGTGAAATGCTGGCCCGCTGGATATGGCAGCGCTTGCAGCCGCGGCTGGCGGGGCTGGACAAGGTGGTGGTGCATGAAACCTGCACGTCCGGTGCCAGCTGCGGTCGCGGTGATTTTTGACGCGTCGCAGAAGTCGATGGGTTGTCACAACTAAGCGTTTTTCATGAATATTTCTTGACAGGTCTGCTTGGCGACGAAGAAATATATTGCATTGCACAAAAATGCTTGGTAGAGTTCATGCCACTACCACATCCTCAGACGAGGGCAATGTCATGACTCAGAATTTCAACAATCAGCTTTTCGCTTTCACGAAGCAGTTCAACGACAGTGCCTTCAAGGCGCAGTCGCTGGCGCTGAAGAGCCTGGAGACGATCGCCGGGCTGCAGCTCAAGGCGCTCGAGGAGCAGAGCAAGGTTTCGGCCGAGTTCGTCACCGAGGTGCTGGAGACCCGTGACATCAACGGTCTGCGCGGCCTGTGGGAAAAGGGCGCCAGCCTGAACCGCGACAACGCCGAGCGCGTGGTGGCGGTGTCGCAGGAAGTGCTGGCGATCACCCAGAAGACCGCCGAGTCGCTGAACGCGCTCGTGCAGGAGCAGCGCCAGGCCGCCAACGACGCGGTTGCCGCGCCGGTTGCCGCCAAGAAGACTGCCGCCAAGTAATCATTGGACGGTACCGTCGCATGCATGGCGGCGGGCACGAGGCAGGGCCGGATCATGTCCGGCCCTGTTTTCATGTCCGCGGGCATGATGTGGGCGTGCGGTTCTGCAGAGCGGGTTCCGGCGGGTAACGGGACAGGATGTCGCAGCCTGCATGGCTTGTCGCTGTAATCCGCCCACTGATATACTTCTACGGATTGGATCGTGGCCCGCAGCTGTATCGGTGCCGCCTGGTGCAAACCGCGCGGAGACGTTACGTGCTCAACAGTCTTGCCTCTGGTCGACATCTCGCCTTGCGCATCATGCTGCTGCAGCTCGCTGTGGCGCTTTTGACCGGGCTCGTTTTTCTGGCGCTCGGGCGCCGCGAGGCGATGTCGGCTGCTGCAGGTGCGTTGGTGGTGGCGATGGGTACCGGGTTGTTGTCGATGTCGTGTTTTCGCGGCATCAGCGGTGCCGGATTGGCGTTGGGTCGCCTGTTGGCGGGCATGCTCCTTAAGTGGATCGTGGTCGTCGGGGGGCTGGTCGTGATCCTGTTCCACTACAAGTTGCCGCCGCTGGCCGCCGTCACGGGGTTGGTGACGGCCTATGCGGTTTATCTGCTGGCGTTCAGATTCAAGGGTTGAAGCATGGCAAGCGAGCCGACAGGCGGTCTTACCGAATACATCCAGCACCACCTGCAGCATCTCCAGCCGCATGGCAGCGAGGGCTTCTGGGCGGTGCACATCGACTCGATCACCGTGTCGCTGGCGCTGGGCGTGCTGTTCTGCCTGTGGTTCTGGCTGAAGGCGCGCAAGGCTACCGCCGGTGTGCCGGGCAAGGGCCAGGCCTTCGTTGAGATCGTGCTGGAGTTCGTCGACGGGCAGGTCAAGGACGTGTTCCATGGCGATCGCCGCGTGCTCGGCCCGTTGGCGCTGACCGTGTTCCTCTGGGTATTCCTGATGAACGCGATGGATCTGCTGCCGATCGACCTGCTGCCGTGGATCACCGAGAAGTTCGGCGTGGGCCACTTCCGCGCGGTGCCGACGGCTGACGTCAACATGACGTTCGCGATGTCGCTGACCGTGCTGCTGCTGATCCTGTTCTACAGCGTCAAGGCCAAGGGTTTCGGTGGCTACACGCACGAGCTCTTCACCGCGCCCTTCGTGGCCGCCAATCCGGTGGCGAAGATCGCGCTGGCGCCGTTCAACTTCGCGCTGAACGTGGTCGAGCTGCTGTCCAAGCCGGTGAGTCTGGCGATGCGACTGTTCGGCAACATGTATGCCGGCGAGCTGGTGTTCATGCTGATCGCGGGCCTGTTCAGCGCCGGTGCCGGCTTGGCCGGGTGGGCACTGTATGGCATGGGCATCATCGGCTACACGGTGTGGGGCATCTTCCACATCCTGATCATCTCGATCCAGGCATTCATCTTCATGGTGCTGACGGTCGTGTACATCTCGATGGCGCACGACCACCATTGACCCGCGTGCCTCGAATTCCCTAGTTTCATCCGTTTTTGACCAAAGCTTGCATTTCTCAGGAGATCACCGTGGAACACCTCGTTCAGTTTGCACAAATCCAGGGCTTCACCGCTATCGCGCTCGGCCTGATCATTGGTTTCGGTGCGCTCGGCGCCTGTATCGGTATCGGCATCATGGGCTCGAAGTTCCTCGAAGCCGCTGCCCGTCAGCCTGAGCTGGTTCCGCTGCTGCAGGGCCGCATGTTCCTGCTGGCCGGCCTGATCGACGCGGCGTTCCTGATCGGCGTGGCGCTGGCGATGTACTTCGCGGTGGCCAACCCGCTGCTGGGCCAGATCCTGACTGCGGCAGGCGCCGGTCAGTAATGCTCCCGCCGGCGCGCCGCCTGGTGGCGGCGTCGCCGTGTATCCGGCACGGGTATGCGTACCCGTGACCGTTTCACCCCGTATTTGCAGGTAACGCAGCGATGAATTTCAACGCGACCTTGATCGGCGAAATGATTGCGTTCGCCATCTTGATCTGGTTTTCCGTCCACTTCATCTGGCCGCACATCAACAAGGCCATCGAAGATCGGCAGATCAAGATCGCCGAAGGCCTGAGTGCCGCCGAGCGTGCCCAGGCCGAGCTGAAGAGCGCGGACGAGAAGGTGGCCGGCGAAATCAAGGCGGCCCGTCAGCAGGCTTCGGAGATCATCGACAAGGCCCAGCAGCAGGCCAACCAGATCATCGACAAGGCCCGTGTCGAGGCGATCGACGAGATCAACCGGCTGAAGGCGGCAGCGCAGGACGACATCGCCTCGATGGCGCAGCGTGCCCGCGAGCAGTTGCGCGAGCAGGTGGGTGCACTGGCTGTCCAGGGTGCCAGCAAGATCGTGCAGCGCGAGGTCGATGCCTCCACGCACAAGGCCCTGCTCGACCAGCTCGCAGCCGAGATCTGATCGATGGCCCAGGCAATCACTCTCGCTCGTCCCTACGCCCGTGCCGCTTTCGAAGTGGCGCATGCGTCGGGCTCGTTGCCGGCATGGTCGCAGGCGCTGGCCTTCGCTGCCGCCGTGGCGGCTGATCCGCGCGTTGCCGGGCTTGGCAACGATCCGCGCGTGCTGCCGGCGCAGCTGGTGGCATTGCACCTGCCGGATGGCACCGGTGCCGATGCACCGTTCGGCCATTTCCTGGCCGAGCTGGCCGAGCAGCGCCGCATGGCGCTGCTGCCGGAGGTGGCCGAGCTGTTCGAGGAGTTCAAGCGCGAGTCCGAGTCGCAGTTGCTGGTCAAGGTGACCAGCGCGATGGCTCTGGACGCCGCCCAGGCCGAACAGCTCAAGGCATCGCTGAAGCGCCGTTTCAAGCGCGAGATCGAACTGGATACCCGGGTCGACGCCTCGCTGCTGGCCGGCGTGGTGATCGATACCGGCAGTGAAGTGATCGATGGGTCGGCGCGCGGACGTCTCGCGCAGCTGGCCGGTGTCCTGAGTCACTAGGGTTTCACGCGAGATCCGTTTCGCGAAGAGCAAAAACCGGCCACCGCTGGCCGGACTCTTGAAAAGCATTCAATTCCGGGATAGATGACCATGTCCAGCACCACTTTGAATCCGTCCGAGATCAGCGAACTGATCAAGACCCGCATCGAGCAGTTCAAGCTCGGCGCGGAAGCGCGCAACGAAGGCACGATCATCAGCGTCTCCGACGGCATCGTGCGCATCCACGGCCTGGCCGACGTGATGCAGGGCGAAATGATCGAACTGCCGGGCAGCGCCTATGCGCTGGCGCTGAACCTCGAGCGCGACTCGGTCGGCGCGGTGGTGCTGGGTGAATACCAGCATCTGCGCGAAGGCGACACCGCCAAGACCACCGGCCGCATCCTCGAAGTGCCGGTCGGCCCCGAGCTGCTCGGCCGCGTGGTCGACGCGCTGGGCAACCCGATCGACGGCAAGGGCCCGATCGACGCCAAGCTCAATGCCCCGATCGAGAAGGTCGCACCGGGCGTGATCTGGCGCAAGTCGGTCGACCAGCCGCTGCAGACCGGCTACAAGTCGGTCGACGCGATGATCCCGGTCGGCCGTGGCCAGCGCGAGCTGATCATCGGCGACCGCCAGACCGGCAAGACCGCGCTGGCGATCGACGCGATCATCGCGCAGAAGGATTCCGGCATTAAGTGCATCTACGTCGCGATCGGCCAGAAGCGCTCGTCGATCGCCAACGTGGTGCGCAAGCTCGAAGAGAACGGTGCGCTGGCCAACACCATCATCGTGGTGGCCTCGGCGTCCGAGTCGGCCGCGCTGCAGTACGTCGCGCCGTACTCCGGCTGTGCCATGGGCGAGTACTTCCGCGATCGCGGCGAAGACGCGCTGATCGTGTACGACGACCTGTCCAAGCAGGCCGTGGCCTACCGCCAGATCTCGTTGCTGCTGAAGCGCCCGCCGGGCCGCGAAGCCTATCCGGGTGACGTGTTCTATCTCCACAGCCGCCTGCTCGAGCGCGCCTCGCGCGTCTCCGAGGAGTACGTCGAGAAGTTCACCAACGGCGAAGTGAAGGGCAAGACCGGCTCGCTGACCGCGCTGCCGATCATCGAAACCCAGGGCGGCGACGTCTCGGCGTTCGTGCCGACCAACGTGATCTCGATCACCGACGGCCAGATCTTCCTGGAAACCGACCTGTTCAACGCTGGCATCCGCCCGGCCGTGAACGCCGGTATCTCGGTGTCCCGCGTCGGTGGTTCGGCCCAGACCAAGATCGTCAAGAAGCTGTCCGGCGGCGTGAAGCTGGCGCTGGCCCAGTTCCGCGAGCTGGCTGCGTTCGCGCAGTTCGCCTCCGATCTGGACCCGGCCACCCGCGCCCAGCTCGACCGCGGCCAGCGCGTCACCGAGCTGATGAAGCAGCAGCAGTACGCGCCGCTGTCGATCGCCGAACTGGCGCTGTCGGTGTACGCCGCCGAGAACGGCTACCTGGACGACCTGCCGGTCAATCAGGTGCTGCCGTTCGAGAAGGGCCTGCACGCCTTCATGCACCAGAACCATGGCGACCTGATGAAGACCATCGTCGCCACCGGCAACTGGGACAAGGACATCGAAGCCACCTTCAAGGCTTCGCTGGACGAATACAAGAAGACCGGTAGCTGGTAAGAAAGCCGGGAATAGGGAATGGAGAACAGGGAATAGGAAAAGCAGCCCGATGCGGCTCTCCCTATTCCCAACTCCCTATTCCCCATTCCCTTCGAAGCGAGCATAGCGAGCGAGACAAATGGCAAGCGGACGCGAAATCAAAACCAAGATCAAGAGCACGCAGAACATGCGCAAGGTGACGCGCGCGCTCGAAATGGTCTCGGCCTCGAAGATCCGCAAGGCGCAGGATCTGATGAAGGCCTCGCGGCCGTATGCACGTTCGATGCGCAAGGTGATTGCGCACGTGGCGCAGGCCAGCACCGACTTCAACCACCCGTTCCTGATCCAGCGCGACAACGTGGCGCGGGTCGGTTTCATCGTGGTGTCGACTGATCGCGGCCTGTGCGGCGGCCTCAACTCCAACCTGTTCCGTCGCGTGTTGCCGGCGATTGCCGAGTGGCAGGACAAGGGCGTGCAGGTGGACGTGGTGGCGGTCGGCCAGAAGGCGGTCACCTTCTTCCGCCGTCTCAAGGGCGTGAACCTGGTCGGCAGCGTCACTCACCTGGGCGAGAAGCCCAAGCTCGAGCAGCTGGTCGGCGTGATCAAGGTGATGATGGACGCCTATCAGGCCAACGGCCTGGATCGCGTGTTCCTCGCCTACAACGACTTCGTCAACACCATGACGCAGAAGCCGACCGTCGACGCGCTGCTGCCGCTGCCGCTGGTGGCGGCCGAGATGGAAGAGCAGCAGGTGGCGGGCGAGTCGGCTTACGCCGGCGTCAAGCTCGATGCCAGCCATGACTGGGACTACATCTACGAGCCGGACGCGCAGACCGTGCTGGAACACGTGCTGACCCGTTACATCGAGTCGGTGGTGTATCAGGCGGCGCTGGAGAACCTGGCCAGCGAGCACGCCGCACGCATGGTGGCGATGAAGAGCGCGTCGGACAACGCGAACAAGGTGATCGGCGAACTGACGCTGGTCTACAACAAGGCGCGCCAGGCAGCGATCACCCAGGAAATCTCGGAAATCGTCGGCGGCGCGGCGGCGGTCTGAAAAGCCGGGATTGGAAATTCGGGATTCGGGATTCGTAGCAGCGCCAGGTGCGCTCCGGCTCTCCCAAATCCCGAATCCCCAATCCCGAATCCCAATCAACATTCAAGTTACCAGGCGGAGTTATTCCCATGAGTCAGGGCAAAGTTGTTCAGATCATCGGCGCGGTCATCGACGTGGAGTTCCCGCGGGACCAGGTGCCGCAGGTGTACGACGCGCTGAAGATCGACGGCACCGACATCACGCTGGAAGTGCAGCAGGTGCTGGGCGACGGCGTCGTGCGCACCATCGCGCTGGGCTCCACCGAAGGCCTCAAGCGCGGCCTGCAGGCGCGCAACACCGGCGAAGGCATCAAGGTGCCGGTCGGCAAGGCCACGCTGGGTCGCATCATGGACGTGCTCGGCAACGCCATTGACGAAGCCGGCCCGATCGGCGAGCAGGATCAGTGGGTGATCCACCGCGAAGCCCCGAGCTATGCCGACCAGGCGGCGGCCACCGACCTGCTGGAAACCGGCATCAAGGTGATCGATCTGGTCTGCCCGTTCGCCAAGGGCGGCAAGGTCGGCCTGTTCGGCGGCGCCGGCGTCGGCAAGACCGTCAACATGATGGAGCTGATCAACAACATCGCCAAGGCGCACTCGGGTCTGTCCGTGTTCGCCGGCGTGGGCGAGCGTACCCGCGAGGGCAACGACTTCTACCACGAGATGAAGGACTCCAACGTCCTCGACAAGGTGGCGATGGTCTACGGCC
>Ga0222419_100563_pt1 | contig 30005 bp, 22 predicted proteins | sample 1B20Ametagenome_FD_182474 | JGI IMG/M metagenome (GOLD analysis project Ga0222419, IMG submission 182474) | Enriched microbial communities from leaf-cutter ant dump, University of Wisconsin, Madison, United States - 1B20A (version 2) | ecosystem: Environmental > Terrestrial > Nest > Insects nest... | reverse complement strand
GAAGCTAACAGTGTAGTTGTTGATATTCCATTTCGCATACAACGTCGTATCGGCCGTGATCGGTGTCGTGAACAAGAACGCCGTCGTTAGCTCGTTGTCGCTGTACCAGCCTGCGAACGTGTAGCCTGTCTTCGTCGGAGCAGCGACGGGTAATGTGGCCGTGCCATTATAATCGACCGTCTGGTCTGCGACCGAAGTTCCTCCATTACTGTTGAAGCTCACCGTGTAGCTGTTAATATTCCATTTCGCATACAACGTCGTATCGGCCGTGATCGGTGTCGTGAACAAGAACGCCGTCGTTAGCTCGTTGTCGCTGTACCAGCCTGCGAACGTGTAACCGGTCTTCGTCGGAGCCACGGCAGGTAATGTCGCTGTGCCATTATAATTGACCGCCTGATTTGCGATCGCCGATCCGCCGTTACTATCGAAGCTCACCGTGTAGCTGTTGATATTCCATTTCGCGTATAGCGTCGTGTTAGCCGTAATTAGCGTCGTGAACGGGAAAACCGTCGTCAGATTGCCGTCGCTGTACCAGCCTGCGAACGTGTAGCCGGTCTTCGTCGGTGCAGCGGGTAACGTGGCCGTGCCATTATAATTGACCGCCTGATCTGCCACTGCCGATCCGCCGTTACTATCGAAGCTAACAGTGTAGTTGTTGATATTCCATTTCGCATACAACGTCGTATCGGCCGTGATCGGTGTCGTGAACAAGAACGCCGTATTCAGACCGCTGTCGCTGTACCAGCCTGTGAACTTGTAGCCGGTCTTCGTCGGTGCAGCGGGTAATGTGGTTACGCCATTATAATCGACCGTCTGATCTGCGACCGCCGATCCACCGTTACTATCGAAGCTCACCGTGTAGCTGTTAATATTCCATTTCGCATACAACGTCGTATCGGCCGTGATCGGTGTCGTGAACGAGAACGCCGTCGTTAGCTCGCTGTCGCTGTACCAGCCTGCGAACGTATAGCCTGTCTTCGTCGGAGCCACGGCAGGTAATGTCGCTGTGCCATTATAATTGACCGCCTGATCTGCGATCGCCGATCCGCCGTTACCATCGAAGCTCACCGTGTAGCTGTTAATATTCCATTTCGCATACAACGTCGTATCGGCCGCGATCGGTGTCGTGAACGAGAAATCCGTCGTCAGATTGCCGTCGCTGTACCAGCCTGCGAACGTGTAGCCTGTCTTCGTCGGAGCCGCGGGCTCCGTAACCAAAGCGTTTCCGACAACGGAAATACTGGATACGCCAGATCCTCCATTACTATTGAAGGAAACAGAATAATACGTTGTCGGACTCGGCGTTGGCGTCGAAATTGGCGTAGGTGTTGGCGAACTTTGCTGCTCTTGGCCGAGGTTTTTCTGATCGCCTTGAAATCTTTGTTGGGCCGCGTCGTCCAATTTCTTGAGATAGTCCGCCTCATTTTTTGCCTTCATATCTTCCAGCGCCTGTTTGTTTGCTTCTTCTTTCTTCTTGCGGTATTCATCAAGCTTCTTCAGGAGCTCTCCGCTCTTCTTCCGCTCCTCAGCTTGTTGCTTTTTCTGTTCTTCCGCGGTTTTTTTGGCGTCTTCGTCTCTTTTCTTCTGTTGTTCCTGCTGGAGTTTCTCTTCGTCAGAAAGCGTGATCTCCTTCTTGCTCAAGTCGACCGTGACGCCGGTTTGCGACTGAGATTCCTTAACAAGCTGATTCGCCCGATCCTCTGAAATTAGGCCGCTTTTCACGGCTGTATCCACGATCGCGCCAAGCAAGTTTTCGACATTTGATTTCAGGCGTGCCTGATCTTCCGGGCTTTGCAAGCCCGATTGCTCCACATACTGACTTTTTTTCTCTTCGTTTTCTTTCACGATATCTCCGGCAGCTTTGATAATCGCTTCGATAATCGATTTGTCTGCCTGTGCCATCAGCAATTCCAAATCGGTCGGAGCAATCGTCACATCCCCGTCGCCTTGCGTTAGCAAGGCGTCCTGATTCGGCAGAACATTACGCGGCTCCGTGCTGCCTGCCGTCGATGTACTTACAATGCCGGCGGCGACCGACAGCCGGGTCGAACCCGTTGTCGGATCCACGTTGACTAGCAGGTGCGTGCCTCGCACGCCCATCACGGCGGTCGGCGTTTCCAGCGTAAATTCGTCGTTCTTGGATGTAATCGATTTCACGTCGACCCAAGCGGTGCCGTTGAACATGCTGACTTTCGTGCGTGTTCCGTTACGGTCGGACAGTTTGGAAAATGTCAGCGTCGTATTGGCGGACACGGATAATTTGTCGTCTTCGGACGAACCGTTGGCGAATTGAAGGACGGCGGTACTGCTAGAGCCAGTCGTCAGCACGTCCCCTTCGTTCAGGCTCATTCTGGCAAATGCTTTGAATTGCTTGGACCCGCCTGATTTCTGTACCTGGACGGTCCCCGTCAATTCTTTGATAATGGCAACGCGGGAAGTCGCTGCTTGAGCTTCATTGGAATAAGCAACAAGCAATGGAACTGCAACGAGCAATAATGCCAGAGTCTGAATAATTCCTTTTCTGAAGTTCATCTGCTACACTCCTCAAGTGCATTAGTATCGAAAGGGAACAACGGAAACGTTCTACCAAATTGGTTGTAACTTCGGCTACGAAATGGGATTTATAAACTCGTCTGATGCTGATTCTCGTGCTGTATGTACAGTATTTCTTGTATCACAAAAGGATTATAGCAAAAATTTGTAGATCCATGTTATTTTTTGCTACAGCTATTACACAATTTTGTCAGCATGCGCCGCAAATTCATCTTCTTCGACTATTATCGAGTCGCAGGCACGTAAAAGCCGACCGCATGCGGTCGGCTTTTACGTGGGAAAACCTTATCGATATGATTTACTTCAATATCTCTTCAATCCGGTTCAGTGTTTCCTCGTTAAATTCAATTCCCGACGCCTTGGCGTTCTCCGTCACCTGCTCCGGCCTGCTGGCGCCGATCAGCGCGCTTGCAACATTCCGTTGACGCAGAATCCAGGCCAGCGCCAGGTTGCCGACAGACAGGTCGAGTTCTCCGGCAACGCCCTCCAACTGGCGAACCTTCTCAATCTTCTCTCCGGTAATTCCATTGCGTACCCACTCCAGCTTGGCGGCGCGGCTATCGGCAGGAATATCGGAATCGGACGTATACTTGCCGGTCAACAGCCCTTGCGCCAGCGGCGAGAACACGACTTGCCCGATGCCGGATCGCTCGCCGAGCGGAATGATCTCCTTCTCGATGTAGCGCTCGAACATATTATATTTCGGCTGGTTCACCACAATGCGGTCAAGCAGGAGCCGGTCAGCGGCTCCGAGCGCTTCCGCCATCTGCGATGCCTGCCATTCGCTGACGCCGACATACAGCACTTTGCCTTGGCGCACCAGATCGTCCATCGCGCGCAACGTCTCCACCAGCGGCGTCTCGTCGTCGTAGCGGTGGCAGTAATAGATATCGATATAATCGTGGCCCAGACGCTTCAAGCTGGCATCAGCTTGCTCCATAATGTGCTTGCGCGACAAGCCGCGGTCGTTCGGCCCATCCCCCATCGACCCGAATACTTTCGTGGCCAGCACGTAGGAATCGCGCGGATATGACTTCAGCGTCTGCCCGACCAGTTCCTCTGCCGCGCCCCGCTCGTACACGTTAGCCGTGTCAAAGAAGTTGATGCCCAGGTCGTATGCCGTTTTGATCGAATTCACCGCATTTTCACGTTCAACATAACCGCCGTATGTAAGCCAACTGCCCAAGCTGATCTCGCTAACCTTGAGGCCGGTGCCGCCCAGTTTCCGATATTTCATGATGGAAGCTCCCCTCATAATAGATTGGTTGATACCCGAACAGGTTCTAGTTTAGAATAGTTCATATACTTTTGGAAGAAGTGAAATGTTTTTCATTATATTATATGATGGATACATACTATACTTGAGTTTAGTAAGGTGACAGGACGAGGAGGTGAAGGTCTGTGGAGAGCAAACCAAGCAGCTATATTCCCAAAACGCCGCAGCATATCGAGTGCAATATTGAGAAGACGCTGGCTGTGCTGGGCGGCAAATGGGCCTTCCTGGTGCTCCGTGAGTTGTTCTGCGGAACCAAGCGCTTCGGCGAATTGCATCGGCAAATTCCGAACGTAAGTCCACGGGCGCTGACGAGCACCTTGCGCCACTTGGAGGAACATGGCGTGCTGGAACGGCACGTATTCCCTACTGTTCCGGTAACCGTAGAATACACGCTTACGCCTAAGGGCGAGGATTTGAACCAGATCACGAAGGAAATGAAATTGTGGGCGGCGAAATGGACGTAAACGCACGGGGGGCGCGATGCATGCGGCTATTCGCCGGATGGATTCCCGATCAGCTTTATCGGAATTCGTGAAGACGGGGGATGCGTGAACGGCTTGAAACCGCCGGAGACGATCGCTCCGGCGGTTCTTCGGGCCTCTTAATTAGTATTGGATGCTCGTATTGCCATATCCCAATTGAATGACATTATCGTTGAGGTCTTTCACGCCGGAGACGCTGATTTGAATGATATCTCCGGATTGAAGAGATGCATACCAACTGCTGCCGGTATCCAATTCAAGCTCTACGACGGTTGGACTGGTCAAAACAGCAGCGCTTGGATTCGCTGGAATTCCCATTATGTCTGAATTATTCATTAACATATAATTGAAAGTATCTTCGGCCGTCGTTTCATCCACAGCCATGTTGAACGTTACCTGCAGCGTAGTGGAGTTCACGTAGACAGCCTCGGTTACCGTCAGTTGCGGAGCCGCAGCCGCCGGAGTCGTCACCGTGAGCATTGTCGGCGTGCTGCTTGCGTTACCCGACGCATCCTGAAGCACCATGTATACATCGTAATACGTTGCGTCAGCCGGCAACGTATTTGTCGTGATGGACACTTGAACGTTGGCCGATTCAGGCGAGGAGCCTGCATCCAGCGCGGCGTTATCGTTCGCGTCCTTGCCGGCCATAACTTGGGCGACAGTCGGAGCGCTCGCATTATGGTCAACCACTGCATAATAGACCGTACCCGATTCATCCGCCTGCAGCAACAACTGTACTTGCTTGCTGTCATCGTCTTGAGCTGCCCCAATCATCGGATAGGTAGCCGCGAAGCTCGGCGGAGTTGTATCCGCCGGCGGTGCAGGAGGATCTGGTGTTGGTGTTGGTGTTGGTGTTGGTGTTGGTGTTGGTGTTGGTGTTGGTGTTGGTGTTGGTGTTGGTGTTGGTGTTGGTGTTGGTGTTGGTGTTGGCGTTGGTGTTGGTGTTGGTGTTGGCGTTGGTGTTGGTGTTGGTGATGATGCTGCTTCGGCTTCCATTATTTCTTGATAGGCCTGTTGTCCACCATATGCCCCTACGACCAAGTCAGCGCGAGTGGCCATTTCGCTTCCATCGGTCCCTTCCGGGAGAACCTTCTTATCTATGGCTTGCTTAACGGCGTCGGCATACCAGGGAGAACCTGTAGGGTCTGGCTTTACGCCTAAGCCCTTGACCAAACCCGTAGCCATTTCCCCCAAGGTTACATCTTTGCCGGGCTTGAAGGTATTATCCGGCATGCCGACGAGCAGTCCGGCTTTTTTTGCTGCTTCGATATATTGAATGGCCCAACCATTGGCGGCATCATCTGCTTTAACATCCGAAAAACTCGAGCTTGTAACGTTATCATCAATGTTAATGCCGTAAATTGAAGTAAGCACTTTGGCAAATTGCGCCCGCGTCATATTCTCGTCGATGCCGAAAGAATCTTCGCTGACCCCTTCGAAAACTCCTTTCGACAGCAAAGCATCGATCTTGGCTTTCAGCGCTGCGTCTACGCCGGCCAAGTCTTTAAAGTCCACGGTAGTCTTTTGTGCCGCCACGGTCGCGCCCGCATAGCCAATCGATCCGGACACAAGGATGAGTAAGGCAATCCAGGCACTGAACATTTTCTTCTTCTCCGTCACATTTTCATCTCCCGAAGGCTAGATAGAAAAACTTCAAGTCATTTTCCGCTTCCGGACGAATCGCGCGCCCTAAATCTTATTTTCCAGAGAAGAGCTTATGTTGATTACCTCCCATCGTGCAAGATTACCTATACCGTAACTGACCCCGCCTGAACAAATGATCGACAGAAATAGACGCAAAAAAACCGGAAACCCCTTGTCCTGTAATAGGTTTCCGGTTTCTCGGCGGCGATTGCCACAATATGGATAATGGAAAAAACCGTCGATTATCGTCGAGTCTGCTTCAAGTGCAACAGCCCCTTCACTTCGTCGCTGGGCTCCAAGCGAAACTCGGCAAAAAGCGTTCTTTTCAGCGAATCGTACTGCTTCAAGGCCGAAATTCGGTCATTGTTCGAAAGATAGGCACGAATGAGTCGCGAATGTACCTCCTCGTTCCAAGGCGCGAGTTTGAGCGTCTTCTTCAAGATGGTAATCGCCGGCGAGTAGCTCTGTTTGTTCAAATAACAATCGCTAATGTCCATCTGCAACTCGATATAATGGTTCTCGCTGCTTTGCCTGGCCGGCTCCGCCCAAGCGTAGTCATTCCTCTCCAGATATCGTCCCGCATACAGTTTCGCGATCTCTTCGCTTGCACGTAAGTTATCGGCGTTCACGGGCGTTCTGTTCGCCATCCAGGTCTCGAACACGAGATAATCGCAATCCAGCCGCGACACGTCGATGCTGTAATATCCGCGGTTGTTCTGAAGAATCCCCTTCAAGCCGATGCTGTCGAGATGTTTTCGGAGCAGGTGCGCGATCTTATAGAAATAATTGCCCGTCTTCACGGAATCGCTGCCCCACAGTGCATCCAAGATCCGATACTTGTCGACGGCCTCTCCCTTATGATGGATGAGATAGGCCATCAACTCCTCTGCTTTGGCTGTACGCCAGCGAACTTCGCCCCCTGCACCCCGTCCGTCCATGACCTTGAACCGTCCGAAGCAACTCACTTTCACCCGAGATGTCGCTACCGTCCCAGACTCGGCCGGCAGCGGGAGATTTTCCGTTTCGTCATTCAACGCCTGAAGCAAGCACTGCACGTAGGACAAAGTGATCCTTACGTCGTTGTCCGTTCGCACCTTCTCGCTCGCTCGCAGATAAGCCTTCAACAATCCCGACATGCGAAAGCCTTCGTCGGCGAAGCTGCGAACGAAACCTGCTGGCTCAGCCAAGCGCAGTGCAATGTTCAGACGCGCGAACGCCTCGTCCGTTCGGCCGATGCGATGCAGAGTGACACTTTGCAGGATCAAGATCTTAATCCGATCGCGAAGGCGATCTTCCTTCGTCAGCAGCTCGTATAGCCGTTCGAACAAGTGCAACGCATGCTCCTCCCGGCCGCAATTCGCTAACACCTTCGCGAAAGCGAAGTATTCGGGCACGCTGCCCAGCGTCAACTCATCCGAATATGCCATTCCGCACCGCTGCAGCCATTGCAGGCCGTATTCTATATTGCCCTGCCGGACGGCCAGGCAAGCTTGTTCCGCCTCGATTTGCCGCGTAAACAGCTCATAGTCGGGAGAGTCTATCCGTAATTTCAACTGCTCCAGCAGTTCTGCAGCGTAAGTTGGATTTCCCAGCGCTTGCTGAATTTGAGAGGCACTCATGTAAATTTGCGTCAAGCTTCGCGTATTGGACGTGATGTCTGCGCGGCTCAGAGCTTGACGAATATAATGTTCTGCTTCCTCCAACCGATTCCATTCGTATAGCAGCTTGCTGTAAGAAGCATACAGTCGCGCGACGAACGGATGAGTTTTTCGGCGCTCCCATCTTGTTATCCATTTCAACAGATAAGCAGCGGCCGATTGAAAGTCGTTCACGATCGCGAGATGATCCTCGAATTCTCGGAAACCGCTGTTATATTTGTTGCTTCCTATGTTTTGAAGGAAGCTGCCTTCCGGCGTAAAACGCTCCATCAACTCGAAGTACTCCGATATTCGTTCCAGATCCTTCTGAAAATAACATACGGTTGCGGATAAAAAGTAAATATTGCCCATCACCCGATTCCATTCCGCTTTGTCCATTCTTTCTCGCAGCAGTTCATAGCGGATTCTGGCCTCCGCAATGAGAGTAGAAGCTTTTTCCCATTGCCCGATTCCGATCAACACGAGCAAAAAAAACATTTCCACCATGGGCTTCTTCGACACGAACTGGGCCGGCAATTGCAAGATCCATTTGCTAAGCGCAGCAAGCTTCTTCTGCAGCAGAGCGTGAAGATTGTTCTCGATCAGCCGAATGACGTCATCATACTGCCGACCTGCCAAATAATGCTCCGCGGCTTCCACATAGGAGCCCTCATTCTCGAGCCAGTGCGCTGCACAAGTGTGCGCTTGCGCCCATTCCTTGGGTGACGTTTGGGCAAATATCCGCTGCAAGAAATCGGACAGCAAATGATGATATCGATACCAATGACGCTCATCGTCTAACGGGACGATAAACAAATGAGATTGTTCCAATTTCATCAATTGATCCTGACAGTTCTCATGCCCCGTAACGGCATGGCATATGGAACGATTCAGACGGCTTAAAATCGACGTTCGAAGCAAAAAAACCTGCATTTCTTCAGGTTGGTGGCGAAATACTTCCTCCAGCAAGTAATCGGAGATATGATGCTGGTGGCCGCTGAATTGACGAATGGACTCCGTGAGATTCCCGCTGCGCTTCAACATGAACGCCGCCAACTGCAATCCGCTTATCCAACCTTCCGTCTGCTCGTATAGCTTGTTGACTTGCTCACGGGACAGCGACAAATCCGTTGCCTGGCGGAAAAACGCGAATCCCTCTTCCGGTTGAAGACGCAAATCCTGCATCGTGATTCGCTTCAACTCACCGTTGACCAGAAGCCTGGCTGTCAGAATCGGCAATTCCGCACGGCTCGCAATATAGAGATGAATATGAGAAGGTAAGTGCTCCAACAGATAGCTCATCGAATTGTGAATCGTGGCAAGTTCAATCAAGTGATAATCGTCAAGGACGATTGCGAGCTCGCCGGATAGTGGATGCAGCTCATTGAGCATCGCTGCTATCGCCGGTTCCGGCGACGCCGATGACGCGGACGGGCCTTTCTCAAGAAGCGGCCAAACCGTTTGGCCGTAGCCGGAGATCCTTTCCCGGATCGAAGCGATGACGCAGCTCCAGAACGCAATCCAATCGTTATCGTGCAGATCCAGCGAAACCCACGCGATCAAGCTGCTGTTTCGCCTGGCCCATTCGCTTAACAAGGTCGTCTTTCCATAGCCGGCCGGAGCGGAAAGTTGCGTCAGCTTGGCGCCCCTCCCCTCGTCCAGCAAACGCATCAACCGTGAACGATCTACAAGATCGTTCCGCACATGGGGGATGTTTACCTTCGTTTTAACGATCACTTCCATCTCTCCCGAACTGAATCTGCACGATTGAATGGACAACTGTATTCTATATTTTCGACATTTATCCCCAAAATCCTATCCGTGCGTCTGTGGACCGTGCTTGATCAGGATGAAACTTACGATTTCTATCATAAACAGCCGAGAGGACTCCCACTTCTATAAGTGGTGAGATGAATCGGCTCTTCTTTGATCTACCCGAGAATAGTGTTGACCTTGTGAACAACTATGGTAAAATATGAATGGAAACACACGTTCTTTGACAACTGAACATATGCGGTTGTAGCAGGTTCAACTTGGCTCTGCTGCGTAAAATGTTCAAGCCACCGAAAGAGCCGAAGAAGCGACGATGATTCTTTAAGTTGCAGTAGGCTCAAAAGTAGTCCCAAAGGTACGTCCGATGGGATAGCGGGGTTGGACGGTACCCAGTCCGTCAATGTGTCAACTCCACAGGTGTTAAGCATTTGGACGTTTGTACAATTGACACACCTGAAACCCCCACTTCAACTGGAGCGTCTGCGAAAGTAAGTGGAGGGAGTATTCATAGTCAGCTTAGTTTTACACAAGGCATGTATATATCCAATATCAGATGCTTTTCGCCCTTTGATTTTGGAATTCCAAAGCGTTGATCTGTATACACCTCGCACCAATAATAGCCGCTCCAATCCGTTTCATACCCAAGTTTCTTTAAAGCCTCTGTTGTAAGCAAGTAGGCGTTGTTGTAGATATCATTTTCTTCTCCCTCAATCCAAGCCTTGGCTGTAGTCTGCCTTGGAACATCGTATCCAACATATCCATCAGGTATTGGAACCCCTTGTTTCATAAACATTCCTACAACATAATTAAAGGTGTCATCGTCGTCGTTGTAGCCTTTAAAAAAGCCGACGTACTCATCGATATCCTCAGGAAGATATTCCTTCATTTTGATCAACGGATCATACAGCTATCCATGCGGGCCTCCTCTCACTCCTACTATATAACTAAGTTGGGTCTGTTGCTTCTCATTAGTTGTCCATTTTGTGCAAAACTTTTTATATGTTTCCTGTTTACTAGTAGGTATAATTCATAAACATTTCCAAATCAAACGGGACCTCCTCCGCATCCCGCACTTCCACATATGGCCTGTCCCTGTCATCCGCTCCGTTGAACCACTTCTCACCCGTGATTGGTGGAACCGTGCGGTCAAGACTATCCTGGTCGTTGAACCGCTCCATTTCCTCCCACGTGACGCCAAAAGGAAATCCCCATTCCGTATATCCGGCGATATAAGCAAACATCCCGTCAGATTCAGCCAAACGAAATGGCTCTTGCGCGCGGAGGCGCTGCTGTCTCTTCTCTTTGCGAGCTGCTTTTTCTCTCACAGAAGCCGCGGCGCTTGCTTTAGCCTTACGGATCGCTTCTTCGGACAACGGCACACCCAATATTTTCAACTCCGCAATCGCCGTGCCCACATCAACTCCATAATGTTTTCTGTACCCGCGTATATCGTTTTTGCCGTTATACTGTTTGAGCCAGCTTGGCGCCGATTGCAGCCGGCTTTGCCGGTTCATACTCTTGGCGCGTGGCGTATTCAGTTTCTTCTTTTTCTTCCGTGCCAACCAGATATCGTCTCCCCGTCAATCCGGCAGCTCTCCTGCAAAGGAAAGCTGCAACGACTGAATTAGCTGCCGCGCTCGAAGCGTCTCGTATCAAAGTGCAACCGCAATTTGCCGCTCGTCGATGACTCGAATGTTTGCGGTCAGGAGTGGGCTTTATTCGCAATCGTCCGTTCTAACTTGCGATTGAAAAGCAACATCAATGCATTCGTGAAAAGTATGCTCATGGTTATATAGAAAACGTAACGAATATTCAACACCGCAGAAACCGTACTTCCCAACAAGGGGCCGATGAGGTTGCCAAGAAATTGGGCGGAAGAATTGAAGCCGAAAGCCCGAGCTTGAAGCTCCTGCGGAGCGAGTTTCTTCACAAGGACATTCAGAGAAGGCAACATCCCGCCGACAAACAGACCGAGCAGGAATCGCCCGATCAACAGCACGGTAATATTGTCGGTTAAAGCTTGCGGTATAAAAGTCAAACCAGACATTACCAGTGAAAAAATAAGAATTTTCCGCTGACCGATACGATCACCAAACCGACCGAGTAGCGGAGAACCAATCAAATTGGCGACGCCGGTGATAGACACAACCAGCCCCGCTATGAATTCAAGATGGACACCATGATAAAGTAATTTCGTGTAGATGGATAGGATCGGCTGAATAGACATCATTCCAATTTGGGTTACCGTTGTTGCGACAAATATGGGAATCAACGGCGTCATCATTCGCCAATGGCTTGTTCCGCGAGAATTTATTTTCTCTTTGGTGCGAACGGGGACTCCCTTGTCAACGTAGATCATCACGACGATACTTGCCGTAAAGAGAATCAACCCCGTCAAGACGAATACGGAGCGAAACCCGAATGCTTCAGCTAAAACGCCTCCGATCAGCGGGCCGATTAAGCTCCCTGCCATTTGGCCGGTCTGCAAGGTGCCCAAGGCTTTTCCGGCATGATCATCCGGGGTGACCGACGCCTGCAAAGAGATGGACATCGAAATAAAGCCGGAAAAGACGCCGTTGATCAGCCGCAGTACAAGCAACTGCCAAGGCGCGCTGACAAATCCCATAAGAATCGTCATAATTGCCATGCCGAATCCGGCCCTCAAGAGCATCGCCTTGCGTCCGTATTTGTCGGCCATCGCCCCCCATAAAGGCTGGAAAATGACAGCCGTCACGGATTGCGCAGCAAAGATCCATCCCGACCATAGATTCACATCTCTTAGCTGATGAATACCAAGCTCTTCGATATACAAAGGCAGGAAGGGGATGATCAAGCTGACCCCCGCCACCGCGATGAAATTAGACGTCCATAAAATCCATAAGGTTCGTTTCCATTTCAGCATGATTCGTTCAAGCTTGCTACCCAAGCGTCCGTCGTCATCACATCAGCCTGGCGGGGGAACACCTTCTCCATCAACACGATTCCATTCTGTAGGTCCATAACCAGGAGAGCCGTGTTCCGAAGCTCGCTTGTCATTTATTGAACACCCCTTGGGTAGTATGCTAGTATAAAGTGGAGACCTCTCCTCTTTATATAAACGGAGAATTCTCCGCTTGTCAATGGCAAAGTACGATTGATGGAAAGGATGCTGGGAATCATGAGCGAGGCTGAGATACCTCCTTTTCGTGCTGAGCGCCGAGATGCAGCGGAGAATCGACAGCGTATTCTGAATGCTGCTGTTCAGTTGTTCGAGCAGTATGGCGTCGAGCAGGTCAGCATGAATCAGATTGCCGTGGAAGCGCAACTTAGTCCGGGTACGCTCTATCGTCGTTATCGCAACAAGAGCGAGCTTTGTCTGGATCTGATCAAGGATCACGTCGATCTGTTATTCGAGGACATCAATGCTTACTTGAATCAAAACCAGGCGAACTCCCCAGTCCTGCGGTTAAAAGGCGTATTGCGTTTATTTTTGGCTTTTCGAGAGAAGAAACTGCAGTTGCTGACCGGGGTCGAGGAATCCGTATCGGCTAATCGATCGAAATCCCGCACACGCGGCCCGATCTACCACGAATTGCACAAGCTGCTCGTTGAACTATATGACGAGATGGCCGCCAGCGGAGTCGAGAGAACCCCCCCTGACAGCATCTTCCGCGCCGATATGTTACTGACCGCCCTAAGCAGCGACTCCTATATATTCCAACGGGACATCCGCGGCTATTTGCCGGAAACGATGCTGGAGCAGCTTTACAGGACTTTCTTGATGGTAAAGGATGAATGAACGATCGCTTCTCGTCAATCACGCCAAACCACATATGCTCTACGAAATGTGCCGTTGCGCCAATTGTTTTTTCAATTGGAATACTTTGATCAACACGGTGCTGATAAAATAAATTGTATATCTCCTACTATGTTTTTTTAACGTGCTAATTTCTCCTGCTTTTGGAACTAATGAATTTGGAAAACACTTCTGAAATATGCTAAAAACCATCAGACTAACTGACGGTTTTTAGCTGCTTGCTATACCATTAATCCTTATACGGATCAAACTCATCCGCACCAGCCATGCAAACCCCGATCGGCTTTAATACATGCAGAACCTCGATCGTGTCAGCATGAGCATCGAGCACTTCCTGGAGTTTGCGGTAGACGAACGGACTCTCATCGGTTCCGGCTCCACGAAGCTCAACGCCGAAGTCGCGGACGGCTTGCAGCATCTGGTCCGTGGAGATTTGCCCGCCGGAGCGCGTGCGGGTTTTCCAATTCATCTTGCCGGCCGCCTGCGTGCGGCTCATCACACGGCCTGCGCCGTGAACCGTGCTGTAGAAGGAATCCCGATTTTCCTCGGTATCCTTCCCGCGCACAATGACAGAGATGTCGCCCATACTGCCTCCGATAAACCCGAGTTGGCCAGGAGCCGAGGGGGTCGCTCCTTTACGCACTACGATCGCATCCATTCCTTTGTGGGTTTCCAGCCATGCGTAATTGTGATGATTGTGGACTTCGAAATCGGCTTCGGCCCCGAGGATCGACAGCACCAGTCCGATTACGTAATCCCTCCCTGCATAAGCGTAGCGTCCCGCCAGCTTCATTGTCCGGAAATACATGTCACCGAGCTCGCTGTTCAAATCCAGCAACACAGGCGGTTGGTCCATCTTTTCTCCCGGCGCGTTAGCCAGAAAATCGCGTCCGGCGGCCAGGTTGATAAACCCGCTGGCCGTTTTGTGACCGAATCCCCGGCTCCCGAAATGATTCCCGACCCATAACCGGCCCGTTCCCGCCTCTTCAAACAGATCCACGAAATGGTTGCCGCTGCCGACCGTGCCGAGTTGGTCGCGTGCCAACGCCTTCAACTTGTCGTGCTCCTGCCGACCGACAGCCAGATATACGGCCCAGTCGCGATCGTCGAACAGCTCGTGATCCACTTTCTCGCTGTTGACGCGGCCCACGCCGAATGACACTTTCCGGGCAACCTGATTCATTATTTCGGAAAGCCGCCGCTTGATGTCCGCCGCGAACAGATTCGTCCGAACCGCTTTGTTGCCGCACGCAATATCATAGCCAACGCCAGAGGGCGATATTTGCCCGTCATACACGACCACGCCGCCGATCGGCTGGCTGTAGCCTTTGTGATGATCCGCCATCAGCAGCGTTTGCACGACATTCCCATGCTCCGCGCAAGTCTTCGCTTGAGACAGCGCGCCCGGGTCGGGATTGCCCCAGACACGCACACCTTCTATCGTTTGATAAGTCATGTGAATGAATCTTTCTCCTTCCTATAACCTCGGATCTATTTCCTTCTCCTTGGCCACCTCGAACAGCAGGTTCGCTGCGATTTGCCTATAAGCATCGTTATCCTCCGTGATGTCCTGCAGCTTGATCGCAAGCAATTGCCGACCGAGACGATGCTCGTTCGCGGAAGTTCGCAGCTTGGAGGCAATGTTCTTCTGCTTCATCAGCTTGCCGAACTTGTGCGGGAACTTGTAATCATATCCGTAAATAATCGACAAATATCCGGGATTACGAACCTTCAGATACGGAACTGTGCCCTGTTGCTCGTACTCCGGCTTGATGACAATACCCTCCATTTGGTTTTCTACCGTCATCCTCAAGAAGAACTGTTCCGCCTGTGCATACGCATCGGGCCCTTTCAGATCGAGCGTCAAATATTCGTCATCCGTCAGAAAGCTGTAAATATCGGAGGTTTTACCATCCGGCATCCGTTCTTCGCCGTTCTCCAACACCTCTTTCAAAATCGCAAACGGCTTGTATGCCAACTCCGCTTCCCCGGCGTACAATTCCAGTTGGCGCTTGAAAACACGGTGCGCTTCTTCATGTTGATCCAGTGGAGCATATGCTCCCTGGATCTCCCGCACATGCTTGTAGTTTTGATATACATGCGCACCGTACTTTTCGCTTAGCGCCGCCTTCGAGAGATGGTGTTGATCTTTCTCGAAGCCGCTCGCCTCCTGCGATAGAAACAGCCTGCCGAGGGCTTTCTCGAAACCATGCCTGCGCAAAAACGCCAACTCGGTCTCCAGCGCTTTGCCGATCGGCCGGAACTGTCGCTCAATCAGCCCATCTCCGAGCGCTTTCCAGGGCAGCAGCTCTCCGTCGAGAATCAGCACGGCAATCTTCTCATCTACCATGTACGTCCCGAATTTCCGGAGCAGTTGTTCATACACGGGTGTCAGCTCGACAGCCCGAATTTTATAGCCATTGCGACTCACCGCGCAGCACTGACCAAGCTCACGGTGCACGTACACATTGCATCTCGACCCCATATATTTGGGCTGCAGCATGACTTCCGTTACCCCGCGCTCCGCGAAGTAATCGAGCCCCTTCCGCAACGACTCCAGTTCTCCCGCAGCCTCGTCCTTGTCCGCCGGCGACATCGTCCCGGAAATGTAGTTGATCTGGTTCCGCGCGCTGTAGTGCAGCCTGCGCACCGCCTCATCATCAAGGTCTTTCAAAGATACTTTCTTCTCTTCCCGGAACAGAACGGGCAGCTCCTCTTGAACTGCGGCAGACTGCGACTTGCAGCTCTTGAAGAATAGCCTTGACAAAATGCGGACCGAAGTCAGCGTATTGCCGTGCGCACTTCCCGTATCGAGATGGATTTTGTTCTTGATTCGGAACGTCTGCTTGGCCGCGATATGTCCGAACAGATGGTACGGATGATTGCTAACCGCCTCCTGCCGGAGGAAATCAAGCTGTTCTTCGAAAGAACCCTCACGGTCAAGCCGGAAGTTGCGCTGGTGGCGGGCCGAGTTCGCGTCCAGCTTCCCGATGTACTTATTGCGGCAAGGCGCGTGAGTCACATAGAATGAAGGCCCGTCAACTCCCACAAAGCGATAGAACGGTTTCGACAGTTCCACCAAACAAACAAACTTTTCGAGCAGCGTCGGATCTCCCGTCAGTACCTGCGTCGAATCGAAATACGACCGGAGCAGTTCCGGGTCAGCCCCTTGCACCTCGCCCTTCATATATTTGCAGACAAAGTTCTCATGGTTGCCCATGACAAGCAAGAAATGCTCGCGGTTTTCGTACAGGAAATCGACAATCTCCCGCGTTTGCTTGCCCTTATCGATCCAGTCGCCGACCAGGATGACTTTCGTATTCCGCACTTTATCCGTTGCGATCAGCTTTCCTTCTTCAATCCGGTAACCATAGTCGTGCAGCAATCCTTGCAACTCCCGGACGCACTCGTGCACATCGCCAACCACAATATATGATTGATCCTGCGGAAGAACCGAAGTCAGGTAATCGTTCCAATCCTGCACCGTGACCCGGTAATCCGGATTCGGCTTCCCTTCGACCGGATCGTAAAAATCCTTGGCCCGCACCTTATGAATCTTGCCGTATCCTTCGCGGGACAGCACAGGCAGGACATCCTTCCGCAACCGGTTCAAATGATCGGAAATCAACTTCTTCGACCGTTCCGACGCAAAGTAATCTTCCCGCTTCCGATAGTCGAACAGAATAACCTCCAGATTGTAGTTGTTTTCCTGCGCAATTTCGCGAACCTGACTGCGGAAATCATCCGCCAGCCCGATCGTGTCCACGACGACAAATTCAGCATCGAGCGGGAAGGAGGTGACGAGCTTCATCCTTTCGAACAGCAATTGAAACGTGTGGGAGCTTGCCTCCAGCATCACCCGGTCGTACTTGTCGTAGTCATGACCCAGCAGATCTTGTCGGATCTCGTCCGAGGACAAATACTGCACGTTCGTCCGCAATCCCCTTGACACATCCGCAAGCTTCAACTGCGGGATCAAAACCTCCTTGGCGAATGTCGATTTGCCGCACTCTGTTGCCCCGACCAGCAGAAATATCGTGTGAACCCTTGTTTGAATTTCCACCCGCTATCCCTCCTTCCTGTCGACAATAACGCCCTGTGTCGTATGAATACCGTCAACCTTGTCGCCAATCGCCACGAACACATAGCTCACCGGGAGCCCTTGAACCGTGTCCGCCAACCATTGCCGAAACGCTTGCTCGCCCATCTCCCAATGATGGTCCTCATGCCGGAATCCGCTCAACTCATAGTAACCATTAAAATCGGCATTCGGCGTCGTTACGATCAAACGTTCGAAATCAACCTGACTGATAATCTGGCGAATGAGCACCGCGGCATCTTCCTCGCTCATGTGCTCGATCACTTCCGTCAAAATGACATCGACCTGCTCCCCGTTGTATATTTCCAGAAAATGATTGAGGGATTGTAATGTTGCGATGTTATCAATTTCTCTGGCTGCCGCTTTACGAGCCACGATCTCAAGCAGGTCCTCGTTCACATCGACCGCATAGTAAACGCCCTCGATTTTAGCGGCAAACGGAATCGCATAAAACCCTTCGCCACATCCGACATCCAAAATCGGCTTATTGAACGGGAGCACCCTAGCAATATAATTCCGCCGCTGCATGGCCGTTCCTCCATACTCCAGCGTAATTGCGTACCGCTCCGATTGTTCGACATCCGCCCGGTATTTCTTGAACCGCTCCCGGGTGGACAAAAAGTTTCTCGCAAACAAGCTGCGGATATAGAAAGGAGCATCAATGACGTTAAGGCTGCGAATATATTTGCCCAGGATCTCATCCGAGATATCAACGTATTCGTCACCGAACATGGACAGAAACAGGCAAAGCACGCTGACAAGATGCAGCAAATGATACAAGCTCTCACGCGTCGTAACGGTCAGACTGTAGCTCTTATGCGCCTGATGCTGCAGGGTAAACGTGTACGCCTTCATATGCGTTTCGAACAATTCGATATACCGAGCCCGTTCGACATGAATCAGGTTGATATAAAAAGAATGTTCATAGCCCCTCGCATCCCGATCGTCATGTGCCTTGAACGGCGCAGAGAAAAATTCGTTGATCGCATTAAGCGGGAACAGCGGCGTGTTGTAGCGGGAGACATTCAAATATTCGAAGCTCTCGTCTTCATGCTGTTTGTAGGAAATGTCGTTATCCGCATCTCTGAAATAAACACTAAACGTCGCATCATCGGAATACCAACCATAGGCCATCCCTTGACGAATCTGGCGAAGCTGCATGCCTGTTCCTGGATTTTTCTTGATTAAAAATGAATATTTCGGGTTTGTGGATCTCACTTGTACAATAGCCAACCGGAATCTTCCTCCCATCCAACGTGCATGGTAGACACGTTAACCCCACACTTCCTGCAAAGCCGTTCGAAATAGCGCATCCAGCCGCTCATCCAATTTCGTATCCGACGAATTCAGGGAGGCTGCACTCTTCTCCAGCACCTGCAGCCGCTCTTCCAAGTAATCGTTGATCGGATTTAGCCGCGGTTCGTAGTCCAGCTCCTCGCCTGATTTCTTCCGGGCCAGCAGTTGCTGGACAACCTGCCACAGCGCTCCATCCTGCGGGATAAGTCCCTCTGCCAGCGCATCAAATGCCATCGGTGGCATCTCGCCATACCGCTCGATCCACTCACAGGCCAGGACAGGTCGAAGCACGTAAAAGTACTTCTTGATCCTCACCTCTTCTCCCTGTAAATACTCCCTGTAGTTGCCGCGGGCCATGTTGAGGTAGTGGTACATACAGGACTTCGGCGAAAATGTAAGCGGAGAGATTTTGCGAAGTTGCTCCGTTATACTGTATTTTTCGACATACCGGATCGGCGATTGCAGCCACTCGAGCAGCGGTGGATTCGACTTGCGGTACAGGTTGAGCGCCTTGCGCAAATCCCAGCCGCCGATATCGAGCTTGTCGCTGATCGGACGCTCGATGACGTCCCGCCTGTCGAAGATGGACAAGTACCAGTCCGGCCGCCGGATATAGATGAAGCGTACATCGTAATCGCTGTCCTGCGACGGAAAGCCCCAAGCGCGGCTGCCCGATTCACAGGCGTACAGGATCCGAATATGCTCTTCCAGCTCCAGCCGTTCCAGTTGCTCCGCTATACTTCCTCTTATGGCTTGCATACTCGATTCCCCCTATGGTATGACGACATTCTGCTAATCAAGCCAAGTGGCCACGAATGAGTGAACACCCATGACCACCCGGCTTCTATTGCGCTGCATCCAAATCTATGGCGTTGATTTGCTGCACCATCGAATCGTAGCCCTTCGCCGTCTGCGCAATATAACTCAGCACCGTATCGCTCCAACCGTAGATGTAGAACGTGCCCGGGTCCTGCGGCGGAACCATGGCGCTTCGGTAAGGCGCGATGTCGATGATGAACGCTTTGACGCTCAGGTTCACTTTGGCGCGGTATCGGAGCAGCGCTTCGTAGAACGGGCTGCCGCTGTTCTGCTGTTCATCTGTGATAATAATGATCTGATCGACTTTGTGCCGTTCGGCCAGCAGCTTCCGCACCGGAGCGCCGGTATCCGTACCGCCGCGGGCATGAATCCGGTCCGCCTGCGACAGGATGCTGTCCCGGCGCGACGGCCTGGCATCCTCCACCTCGGTGTCGAACAGCCAGAACAAGGTGTTCCCTTGCGTCTTCTTGTACAGGGCCAGTGCGAACACCGAACCGATTTGCAGGTACTCGCCATCCATCGAGCCCGAGATGTCGAGGAAAATGGCCGTCCGGTCTTCAAGCTCCGGCAAGTTCCCGAACGTATACTCGACCGCATCCCGCAGCGCATCGCGCAACACCGGATGCTGAACCTGACGGAACGCCTTCGCGAACCGAAACGGCAAAATTTTCGCTTTCTGCAGCGCGCGTTGATCGGTCAAGCGTGCGGCTACGGTCTCGAGGTTGTAGCGGCTCTCGAACACGCCCGTCCGCTCCAGTGCGTTCAAGTGGCGCAGCAGAGCAAACGTCGGCATTTGGTTGGTCAACGCTTCCCAAACCGCTTTCGTCGGTTTTACCGCACCCGTCACGACCTCGTGCGGCAGCTTGCCCGTTTCGATCCAATGCAGTTGTTCCGCTTCCGTAGCCGCACGTTGCAAGTGCTCCAGCGCCTCCACCTGTGGAAGCAGGGACAGGTTCGCCTCTTGACCGCGCAAGTAACGGAACAACGCTTGCTGCTTCAGATCCGCCGGCTTCGGGTGTGCCGTCGCGATCGCATCGCCGAGACTGTAGCCGCGGCCGCGGCCGTTGTACTTGATCGCCCAATACTCGGACACGCCGCTCAAGAAACGGTTTACCTGCCGCTTCACCGCCCGACCGCCTTCCCCGCGTCCCATTCCTTTCAGGATTGTCAAGAAGTCGGACAGGTCGGAAGGAATCCTCACGACTTTGAGGAATATCTTTGCGAACAAATCTGGACGGTACGCCGACAGAATTGCCAATCCGAACAAGGGCTGCAGCCGCATGTATCCTTCATTCCTTGCATAAACGAGTGCTTTGGCCATGAACTGCGCATTGCTTTGCGCCATTTCCCGGTGCAACGCTTCCGCTTCCATCAGAAGCTTTTGCTGGTCCGCGTAGAAGGTGTTGCCGAATGTATTGGTGACCAGCGTCTGCACATACTGCTCTTCAGCAGAGCGGGTGTAGGCCGGGTATCCGTCTTGGTTCCGAATCGTCGGCCTGATGACCGTAAACAGTTTTTTCGCGAAACTCATTGTACTAGCCTCCTCGTACTAAAATGGAACCGGCGAAGAAAGGTTGGGGAAGGTAAACTGCAGGACTCGAACCTGCCGTAAAGCCCAGGCAAACCATTTGTGCGCTTAAATAGCGAAGAAACCCTCCCCGGCGCTTCGCCGGTTATAACATCGTTACGGTAGAGCGAGGAAACAGTCTTGAGAAGGCACGCGGCACAGCGTATGACCGCTCATTACCGCCCCATACTTTTTGACGAAGTAGCCCTCTCATTCGCCTCGCTCCGAAATGGTTGTAAAATTATCGTTGAGGAAAAAGTCGGAAAGGCACATGCTGCTCTGCCAACTGAGCTATCCCGCCATGCGGCGGAAGTTGGACTCGAACCAACGACATGCCGAGTAAAAGTCGAAGTAACCCTTCCATACGCCTCAACGATTTGCTGTGCCTCAGCCATTCGGCATCGGCTTCATGCCCTTATCTTCGCTCATCTTCGACTTGCTGAACATGGCGGAAGTATGACGACAATGAGAAATTTAACCGTAAACTGAAGTTGCGGCCGCTGAACCTCGATAAGGCATCTTCGTAAAACGGTCGGATACGGACGAAGCCACAATCGCCTCCGGTTTCACTCTAGCCAACATTCCCATTGCTTCGACCCTTCCGACCATCTCCGCCACGAACGCCGACGTCCGATTTCGCTTTTCATCCGTTCCCGCATCAATGTCGATGAACAGTTGCAGTTCCGCGCCTTGATACACAAACGGTATAACGATGTCTTCGAGCAATGCCCGCTTTGCATGATCAAAATACGCTGCAATCTCCTGACTGAGCATCGTCTCCAAGCTGAGTTTCTCTTGAAGCGACCGGATTTCGCGGGGAACGATGACCTGGCGGTAGCAGAACCAGGCGCCGCGTCCGGGCCGAAAGACCACAATGGATGTAATGAACTTCGTATGCCCGGCATGCACCTGCGCGTCCGTTCCAATCACAAGTTGATAAGCTGCGCGCGGATCGCTTTCCATGAAACTCTGAATGCGGCCGAATACCTCGTCCAGCGTCAGGTTCCGTTCGGAGACGTTTCGGAATACTTGTTCGTGGATCATAGGGAATTGTCGTCTTTTCATGAGTGTCACCTTTGACGCAAGGTTGGCTTCTTCCTTTCTTTTTGAAATTTGGAATTGAGAAAATAAAAAACTATCCTGATACCGTCACCACCCCTGCAGAATCGCAAGGAATGGAGTTCCGGAGTTCGGATAGCTCGATTCGCATATGAGGTTGCACCTTCACCCAGCGGGCAAAGAGAGTCTCCCCCCTAGATAGGAGGACCACACCTCATTTTTGCGAATCGGCTATCCTTGAAGATCGTTTCCGGATCTTTATCCTGAAGATGCTGTTCATAATCGTGCCATTGATTGCTCATCATCATGCTCACCTCGTTTTCGGTTCATTTCCATTGCTATATGTACTTTGCAAGGGTCAAAAAAAGACCCCTGTTGCCCCATGATCCTTTCCTACAGCAAATTTAGCCATAGAAAAAGACCGCTCGGCTTCAAGCAGTCTTTACGAGAACGCTTATGTAAGTCACGAACCGCGTCGTCAGGCTGTGGAAAACAACTGACGTACCGAAGCGGACCTGCGTCTGTAAAGAATGCCAATAGGATATCGGATATAAGAGTCATGCTGATCTTGCGATTGCCATTGATTTAGCATCAAATGCTCATCAAAAATCGGTTTGTTCGTCGACTCGAGGCGATTCATCTCACGCATGCTCCTGCACTCCTTTCACTGAAAGAATGTATTGCCGTTAATCCTAACATCTCATATTTAACCACGTCAACCATAAAATACGTTGAATAGATATACGCTTATTTTCGGCGATTCGACCACTCACGAACAGGGCGAAAGTATGGCGACAAATAAAAACTTTCCATTTCCCCCAGCATCCATGATGTTACAATGTACATAAGTGATACTCCGTACATACTGGGGGAAACGCGTGTGGCTCGGGAAAGCTTTGACAAGGAAGTTCAATTCTTGCGCCTGCTGGCGCTGGCCGGAGGCGCGTACAACCGGCAGCAATTTGCCGCCCGGCTTGGCATCTCCGTTCACACCTATGACAAAACGCTGAGATACCTTAAAGACATGAGAAGCACGATTCAGCACACTCTCTCCCCGGAGCAAGAGAGCGAGTTGTCGGAAGGTTTCCGCTATAATCACTACGAATCCGCGGATCCTTTGATGCTTTTTCTGTTCCGCGCAAAATCGCTAAAAGAATCGGAAAGCACCCGGCTCTCCCTGATCATCACCGCACTGCAAAACCAAGCGTTAACCGCCAAAGAACTGCTGGATACGTGCAGTGATAACATACCGGCAGAATATCCGTGCCCCGACGAAAAAACGATCCGCAGCGATCTGAAGTATCTGGAAAACGTCGGCGTCATCGTCCGATGCGAAGGCGGGCGTCCCTACCGGTACAGAACTTCCAATGACCTCATCGACCAATTGTCGGACGATGAGCTGCTGGATCTGTACGACTTCGTCGATGTCATGGCCAATACGCGGGTTCCGTCGGTTCAAGGCTATCTGCTCCGCGAAACATTGAAGAAGGCGCTGCGGAAGCGGGACTTCGACCCGAATGCGGCGGAGACCCATCTTTACAAGTATCACTACCACTCGCGCATTCTGGATGAAGCACACCTGCACACCATTTTTCAGGCGATCCGGGAGCGAAGAAAACTGCAATTTCTCTATTTGTCACCAAAGAAGGGTAAGAGCTATGCCTCCAAAAATACGAACCCCTTATTCGAACGCGAATCGGAAGGCCGCGCAGAAATCACTCTTCCCCTGCGAGTTATATACGATCATCAATACGGCCGTTGGTACCTGATCGGACACAATTCGAAGCTCGGAACCATGAAATATCGAATGGAAGGTATTACCCAGATCGAAGAGGGCGATGCGATCACAGAAGAGTTTTTTTCACAGCGACTCAGCAAAGTAGAGCAAGAATTGAAATTTAGCTGGGTTACGGATACTCTCCGTCCCGCGAAAGTCGTCGCCCGTTTCTATAACCCCGACCGGTCCGGGGCCAACTTCGTACGGGAACGGGTAGAGGCGCAAGGGCAGTGGGGAACGGTGACAGAGGAATCCGAATCGACATTTCTGTACGAGATCACGGTGAACGGCATATACGAAATCAAGCCGTGGCTGCGGAGCTTCGGATCGAGCTGTGAAGTGCTGGAGCCCGTCTGGCTCCGCCGCGAGTTTATCGCCGAATGGAAGGAGATTCACGCATACTATGAATCCGTTCGAGAAGATATTTAATTATCAGGTGATCTCCCGTTTGGATGAAACGGATTCCTTGGCGCTGACCGCTCAGGAGCGGTCCTGGCTGAAAACGATGCTGGACCACCCGGCCTCCTGCGACGCCTTCACTCCTGAAACATTGAATAAACTGAAGCTTGTACTTCAGGATGAAGCCTCCATCGACATCCGTGAAATGATCAAGGAGAAAGCCAAGAGCCATGAGCGGCAAGTGTACCACCCCCTCCTTCGAACGCTTCGCCGAATCATTATGCAGGGCAGAGGCATCCGTCTCACTTTTCGAATCAAACACGGTGGAGTTAAGGCGAACCAGTCCGGTTTGCCCTACAAATTGGAGTACTCCATGGTGAAGCGGGAATGGTACTTGCTCTGGTATAGTGCCCGCAACCGGATTCTCATGTCCACCAAATTGCACAATATCCTATCGGTCGAGGAAATGATCCTGCCTACCGATCGTGTAGCTGCATTGAGAGCTCAGATCGTCGGCCTGCTCGAGGCACGCAAAGAGCACACCGTCATCGAAGTTATCCGCACTTACAATGCCGAACTCTCGCGCATTTTATATGCGTTTTCCTGCTTCGACAAGTCCGTTAGTTATGACGAGGAGTCCAATCTGTACCGGATTCGAGTCACGTACCTCGCCGACGAAAGCGAATTTCTCCTGTCCAAAATCCGATTTCTCGGCTTGAGAGTGAAGGTTGTAGAAGGTGAGAATCTTCAGAGGCGCATGCTGGAATCGGCCTCGAAGGCTCTTGCCAGGTATGGGGTTTGACACGTAAATACGATTTTGATCGACAGAATCCCTGTTATTTCCGGGGAAATTAGTCGAAAGAACGCAAATAACCCCTTCCGTGATCGGGCGGGGTTAGATGTGGTTGGGTTAATCGAGAGTCATGCTATGGCGGATCTGCATCCATGGGTCTTAGCTATCCTGACGGTCTGCAACAACCTCCTCTTCATTGGTATCGATCTTGATGATAAAAACACAATTTTTCAGAAGGGATTCGTCAGCTTCCAAAGAATATATATCGTGTTGTTCTCTGGAGGCGATCGAGTGAGTTCATCCGTGAAAGCCTTTGTCGGCTACTCCTTTTGTGTCCGCCCGATCTCAAGCCTCCTTTGATGAATTGCATTAACTTAGGATTGTTCTTACCAATAAATCATGATGAATCACCAATAGGAGGAGCTATGTTTATAATTAAAACCTATGACTATGCTGACAAAAACTTTGATGAGTGGAATATTCCATTCGACTATCACTGCGTCTATATATTAGAAAATGGAAGAAATGCTTATGTTGGTGAAACCAACAACTCAATCAGAAGAGGAAAGGAACATGCCAGCGAATCTCCTAAAAACAAGAATAATAAATACAATTTCAATAAAATGCATGTAATTACTGGATTGTTAATGGAGGAAACGCCAGCCAAGCATTATGAAAACCTGCTAATAAAGCTGATGAAAGTTGATCAAAAATTTAATATTGTAAATGACAGTGACGGTCAAAAGCCGCATTACTATAGAAAAAATGAGTTTGAGCTGCATTTTGATAAGCTATGGTTCCAGCTTGAAGAAAAGGGACTGGTAAAGATGAAAGAATTTAATATGATCATTAACTCAAATGCTTATAAATACTCCCCTCATACTACCTTAACCGAGGATCAACAAACTACTTTAACCAGTATTGTTCATACCATAGATTCAGGCGAGACCTTACCACATGAAAGTACTTTTAAAATAAGGCCCATCCTAGTAAGGGGTGACGCGGGAACCGGGAAAACTGTTGTGGCTACTTCATTGTACTATTATTTAAAGAATAACGTACGTTATAAAGACAAAAAGATCGCATTGGTATATGCAAACACCTCTACTCGCTGCGAAATACAAGAGATTTTCAAAAATACAACGGGATTGAGCAAAGGAGATGTTATCAGCCCAATTGACGTCACAAAACAATACTACGACATTGTTATTTGTGATGAAGCCCAACGATTAAGGAGAGGTAAAAATCTCGGAATGTATTACGCAAATTTTAAAAAAGGGAATGAGCGATTAAAATTAGACAATACACATGACGAATTGGATTGGATTATGAAAAATTCCAACTGTCAAATTTTGTTCTACGATAAAAAACAAAGTACAACCCCTTCCGACATAACACACGAATACTTTGAAGAAAGACTTTATGAAAGAAAACGGGGAATTCGTCCTATAAATCTAAATGAACAGATGCGGATAAAAGCAGGTAATAGCTATGTCCCTTACATTTATGATGTGCTATATCAAAGGACAACTAGTACGCATTCATTTGAGAACTACGATTTTGAACTTTTTTCCTCCTTCGCTGATATGGTTAAAGCCCTTGATGAAAAGGAAAAAAACATGGGGCTTTGTAGACTTTGTACGGGATATGCGTGGGAATGGAAAGGTAAAGCAGACAATGCATTAACAGATATCAGCATTGACGGTGTGAACATACAATGGAACAGTCAGACGGGCGGTTGGTTACGTAATTTGGATGCTAAAAAAGAGATGGGGAGTATCTACACGTTACCTGGACTTGATCTAAACTATGCCGGAGTTATTATTGGCCCAGATCTCTTTTTTGATAAGTATGATAATATGATTAAAGTAAAAAAGGATAACTTTTTTGATAAAAAAGTAAAGAACGGAATAACCGACGAGGAATTAAAAACTTACATCCTTAATACATATGCGGTTTTTCTAACTCGTGGTATCAGAGGAACATACGTCTATGTTTGTGATAATAACCTAAGAGAGTATTTGGGGAAGTATATCCCTTATCATTTATAAAAGAACATTCACTCAATGGTGTTCGCCGCCGGATTGTTTGACGGCTGCACTTTCGCCATTATCAAATTTCTGATGTCATCTCTAATAAAGCCATCATTATTCCCTGTGTGCCCCGATGTTTTAGCTTGATTGGATTATCTGCTGTAGTTATAAAAGAAGAGGAAAGGGGCTTAAATTGGAACCTTTAGAGGTGATCATACCCAGATGGCAAGTCTCATTTGGGATAAACTCATGATTCCTGATTGAACTTGCTGACGAAGCAGATAACGATGATGACCTTAGGCACATTAGAATCAGATGCCGTGCTCGTCCGCTTCGCTCCCTGGGCGCGGAACGAACCCCAATGTCCTCTATCGGAGCGAAGCGCTCCCCAATCGTTTCCACCATAATATAAATCGCTAACCTGACGCGGTCAGCGAATTTATCGTGGAGTCTAGGGAATCGAACCCATCCGAAAACAACTCCTCATAGGCTTCTACGGCTGTCGATGTCGGGATTGCGTTTACATATATGCAGGTCACCAACGTGGGCATGGCCGTCATCCCTCGAGAACGTTCCGGTCAAGCCTCTGCCGTTACGAATTGAGTGCGGCAAGGCAAAGGGGCCATGTCCATTGGTGTCTTCAGCTCAACGTTGGCTGCCAGAGCAGCCGTACATCTGCAGCAGTTGAACGATAACGGGCTTGTCCAAGAGCAAACGATGACAATAAGCATGCAGGACGTATTCGTCACCGCCACTATGGTCGCTGCCATCGCCGTTCCGTTCCGTTTACGCTGTTCATCCGTGAGACCACCAGCATGCCACTGGAGCGCTTAACCGGCGTTAATAGTTACATCAAACCAAACCGTATAGAGGGGATTCGCGTGATCCTTCAACCTACTTTAATAGTTACTTCTTAAAATATCTTGCATCTTCCAAAGTAAATTAATTTCTTCTTGTAATTTGCTTATACGTTCTTTGAGGAAAAGATTTTCTTGTTTTAATTGCTCTACTTCCTGTGCAGTGTATTGAGCCTCATTGCTTTCCTTTATTGTTGAAACGGCCAGCATTTCGTCCCTCACAATATCATTTTTCTTTGTGACGTTTTCATTCCTCCAATCTTGTGCATATCGGTTTACAGTGCTCTTAGATATCTTCTTTTTCTTTGCTATCGCCTCATTTGTCAAACCCGAGTCTCTCATTTTAAAGTATTCAGCTTTGGTCAACAGAGGAGTACGTTGGGAAGTTGTTTGGGCCAATTGAGATCCCTCTCTTTTTTGATCAGGCTCAAAATATGAATTATACTTCTGTTTTAGTGATTCTTCTATTGATAACATTTCATCGGCACTAACGCCTGTTAAATTTCTTACCTCATCCGGCTCGTAGCCTCTCATTTTGAGAATGAGGTATTGTTGCTCGTTCTTATCCAATTTGGCAAGAAAATCTGAAATAACGATTCCTTCAAAGGTATTCAATGTGCTGGACAGTTTATCTCCGAGTTCAGTGTTTCCTTCTTCATTATTTGAATGTCTTACTTTTTGATATATTGAAACCGTGTTTCTTTCTCTCAAAAAATTCAATGCCGTTATTGCCATTTCTTTCGAGCACCCGATTACCACTGCTATCTCTTCTACATTGTTTTCCATTAAATCAAGTTTTCTGATTTTCAAAGCTATATCGTTGATCTTCTCACTCGGACGAATGATATTCGTATACTGTTTAATAAATTTCTTCATGTATCCTTCTACAAAATAATTGGCATAAGTCCAAAATTTAACGTTATGTTTTAAATCAAATTTCTTGTAGGCAACCAAAAGACCTTCAAAGCCCTGTTGAATCAAATCATCGTAAACATATTTACTATTTCTCTTAATCTTGATAAATTGCTTTGCAAGCTTTTTAATACGATTGGTGTGTTCTTTTGCAACGAGACTGAATTCTCCTAGATGAGGATTAGTAAAGGCAATTGATGCAACCTCCTCATTCTTAATTAACTGTCTTAACTTTAATCATAAAATGTTAATTATCACTGGCAGAAGCTTTACTCTGTTGTAAAAGTTTTATTGAAAATGAAAAGAAAATTTTAATGCAAACTTTGCAATTCGCTCATCTGACCAGCACAATTAAACAGAATTTGAAATACTTTACGAAGACGCATCCGCTTGTTATCGATGAGATCGGATATCGAAAATAGAGGCGGTGGCGCCTATTACTTTCTAAAACATTTCAGAGCGGTACGAGAACGGCTCCTTCGTTTGACAATGAATAAGGATGAATCCCCCGGTATACGGCGGATCAGAACAAATCCACTGTTGCAGATATTCATACGCTTGAATCGGAAGTAACATACTTCGTAACAGAGTGGAAGCCATGAATTCGGATATAGTAAACGGTTCGACGAAACCCAATCACAAAAAGAAATGCTGGCCGAGTTGCAGATGAGCTTCATGCGAAACAGAGCTAGTAGTCCCGCTTGTCCAGCTAAATATCCGACGTATAGACTTTCAGTAAGCTCGGCAAAAAATCCACACAATCTCGTGCAGTTGTGGATTAGATGCCGTGCTCAAATCGGCTCATACCAAAGCAAAAAAATGACCTTGTGCGGTCGAGTTCTTCTTGGTGGAGCCGAAGAAAGTAACTGATTCTTGATTGAACTTGCTGACGAAGTTGATTCGACGATGACGATCGCAGCGGTGAAACGAGAGGCCGTACTCGGTCTGCCCCGCAGCCCTGCGCGCGTAATGAACCCCAATGTCCTCTTCCGGAGCGGGGCGGCGGGGCAAATCCACAATCAGCCGCGTGATACTCATCAGGACTTTTGAAGCAGCCGCCTGACGTACGATGGTGCCCACTTCCCTTGCTTTATGAGTTCAATGTAAGCGTCAAACTGTCCCCACCTTCAATCGAAGGAAATCTCGTGAGAAAATGAGGCAACGGAGAACGCAAGGAGGTTGCCTCATGTCAGCTAAGGAACAGCTTCGGCAGCAGTGGGCTGCACGCAT
>Ga0222419_100561_pt1 | contig 30064 bp, 22 predicted proteins | sample 1B20Ametagenome_FD_182474 | JGI IMG/M metagenome (GOLD analysis project Ga0222419, IMG submission 182474) | Enriched microbial communities from leaf-cutter ant dump, University of Wisconsin, Madison, United States - 1B20A (version 2) | ecosystem: Environmental > Terrestrial > Nest > Insects nest... | reverse complement strand
CCCGGATCCTGGCACGTGCTCCCCTTCGGTATGCGCTTTCACGCCATCGTAGGCCGCGCAGCGCCGCCCCCACGCCCAGACGGTTCCGGTCGCGAACCTGGTTCGATTTCGCGGAGAGATCGAACCAGGTTCGCGACCGGAACCCCGAGGGTGGGGGCGGGGTGGGTGGGGGCGGGGTCAGAGGCTCGTCATGCCTCCGTCGACCTGGAAGATCGCGCCGGTGGCGAAGGACGCGTCGTCGCTGGCGAGGTAGACCATGATGCCCGCGACGTCGTCCGGGGTCCCGGCGCGGCCGATCGGGATGCGGGAGATGATCGCGGCCCGGGACTCCGGGTCCTCGCTGATCGCGGCGACCAGGGGCGTCTCGGTGTAGGCGGGCTGCACCGTGTTCACGCGGATGCCGCGGTCGGCGTAGGCGGCGGCGACCGTGCGGCCGAGGCCGTGGATGCCGGCCTTCGTCGCGCTGTACGCGGTGAAGTCCTTGCCCTCGCCGTTCACGCCGGTCGGGCTGCCGGTCAGGATGATCGACCCGCCGCCGGTCTTCAGCATCGAGCGGACCGCGTGCTTCACGGTCAGGAAGGTGCCGGTCAGGTTGATGTCGACCGTGCGGCGCCAGACCTCGAGGTCGAGATCGGCCGCCTGGGCGTCCTGACCGAACAGCTGCACGCCCGCGTTCGCGACGACCACGTCGGGAGCCCAGCCGTCGGCCTCGATCTCCGCGAAGCCGGCGGCTACGGCATCCTCGTCCGAGATGTCCATCGTCACCGCGCGCGCACGCTCTCCCAGCGCCGCCGCGGCTGCTGCCGCGCCCTCGCCGTTGCGGTCCGCCAGCACGACGCGCGCGCCCTCGCGGACGAAGCGGGTCGCGACGGCCAGCCCGATGCCGAGCGCGGCGCCGGTGACCAGGGCGGTCTTGCCTTCGAGCTGTCCCACGGTCAGCGCTCGATGTGGTCGAGGTGCAGCATGCGGGCGAGGTTCTTGTCGAGCTCGTCGTCCCGGAAGATCTTCTTCCAGTCCTCCTTGATGATGCTCTCGCGGCCGTAGTCCATCGCGATCAGGCAGGCGTCGGAGAAGGGGTTGTCTCCGCGCAGGCCGTTGGCGAGGGCCACCTGGGTGTGCCCGTACAGGATGCTGCGAGCGGCGGCCTCGGGGACGCCCATCGTGTTCACGGCCTCCTGCAGCGCCTCGTTGAGCAGGTCGCCGATCATGCAGGCGACGGTCTCGACGAGGGTCGGCTCGAGCTGCGCGAGCTGCTTGATCGTGACCCAGTGCACGTCGATGACGGGGGCGTAGATCGCGCGCACCGTCTCTTCGACGATCGCCTTCTTGGCGGGGTCATCGCTCTCGACGGCGGCGATCGCGTCCTGCGGGGCGGCGATGCCGCCGAACGTGTCGGCCCACTGCTCGGGGGTCTCGCGCTGCAGGAAGATCGACGGGTGGCAGGGGTGCGCCACGGCCTGGATGACGTCCTCGCGGGTGGTGAGCAGGCCCGCGTACGCCGCGGCCGGGTCGAGGGTCAGCACGATGGCGCCGCTCTTCAGCTGCGGGACGAGGTCGGCGGTCACGGCCCCGAGGGCGAGGTCGGGGACGGCGAGGACGAGGATGTCGGCGTCGGCGACTGCGGTCGCGGCATCCGTCAGCTCGCGTCCGGCGTCGATCGTGCGCTGCTGGCCCGCGGGCGAGTTCTCCACGTACCAGACGGTGTGCGAGGTCTTCGCGAGGTTGTCGGACACGCGCATGCCCATCTTGCCGCCCGCGCCGATGACTGCGATCTTGTGGCTCATTGTGTGCTCCTCAGGTATTCCAGGGTGGTGCGGGTCCATTCCCGCTCGGTTCGGATGGTGGTCTGTGCGTCGCCCTGCCACGGCAGCCAGTGCTCGACGATCTCGTTGATGCCTCGCCCGCGCGGATCCACCGCGGCGAGCAGGTGCGGGTAGTCGTGCAGTCCGGCGCCCATGGCCGCGCCGGAGTAGGTGAAGCCCACCCAGCCGTCCTGCCGGGCGAAGGCGAAGTCCTTGACGTGCACGTTCTTGACGAGCGGGGCCGTGAGCTCGACGCAGGCGCGGGGCAGCTCGAGCCGGGCGACGACGTTCGCGGGGTCGAGGCAGATGCCGAGACGGTCGCTGCCGACGCGCTCGACGAGGCCCGTGAGATCGGCGGTGGCGAGCTGCTCGTAGGTCTCCAGGGCGAGGTCGACCCCGGCAGACTCGAAGGAGCGGATGCCGGTGCGCAGCCAGTCCTCGGCCTCGGCGAGCGTCGGGCGCGAATCGGGTCCGTAGACCATGCTGCGCACGAGTCGCGCGTCGAAGATCTCGGCCAGGTCGAGGAAGAGCCGCAGGTGCTGCGGGTCCACGCCCTTGGTACCGAGCTCGATCGTCAGCCCGAGCCCGCTGGCGGCGGAGGCGGCGGAGCGCAGCTCCGCGGCGCTCATCCACTCCAACGGGGCGTAGTCGCAGATCTGGAACAGCTCGACGCCCTGTGCGCGGGCGTCCTCGAAGGCCCCGATGAGGCTGAGGGGCTCGGGCACGCGGTCGGAGTGCTGCCAGAAGTACGCGTAGGTGCCGAGGCCGATCACGATGCGTCCTTCGACGTGGCGGGCCCCTGGGCCGCAATCCGGCTCGCGGGGTGGGTGTGGATGGGTCCCTGAGCCTGTCGAAGGGCCGCGAGCGCCTCGGCCTCGTCGAGCACGGCGACCAGCGCCGCGGGGTCGTGGGCGAAGCGTCCGAGGAAGACCCCGTCGACCGCGTCGCCGAGCGCGGTGAGCAGGCCGGGGCCGGCGGCTCCGCCGTAGATCACCGCGGATCCGTCGCGTGCGGCATCCGCCTCGACCGCCTGGCGGAGGGCCGCGGTGACCGTGCGGATGTGCTCGTGCCCGGCGGGCTCCGGCGCCCCGATGGCCCACACCGGCTCATAGGCGACGATGACGGCCCCGGCGTCCGCTCCCTCGAGCGCGGAGCGCAGCTGCGCGACGGCGACAGCGGCGGCATCCGCCGGCCCCTGCCGCTCGGTCTCGCCGATGCAGAGCAGGGGGGTGAGGCCGGCCCGCAGGGCGGCGCGGGTCTTCGCCGCGGTGACGTCCTCGGTCTCGCCGTACAGGCGCCGCCGTTCGGCGTGCCCGATCTCGGCGATCGTGGCGCCGACCTCGGCGAGCTCCGCGGCGGACACCTCGCCCGTGAAGGCGCCCGGATCCTCGGCCGACACGTCCTGACCGCCGATGCGCACCGGCGTGCCCGCGAACGCGGCGACGGCGGGGAGCACCTGCAGGTACGTCGGCGTGATGAACAGCTCGACGGCCCCGCTGCGCACACCGGGATGCTCGCGCACGCGGGCGGCGACCTCGTCGAACCAGGCGCGGGCCCGTTCGTGCCCGAAGTACATCTTCAGGCTCACACCGACGGTGACCGGGGACATCAGCAGGATCCGGTGCTCTCGTACTGGTCGATGACAGCTACCTTGTCGGCGCTCGCGCTCGACGTGTCGAAGCGGTAGGTCAGCCACTCGCGCACGAGGCGCCGGGCGAGCTCGATGCCGACGACACGCTGGCCCATGGTGAGGATCTGCGCGTTGTTCGACAGCACGCCCCGCTCGACCGAGAAGGAGTCGTGAGCGGTGACGGCGCGGATGCCGGGGACCTTGTTCGCGGCGATCGCGACGCCCAGGCCGGTGCCGCAGATGAGCAGGGCGCGGTCGGCCTCGCCCTTGGCGACGAGCTCGGCGGCGGCGATCGCGACGCGCGGGTAGGCGGTGTGGCCGTCGGCGTCCACACCCACGTCGACGACGGACGCCACGCCGGCGTCGTCCTCGAGGTCCTTCTTCAGGATCTCCTTGTAGTCGAAGCCGGCGTCGTCGCAGCCGATCACGAGGCGGAGCTGGTCGGTCATGGTGGTGCCTTTCCGTTCAGTCATTCTGGTGTGCGGAGTCCGTCGAAGCGTCGCCGAGCAGCCCGCCGAGCGCGGTGACGATCAGCGCAAAGGAGATCGCTCCGGGGTCGGGGGTGCCGATCGCGTGCTCGCCGTGGGTGCGGGCGCGGCCCATCCTCGGGAGCAGATCCGCGGTCGCATCGGCCGCGCGGGTGGCGGATGCCGCCGCGGTCGTCCAGGCGTCGGCGAGCCGGGCGCCGCCGTCGACCGACGCGGTGAGGGCCTCGGTGAAGGGGACGAGCGCGTCGACCATGGTCTTGTCGCCGACCTCGGCCTTGCCGTAGGCCTGGACCTGGCGCACGCCGTCGGCGACGCCCGCGGCGACCGCTGCGGCATCCGGACGTCCGGCGTCGCCGAGCCGGGTGGCGAGGGCGTTCAGGATGAGCCCCCACAGCGCCCCGGAGGTGCCGCCGGCCTTGTCCGCCCACGCGTCGGCGGCGCGGGCGAGCGCGGTCTGTGCGCCGGCGCCGGCGAAGACCGCGTCGATGCCGGCCGCCAGGGCGGCGTGCGAGCCGCGCTGCATTCCGATGCCGTGATCGCCGTCGCCGGCGATGGAGTCGATGCGGCCCAGCTCGGCGGCGTTCGCGTCGATCGTGTCCGTGATGACCTGCAGGGCGCGGCGGACGGTCTGCGCCACGGCCTGCGACCCGGCGTCGCCGGGGACGATGACGTCGTCGGTCTCGGCGATCTCCGCGGCATCCGCCTGCGCCGCCGCGACGACCGAGCCGCGCCGGTAGGCCGGGGCGTCCACCGGGGTGTCCCACAGGCGCTCGAGCTCATCGTCCAGCCAGAACAGGGTCAGCGAGGCGCCCGCCATGTCGAACGAGGTGCAGTACTCGCCCACGTGCGGGTCGACGATGACCGCGCCGGCCTCCTCGAGCAGCCCGGCGATGCGCCGGTACACGACGAACATCTCCTCGTACTTCAGCGAGCCCAGCCCGTTCAGGATCGGCACCACGCGGGCGCCCGGCACCGAGATCCCGTCCGGGACCTCCTCGAGCAGCCGGGACACGAGCAGCTCGGCCAGCTCGTCGGCGGTGGGGATGCCGGTCTCGCCGACCCCGGGCTCGCCGTGGATGCCCAGGCCGATCGCCATGCGGCCGGCCGGCACCGTGAACAGCGGAGCCGGAGCACCGGGCAGGGTGCAGCCGGTGAACGCCACTCCGAACGACCGGGTGCGCTCGTTCGCGAGGGCCGCGACCCGGGCCACTCCGGCCAGGTCGTATCCGGCCTCCGCCGCGGCGGCGGCCGCGCGGAACACGGCCAGATCGCCCGCGATCCCGCGCCGCTTGTGCTTCTCGGCGGCGGATGCGCTGGAGACGTCATCCGTCACGGTGACCGTCTCGCATGCGATGCCCTCGCCCCGCAGCCTCTCCTGCGCGGCGTCGAAGTTCAGCACGTCGCCCGCGTAGTTGCCGTAGGTGAGAAGCACGCCGCCGCCGGCGTGCGCGGTCTTCGCGACCGCGTGCACCTGCTGCGTCGACGGAGAGGCGAACAGGTTCCCCATCGCCGCGCCGTGTGCGAGACCCTGCCCGACCAGGCCGCCGAAGGCGGGGTAGTGCCCCGAGCCGCCGCCGGTCACGACGACGACCTGCCCCGCGGGCACCACGGTCGAGCGCACCACCCCGCCGGGGACCCGGCGCACCGACCGCGCGTTCGCCGCGACGAAGCCGTCGATCATCTCGTCCGCGAAGTCGGCCGGGTCGTTCCACAGGCGGGTCACGATGCGACCTCCTCGGCGACGGCCGGCGAGGTCCTGCCCTGGCGGGCGAGGACAATCATCAGCACGGCGGAGATCAGCATGAAGGCGCCGACGATGAACATCGGGATCTCGTAGCCGCCGGTCCAGTCGTGCACGGCGCCGGTGATGTACGGGGCGCTGAAGCCGGCCAGGTTGCCGACCGTGTTGATCAGCGCGACGCCCGCTGCGGCGGCGACCCCGGTGAGGAACTGCGTCGGCAGCGTCCAGAAGTTGGGCAGCGCGGCGAAGATGGCGCAGGCGGTGACCGTGATGACGGCGATCGTCGCGGCGGGGGAGCCGGCGAACAGGGCGATCGGGATGGACACGGCGCCGGCGATGGCGGGACCCGCGATGTGCCAGGTCTTGAGGCCGCGCCGGCCCGCGTCACGCGACCAGAAGTACATCGCGACGGCGGCGGGCAGGTAGGGGATGGCCGTGATGAGGCCCTTCTGCACGACGTCGTAGGTGACTCCGGCCTGCGCCTGGAACCCCTCGATGATGGTGGGGAGGAAGAAGGCCAGCGAGTAGAGGCCGTAGATGAAGCCGAAGTAGATGAACGACAGGATCCAGACGCGCCCGCTGGAGAAGGCGAAGCGGGCGGAGACGTGCTTCTGCTCGGCTCCGGTCGCGGTGCGCTCCGCCTCGAGGGCGCCGGTCAGCCAGGTCTGCTCCTCGGTGGTCAGCCACTTGGCGTCGGCGGGCTTGTCCTTCAGGTAGAACCACGCGATGACGCCGACGACGATCGCGGGGATCGCGACGCCCATGAACATGAAGCGCCAGCCCTCGAGGCCGAAGAACGTGCCGTGCTGCTGGATGAGCGCGCCGGCCAGCGGGGCGCCGATCACGGTGGTCAGCGGCTGGGCCAGGTAGAAGAGCATGAGGATGCGGCCGCGGTACTGCGCCGGCACCCAGAGGCTGAGGAACAGGATGGCGCCGGGGAAGAAGCCGGCCTCGGCGACGCCGAGCAGGAAGCGGAGGCCGACGAGCTGCTCGAAGTTCTGCACCCAGGTGAACAGCAGGGCGACGATCCCCCAGCTGACCATGATGCGGGCGAGCCAGCGGCGGGCGCCGAACTTGTGCAGGGCCAGGTTCGACGGCACCTCGAGAAGGATGTAGCCGATGAAGAACACGCCCGAGGCGAAGCCGAACTGCGCGGCGCTGAGGCCGAGGTCGTCGTTCATGCCGTTCGGCGAGGCGAAGCCGATCGCGGTGCGATCGAGGTAGTTGATGAAGAACATCAGCGCCACGAAGGGCACAAGACGGATGGCGACCTTGCGGATCGCGGATTTCGCGACCGGGTTCTCGGTCTGGGGATTGTCCACGGTGACTCCTGGCTCATCGGCGGTGATCGAGATGATGACATCCAGTGTGGCAAACCGGTTGACCAATTGCAAGAGCGAAATGCGCCGGTCCCGAGAGTCTCCCCGGCGAGTCCGCGTGCGCTCGCCGAGTGCACGACGTGTCGACGTGACGACGTCGTGCACTCGGCGACAAGCCGTGCGCTCGCGACCCCTCCGGGGCGCGGCGACGCGCCTCAGCGCCAGTCGTGCGTGAGGGGCACGGGCGTCGGGCGCTCGGGGGCGGATGCGATCTGCACCCGGCATCCGCTCTCGGCCGCCCGGAGCACGCCCTCCATGATCTCGAGGGCGTGGTACGCGATCTCGCCGCTGGCCCGGCGGTCGCCGGCGGCGAAGTCGAGCAGGCCGGCGCCGCGCGAGCCCTCGACGTAGCCGGCCGACGGCTCGAGCGTCGTCCACTCCGTCTCGCCCACGCGCAGCAGCCTCACATCGCCGTCGAAGATGTTCGGGTCCGGCACCAGGATGGTCCCCGCCTCGCCGTGGATCTCGATCGGATGGGCGGCCGTGCGCACCCCGTCGAAGCTCACCGTGAGCGTCGACAGCGCGCCGTCCCTGTGCTCGAGCACTCCCGTGACGTGCGTGGCGACCTCGACCGGGATCTCCTCGCCGGCTCGCGGTCCGCTCGCGATGATCCGCGTGTCCCGGGTGCGGCTGGCCGCCCCGATGACCGAGACGACGGGTCCCAGGATCTGCACGAGGGAGGAGACGTAGTAGGGACCCATGTCGAGCAGGGGTCCGCCGCCGTTCCGGTAGTAGAAGTCGGGGGCCGGATGCCACAGCTCGTGCCCCGGCGACACGAACGTCGCGAGCGCGGAGGTCGGGCGGCCGATGAGGCCGGCGTCGACGGCGGCGCGCGCCGTCTGCGTCCCCGTGCCGAGCACGGTGTCGGGGGCCGAGCCGACCTGCCGGCCGGCGGATGCCGCGGCATCCATCACCGTCCTGGCCTCCGCGAGGGTGGCGGCGAGCGGCTTCTCTCCGAAGACGTCCTTGCCGTGCGAGATCGCGCCGAGCGCGATCTCGGCGTGCGCGGCGGGGATCGTGAGGTTCAGCACCGTCTCGACCTCGGGGTCGGCGAGCAGCTGCTCCACCGTGAGCGCACGCGCTCCGGTCTCGGCGGCGACGGCCTCGGCGCGCGCGGCGTCGAGATCGGCCACCGCCACGATGCGCGCATCGGGATGCGACGCGAGCACGTCCAGGTACGCGCGGGAGATGACCCCGAGTCCGACTATTCCGATTCCGTGCGGCTGGCCCACAGCAGGCCCCTCTCGATGATGGTGCGGACGTTGTCGTCGCGCAGGACGTCCGGGCTGTGCCCCGGGGTGGCGACGAAGACGCGGCCGGCGCCCCACCGCCTGGTCCAGACCGCCGGCGAGACGATCGGACGGTGCCACGGGTGGTACGGCTGCACCGGGTGGGTGGTGGTGGCGAGGACGTCGTTGAGGTCGTCGTGCAGCACCCAGTACTGCTCGGTCGTCAGCTCGAAGTCCGCGATGCCGCGGGTGATCTCGTGGGCGCGTCCGGCCTCCGTCATCTCCACCGTGTAGGTGAGGAAGTTGTCGCTGCCCTCGCCGTGCACGTGCTCGGGGGCCTTCGACGGATGGGTGGCGAACTGTCCGCCGATCAGCTGCAGGTAGTCGGAGCTGTTGCGGTAGGAGTCGGCGATGCCGCCGTGCCAGCCGCCGAGGCCGGTGCCCGCCGCCACGGCGTCGCGCAGCCCGGTCAAGGCCTCCTGCGATATCTCCGACATGGTCACCGACTGCAGGATCAGGTCGGTCGCCGACATCGCCGCGGCATCCGCGTAGACGTCGTTCGACTCCTCGACCCGCACCTCGAAGCCGTTCTGCTCGAGGAAGGGGATGAAGACCTCGGTCGCCTCGACCGGCTGATGCCCGTCCCATCCGCCCCTCACCACGAGGGCCTTGCGCGTGCTCATGACGTACTCCTCATTCTCCGTGGCCGACCGCGGTCACGCGGCTCCCGGTGGTAGCGCTTCGCTCGACCGCGTCGAGCACGCGCTGCACCTGCAGCGCGTCGTCGAAGCTCGGGGTCGGCTGCTCGCCGGCCGCGATCGCACGCACGAGGTCGACGACCTGGTGCGTGAAGACGTGTTCGTAGCCGAGGCCGTGCCCGGCCGGCCACCAGGCCGCCGCGTACGGATGCTCGGGCTCGGTGACCTGGATGCGGCGGAAGCCCTGCTCGCCGGCGGCGTCCGCCGCGTCGTAGAACTCGAGCTCGTTCATCCGCTCGAAGTCGAAGGCGATCGAGCCGAGCTCGCCGTTGATCTCCAGGCGGTTCGCGTTGCGGCGACCGAGCGCCATCCGGCTCGCCTCGAAGACGCCGAGGGCGTCGCCTTCGAACCGGGCTGTGAACGCGGCGGCGTCGTCGACCGTGACAGGGCCGCGTTCGGCGTCGGCGTCGCCGCGCCCGCCGAGGCCGATCTGCTCGGTCAGGGTGGGGCGGGTGGTCACGAAGGTGCGAAGGCGCGCCGAGACGTCGACGATGTCGAGCCCCGAGACCCACTGAGCCGCGTCGATGCTGTGCGCGCCGATGTCGCCCAGCGCGCCGGACCCGGCCTTCGTCTTGTCCAGGCGCCAGGTCAGCGGGGCGTCGGCGTCGCTGAGCCAGTCCTGCAGGTACTGTGCGCGGATGTGCCGGATCGCGCCGATCCTTCCGTCTGCGACCAGGCGACGCGCGAAGGCGAGTGCGGGGGTGCGCCGGTAGCTGTACCCGCACATCGACAGAGCGGATGCCGCGCGGGCGGCGTCCGCCATGCGCTCCGCCTCCGCGAGGGAGTTGGCCAGCGGCTTCTCGCACAGCACGTGCTTGCCGGCCGCGAGGGCGGCGACGGCGATCTCCTCGTGCGTGTCGCCGGGCGTGCAGATGTCGATCAGGTCGATGTCATCGCGTTCGACGACCGACCGCCAGTCGGTCGCGGCCTCGGCCCAGCCGAGCTCGGATGCTGCGGCTGCGGTGCGGTCGGCATCCCGTCCCACGATCGCGCGGCGGTGCACCTGCATCGGAAGGTCGAAGAAGCGCGGGGCGGTACGCCAGGCGTGCGAGTGGGCGCGGCCCATGAAAGCGGTGCCGATGAGGGCGACCCGCAACTGCGGTGAAGACATCTGCGTCCTTGTCGTCTCGAGAGCGGGATGCTCTCATTCATGCACACATCGGGTCTCCGGTGCGCTGGTTTGCGCAAAAAGGGCGGTCGCCCGGTTCCTGACCGGGGAGCCCTTCGACTCGCCGCGCTCAGGAACCGGGGTGCTCAGCGACCGGCGGCGACCCGTGCTCGTGCGATGTTGTGGACGACGGCGTGCGGGTCGGCGACGTCTCCGGCGGATCGCGCGGCGACCCGGAAGGCGAGGAAGCGATCGCCGGCGTCCGCGGCCGGCCTCGTGACGGTCAGCTCCACGCGTGGGGCCGGCGTGAACGACAGCGCTCCGCCGAAGGACTCGACGCCGTCGGCATCCGTCACCACCTCCACGATCTCGGTGATGACGCCCTCTCCCGCGGCCTCGGCGACGATGCGCACCGCGACCTCTGCGCCGAGGCGCTCGGTCTCCAGCGTGATCACCGGCTGGACGCCTCCCCGCTCGGCGACCGACGCCGGCACGCGCACCTGGCCGTCGACGACCTCGTACGTCGTCGTCGGCGCCGGATCGATGCCGCGCTCGACCCAGTCCGAGAGCTGGAGGAGCGCCGTCTCGAGGGCCCCCAGATAGGAGACGCTGCGCGCGGGGAACTCCTGAGGGTCCTCGTCTCCGTGCAGTGCGTTGTCGATGTACCAGAGCCGGAAGCGCTCGTCCTCCTCGGCGCCGAGGTGCTCCTGCACCTTGCGGCGGTACCAGTCGGCCTGCCAGGGGAAGGCCTCGCGGTCGTGCAGGCAGGAGACGACGATCATCTTCCCGTGGATCGCGCCGCTCTGCACGGTGCCGGAGGCACCCATCGCCATCAGCGGCCCGATCAGCATCGGGCGCTGGGGGAGGAGCGGTCCGCCCTCGGCGTCGCGGAACTGATCCCACACCGGGAAGTCGGGGCCGGGAACCTGGTGGCGGTGGTAGGTCTGCACCGCGAGGAAGTTCGAGTTGTCGAGGATCACCTCGTCGCCCACGGCGAGCCGCGGCAGCACGTCCTCCTGCCAGCCCTCGAAGCGCGCCGTGTCGCCGTCCACCTCGGCGAGCCTGATGACGCGGCCTGCGAGCTCCCCGGTCTGCACGTGCAGCTCGGCTCCGAGGATCCACCCCTCGGGGGTGTCGGCGAAGCGCGCCGCCACCGGGGCGGCGCCGCCGGCCGCGCCGTGCTTGAAGGACTCGTCCACGCCGCCGGAGACCTCGGTGACGGCCTCCGCCGGTGCGATCAGCTCGGCGATGCGCGTGCGCAGCTGCACGCGGTCCCGATGGACGGATGCCGTGGGGGCGGCCCCCAGATACCCTTCCGTCGACCAGAAATCGGTCGTGTAGGTCGGGTCGGCGGCGAGCACTCCCGGGTAGAGGGCGCTGAACCCGTGCATCCCCATGGTCTTCCAGCCGTACCAGGACTGCGGCGGGAAGCCCATCCGCGTCACCTCGTCGAAGGCGGCGCGCTCCTCCTCGGTCAGCTCGAGGGAGGCCGGGTCTCCGCCGGCGTCGTACGCGTCGACGAGCGCCGGCATCCTGTCGCGGAGGATCCGCATGGCGTGCATCCGGACCGTGAAGCAGTTGGGGATCGCCATCGAGCTGCCGATGACGTGGGGCGCGTATCCGTCCCAGGCGCCCTCGGTGTTCTCGGAGGAGCCGATCGTGCGGTAGCCGCCGCCGCTTCCGCCGTAGAGGTACCCGTAGACGCGGCCGGGGCCGAACAGCTCCTCCGCGACGAGCCGGGAGAACCTCGCGACGGCGGCGTTGGCGCGATAGGCGCCGATCGTCGGATCGGCGCCGGGCACGGGGGCGCCGGCGGCCGCCCCGCCGCTGTTCGTCTCGACGAAGTAGGCGCCGTTGTCGACCGCGAAGGAGATCTTGTTCGATGCCGGCGGGGCGGACTGGGCGAGGAGCTCGCTCTGCGGGAAGGGCGTGACGTGCTGGAAGAAGCGGCCCCGGAAGTCCTCGGGGTGCGGGAAGTAGAACGAGAAGCGGGCTTCGGTCCCGCGGAAGCCCCCGTGCACATAGCGGTGCGGGACGGGTTCCGTGCGCTCCTCGTCGACGTCCAGGTACGGCTCGGCGAAGAGCTCGTCCTCGGTCGTGAAAGCCCAGACGGCGTCCAGGCGGAGGGGGTCGAGGGTGGTGGTGTCGCTCATGCGGGTGCTCCCATCGGCGGTGATGATTCTGAATCCAGCATGACATACGGGATTGGTTCGGAGCAACAGCGTCGGCATAGTCTGCTTCCATGGCAGCCCGCGGTCCGTATGCGAAGGGGCGTGCGAAGCGCGCCGAGATCCTCGACGCAGCGATCGAGGTGATCGCCCGTGAGGGCTACTCGAACGCGACGGTCAAGAACCTCGCGGAGGCGGTCGGGCTCAGCCAGAACGGGCTGCTGCACTACTTCGGCTCCAAGGACGAGCTCTTCACCGAGATCCTCCGCCATCAGGACGCCCGGTCGGAGGCGCAGTTCAACCCGCCGGGGCGTGCGTTCGCCGACGAGCTCGTCGACGCGGTGCTCTACGCCGCGGAGGATGAGGTGCGCTCGCCGGGCATGGCCCAGCTCACGATGCGCGTCGCCGGCGAGGCGACCGAGGTCGATCACGTCGCCCACGAGTTCTTCCGGCTCCGTTTCGACGCCGTCCGGGCGCTGGTCGAGCGCGCGGTCGAGGAGCTCCGCGCGGACGGACGCATCGCTTCCGACGTGGACGCCGCCGCCACGGCATCCCTCATCTACGCCGCGTGGGACGGTCTTCGCGTCCAGTGGATGTACGACCCGACGATCGACCTTCGCGAGCGGATGGCCTACCTGCTCGCCCGGCTCGGGTTCTCCGTCGACTGAGCGCCTTGCGCAAAAGGCCGGACACCGGGTCTTGCTTTTGAATCCCGGATGACATACCGTTTTGGCGCACCGGCACCCGAATGCCGGCCGACCGCGCCGACCACGTCGCCGCGCTGAACAGAGAGATCCGACGATGACGTCACACTCCACCGCAGTCGACGCGACCGCACCGGTCGCGAATCCCCACCGCGTGTCGATCTGGCGCGTGATCCCGTGGAGCACTCCCGGGTTCTCGATGAACGCGCTGATCGTGATGACCGGCTACTTCAGCATCTACGCCACCGACACGCTCGCCCTGAACCCGGCGGTCGTCGGGGGACTGCTCGTCGCAGCCAAGATCGTCGACGCGATCGGCGCGCTGCTGGCCGGCTACATCGTCGACCGGGCGCCGCAGACGCGCCTGGGCAAGGCGCGGCCCTTCGAGCTCTCCATCGTCGCCTGCTGGGCGCTCACGGCCTTCATGTTCTCGACGCCCGGATCGCTCGGCGACGTCGCGAAGTACGCGTGGATCTTCCTGTCGTACCTCCTGCTCACCGCGCTGTTCATGCCGCTCTACAACGCCTGCAACCCGCTCTACACCGCGCGGGTCTTCCCGCACCGCGACCAGTACAGCGACGTGGCGGCGAAGTCGGGCATCGTCACGGTGTTCGCCGGCATCCTGATCACGATCGGGATGCCGATCGCGATCAGCACCGCGGGCAAGGACCCGGGCGCGTGGGGATTCATCGCCGTCTGCATCGCGATCCCGGCGACCCTCGTCGGGCTCGTGCGCTTCTGGGTGTTCCGCGAGCCCCGGGAGGCGGGCGTCGAGGCCGATCGCGTGCGCGTCAAGGACATCGTCCTCGTGCTCCGCTCGAACCCGTACATCTGGGTGCTGTCGCTCATGGGCATGCTCGTGGGCGTCTACGGCACGTTCACGGCCGGCGCGTACTACTACCGCTACATCGTCGGCGACATCGCGCTGATGGGCATCGCGTCGATCGGGTTCGTCGCGACGATCCCGTTCATCCTGCTCTTCCCGATCCTGGTGCGGAAGGTCTCGGTCTCCCGCCTCGTCGCGATCACGAGCTTCATCGGGGCGGTCGGCTATCTCGTGATGATGTTCGCCGGCGCGAACATCGGCCTCATCCTCGTCTCAGCGGCGCTCACGGCGCTCGCAGCGCTCCCGATCAACTTCCTCTCCCCGATCCTCATCATCGACAACGCCACGGTGAACGAATGGAAGGGGCACCGACGGCTGGAGAGCGTCGGCGGCGCGGTGTACGCGTTCGCGGGCACCGTGGGAGCCGCGATCGCCGCAGGGATCAGCGGTGTCGTGCTCGCCGTGACCGGCTACTCCGGCACCGCCGACCAGCAGACCGGCTTCGCCCTCGCCGGGATCGTCGCGCTGAACAGCTGGATCCCCGCGCTGCTCGCGGTGGTCACCGGGCTCGTGGCGCTGTTCTACCACCGGCTCGAAGGGCGGATCAAGCAGATCAGCGCCGAGGTCGTCGAGCGCCGGGAGCGGGCGGCAGGCGCCGACACCGCCACGGTCACGAACGTGGGCGGCACCGAGGCCGTGCGTCAGATCCGCGAGGAGCACGACGGACGGCCGTGAGCCGCTGAACCACACCGTGCTCGGGTGCCGGGTCTCCGTATCCGGCACCCGAACACTGAGCCTGTCGGAGTGCGCGCGGGGTCAGATGGCTCGGCGGGCCTCCTCGACGAGGCCGTCGAGGAGCGGAATCAGTGCCGGGACGCCATCCGTCGCTGCTCGCCACAGGATCTCGTAGTCGATATGACCGTACTCGTGGGCGATGATGTTGCGCATGCCTACGACTTTGTCGAGATCGGCAATCCGTCCGGCCGTCTCGGGATCGTCCCTGCGCAACCGGTTCAGTGCCTCTCCGAGAATCTCCAGCTGACGTTCTATGGCTGACCGAATGATCAGGTCCGAGGTGAAGTCGGCCTCCGTTCTACCGGTTGCGAACTCGCGGATGAGCCGGGCCGCCTCGGCTGCGTCCCAGAGCGCGGCTCCCGCTTCAGGCCGCATAGACATCCTGGGCGCTTCTGAACGCTGATGCTCTGAAGAACGGGTTCTTCAGAGCTCGTTCCATGACGAGGTCGACCGCACGTCCGGCGATTCTCTCCAACTCGAATTTCAGTCCGAAGTAGTCGTCGTACAGATTCTCCCGCCCCGGCAGGAAGCTGACGAGGAAGTCGATGTCACTCGTTTCAGGATCGAAGCGATCGGTGACCGCTGAGCCGAAGACACGAAGACGGTCCACGCCATAGCGCTCGCAGGCGGTCTGCACCGCGGCTACGTCGAAGCGCGGCATGGCGTCCATGTATCCAGTCTCGCAGATGGAGTCGGGCCATGGCGAGGTGCTCGTCGGACCATACCTTGCGCAAAAGCACCCGCGGAATCCAGCCTCCAGAGAAGGGATGAATAGCGTGATGATCATGTCCGAAGCCGCACTGTTCCCCGTCACCGTCTCCGAGATCGTCCTCGAGAGCGACGTCGATCGCGACAACCCCTATCTCGACGTCGCGGTGACCGCCGAGTTCCGGGGCCCGGACGGAGAGACCGTCCGCCGCCCCGCGTTCTGGGACGGCGGCAGGACCTGGCGGGTGCGCTTCGCCCCCACGGCGCCCGGCATCTGGCGGTACCGCGTCGAGGCCGACGACCCCTCCGACGGCGGCCTGCACGGCATCGAGGGCGTCGTGGAGGCGGGCGAGGCGGATGCCGCGGCGGTGCGTCGCGGCTTCGTGCGCGCGTCGTCGGCGGGGACCCATCTGGAGCGGGCCGACGGGGCGCCCTTCTTCTGGCTCGGCGACACGCACTGGCGGTTCGCCTGGGAGAGGTGGGACGAGTCGAACAAGCCGGGCTGGGACTCGCAGTTCCGCGGCACGGTCGACCTGCGCGTGCGCCAGGGCTTCACCGTCTACCAGAGCAACCTCATGGCGTTCGGGCGCGGGTGGGACGCCGGGACCTGCTGGGAGGACGGTGCGCCGTACCGTCGCCTCGTGCCCGAGTACTTCCGCTCGATCATCGACCCGCGGATGGCGTACATCGCGGATGCCGGACTCGTGAACGCCTTCGCCGTCGGCTGGTACCAGGCGATCGACGTCGATCCGGAGGGGGTCGCCCGGTTCGCGCGCTACCTCGTCGCACGCTACGGCGCGGCGCCCATGGTCTGGACCCTCGGCGGCGAGGTCGCCGGCTACGACGACGCGCTCCGGGACGAGCGCCTGCGGGGCTGGCGCGACGTCGCGCTCGCGATCCAGGACGCCGACGACTACCGGCATCCGATCACCGCGCACCTGACCAACGAGCGTCCGATCGCCGACTGCTTCCAGGGCGAGGACTGGCTCTCGCTGACGCTCAACCAGCTGGGACACGGCGACCTGGACATGTCGCCGCGGGCCTACGCCGAGCACTTCGCCGAGCACCCCGGCCGGCCCCTCGTCGAGGGCGAGAGCATGTACGAGGGCATCACGACCGTCGAGGCCGTCGGGCGCCGGACGGCCACGGCGACGATCGTCCGGCAGGTCGCCTATCGCGCGATCCAGTCGGGATGCTGCGGCTACACCTACGGAGCCCAGGGATGCTGGAACGGCGCCTGGGACGCCGAGGACACCGCGACCAGCTGGGGCGATCTGCCCTGGCACGAGGGCGTCGAGCTGCCAGGCGGAGCGCAGATGGGGCACCTGCGCCGCTTCTACGAGTCGCTTCCGTGGTGGACCCTGCGTCCCGCCGACGGGCTGTTCGCCACGACCAGCGGAGAGAACGACCGCTTCTACCGGCCGCTCGTCACGGCCGACGAGACCCGTCGCACGCTCGTCGCGTACTTCGGCGAGACCTACCGCAACGACGAGGGCACGGCGAGCCTCGGGCGCGTCGCCGACGCCGGCTACGCGCTGCGGTGGTTCGATCCGCGCGCGGGGGAGTGGCACGACGCCGGCGCCGTCCGCGCCGAACGCGGGAGCATCCCGCTGCCGGCCCTGCCGTACGACGGGGCGGACTGGCTCCTCGTGGCTCAGTCGTGACGAAGACCGCTGCCGTCGGCGTCCTGTCGCTGACGGTCGAAAGGCAGGCGTCTCCCCAGGCGGTGGCCACCGCCGTCCCTCTGTTCGGCTGGGTCCTCGACCCTGGATTCGTCCAGGTCGAGTACGAGATCCGCGTCTTCGCAGATGGACAGGACATCTGGTCGACGGGGTGGGTGAAGGGAACAGAGTCCGTCGACATCGCGTACGGCGGGCCTCCTCTGGGGTCTGACACCGCATATGGGTGGTCGGTTCGAGCACGCGCGGCGGACGGCAGGACCGTCGGAGCTTCGTCGGGTTTCCGTACCTCGCTGCTCCGCTCTGAGGACTGGCGGGCGCAGTGGCTCGTCCCCGAGCAGATCCCCACCGTGCACGAGTCCTACTCGATTCCTGAGATCGTCGCCGGTACCGCGACGCCGACAGGGGAGCCGATCGAGCGGCTGCATCCTCCGCTCCGTGTACGGCAGCGCGTGCGCCTGCGCGAGCTCCCTGCGCATGCACGGCTGTACGCCACGGCGCGGGGGATCTACACGGCGGAGATAAATACGAGGCCGGTCGGGGACGAGGTGCTGGCGCCGGGCTACGACTCGTACGCGGCCCGATGCTCTTTCCAGAGCTACGACGTCACTGCGCTTCTGCGAGCCGGTGAGAACGTCATCGGCATGACTGTCGCAGACGGCTGGTATGCCGGTCGCGTCGGGATCACGGGGTCCAGCGCTCCTTACGGCGACGAGCTCGCCGTCCTTTGGCAGCTGTCGGTCGAATACCCGGACGGCCGTCGAGATCTCCACGCATCCGGAGACGGGCCTGCGGTCTCGCTGCGCGGTGAGCGGGACTACGCCGATCTGTTCATCGGCGAGCGATTCGATGCCAGGCGCGAGGACGGGGAGTGGACGCAGCCCGGTGCGGAGGACGTCGGGTGGGATGCTGCGGCCACGCGACGCCTGGAGGCGTCGCGGCTCGTCCCCTTCTCAGGTGAGCCGATCCGGCGCACGGCCGAACTGAACGGGACCATGACGCGGTTGTCCGATCGTGAATACCTGGTTGACGTCGGACAGGTGATCGCGGGACGGATGCGGGTGACGCTGCGGGCGGGTCGAGGTGTCCGCATCACGCTCGACCACGCCGAGGTGCTGAACGAGGACGGCACGTTCTTCGACAACATCGTCGGCCCGAACAAGGATCAGCGTGACATCTACATCGCTGCGGGAGCAGGCGAGGAGTACTACGAGCCGGCGTTCTCCTTTCACGGATTCCGATTCGCTCGGGTCACCGGCTCGGCGCCCTTCGAGCTGGATGCCGCGACCGGAGTCGTCATTGGCAGCGATCTTCCCGTGACCTCGGCACTGCGCACCTCGGACCCTCGGATCGATCGGCTGCACGAGAACGTCGTCTGGTCGCAGCGGGGCAACTTCCTCGGCATCCCCACGGACTGCCCGCAGCGAGAGCGTGCGGGCTGGACCGGCGACGTGCAGGTCTACGCGCCCGCCGCGTCGTCGAACATGGATGTCCGCACCTTCCTGGAACGCTGGCTCGCCAACTGCCGTGCCGACCAGACAGTGGAGGGTATCGTTCCTCAGGTGGTTCCCGTCATCCCCACGATGACCGACCCCGACATGGTGGGGAACCCGGATGCCGTCATCGCCGCCGCCGGGTGGAGTGATGCGATCGTGCTCGTCCCGTGGACGCTCTACGAGCGGTATGCGGACGTACGCGTGCTCGCCGAGAACTACGACGCCATGCGCTCCTGGATCGAGTACCAGCATCGGGAGGCGGCCGCACGCATCCCCCATCGGGTCGCGCAGGAATCGCCGGACACGGACCGGCTCGCGAGGCACCGGATCATGTGGAACACCGGCGGTCAGTTCGGGGACTGGCTGGCACCGAGCGAGGAACGCGAGGGTCTCGATCCGGTGGAGCGGACACGACCGTGTCTGCGCAGCGAGATGGCCGCGGCGATGTTCCACGCACACTCGACGGAGATCGTCTCGAGGGTCGCCCAGGTCCTCGGCCGCGCGGACGATGCCCGCCGATTCGTCGAGCGCGCCGGCCGGATTCGGGATGCCTTCGCCGCCGAATACGTCGATCCGGCGGGCGCTCTCCCGGAACAGCGGCAAGGCCTCTATGTGCTCGCCCTTGCGTTCGGACTGATCCCGGAGGCTCAGGTCCCGGGGGCGCGACAGCGTCTAGTGCGTCTCATCCACTCAGCGGATGACCATCTCGACACCGGCTTCCTCTCCACTCCACATCTGTTGGATGTGCTGTGGGAGGCGGGTGAGCACGACCTCGTCCGTCGGCTGCTCTGGCAGGACACCGCCCCATCGTGGCTGTACGCGGTGGACCGAGGGGCGACGACCGTGTGGGAGTCCTGGGAGGCGATCACCCCGGATGGCAACCCCACGCGCTCGTCCTTCAACCATTACGCCTTCGGGTGCGTGGACGACTGGATCATCCGTCGTATCGGTGGGATCGAAGCGGCGTCCCCGGGCTATCGGGACATCCTGATCGCACCGGATGTCGACGGTCCGATCTCATCGGCCGAATGCCGGATCGAGACGGTCCGCGGCGCAGTGCGGGTCGCCTGGCAGCGGGACGAGACCGGTGTCGAGTGGGAGGCGGAGATTCCGAGCGGCGCCCGCGCGCGCGTCGAGATCGGAGGACGGGGCATCGTCCTCCCTCCGGGGCGGCACCGATCACGCCGCAGGTGAGCGGCAAGCGGTGGTGCGATCGTGCTCACGGAGGGAGCGCGGCTCCTACGGCAGCTCGATCGTCGCCGATTCCAGGCCCTCGGCGCGGATGCCGACACGTGCATCCCCTCGACCGGTCGCGCGCACGACGGCGAGCGCGCGACCCTCGAACGAGGTGCACGAGCGGCCGAGGAAGGACTCCTCGGTGACAGGGCGGGCTGTGCCGAGGCCCGCGAGCGCTGCGTCTCCGGCGACGGTCACGGTGATCGATCGATCACCGACCGGGGTCACCTGACCCGCATCGTCGACGACTGAGATCCGGATGAAGGTGTACTCGGCGCCGCGATTCTCGACATCGGCTCGGATCGCAGTCGCCGGTCCCGCGGTTCGGATCGCAATCCGCTCCGCGGGCCTTCCGGCTCGGATCGCCACCGCCTCGAGCTCTCCTCTGCGGTAGGGAACGGTGAAAGACGCCTGGAACCGATGAGCGGGTCCTGCCTGCCTCGTCCCTTGCGACTGTCCGTTCAGGAGGAGCTCCACGGCCTCGGCATCGCTGTAGACATCCACGGTCATCGGCGTGCCTTCCGGCTGCTCCCAGGTCCAGCTGGAGATGCTGTCGCTCCACGCCCAGTCGAGCGCGCTCGGCGTCTCGTCGGGGGCATGCGGACGGTGCACGGCGATGTACGGGGAGCGGCGGAGACCGAAGACGATCTCTCGGTAGTAGGAGGCGGGTCGGCGGAATCCTGTGAGGTCGATGTCGCCGCAATAAGCGAGAAGGGCCGGATAGGCGTCGCCGGTCCAGCCTTCGCCGGTGCGCGAATAGGTGGTGCGCCCGAGACCGGCCTCTCCGATGTAGTCCCACCCGGTCCAGGTGAAATCGCCGATCACGTGCGGGAGTCTGGTCACGAGCCCCCAGTTCAGATCGATGTCCTTGGGGTTGGTCTCCGTGCCGACCACGACGCGGTTCGGGTAGCGTTCCTGCTCCTCCTCGTAGCGCCAGGCCGCATAGTTGTGTCCGACGACGTCGACCACCGAGTGCGATTCCTCGACGGCATCCGTCACGAGCTGCGATCTGCTGATGCGGTCGAGCAGAGCCTTGCCCACGCCTTCGACATCATTGATCCCGCCCGGTACGCCGTCGAGCTCGGCTCGGATCATCGGGACCGTGGCTGTGAGGGTCGCGACGAAGCCACTGATGCCGTTGGTCAGATATCGTGTCGGGTCCAGTGTGCGCATCTTCGCAGCGAGGTCGCGGCCGATCGATGCGCCCAGCGGCTTGCCGGCATCGAGTATCTCGTTGCCGATCGAGTACATCACCACACTCGGATGGTTGAAGTCCTTCATCACCATCGCCTCGAGATCGCGCTCCCACCATTCTGTGAAGGCGAGGGAGTAGTCGAAGGGCTGCTTGCCCTCCGTCCACATGTCGAATGCCTCGTCCATGACGAGCATGCCCAGCCGATCGCACGCGTCCAGCAAGGCCGGGCCGGCTGGATTGTGTGCTGAGCGGATGGCATTGAAACCGGCATCCTTCAGGATCCGGACGCGCCGCTCCTCGGCGTCGGGAACGGAGATCGCGCCGAGGACGCCATTGTCGTGGTGGATGCAGGCTCCCCTCAACTTCACGATCTCACCGTTGATCCTGAGGCCGTGGGCGGGATCGAGCTGGAGGCGGCGGATACCGAGAGGAGCGGCGCTCGAATCGGCCGACGCGTCTCCATCGAGAAGGTCGATCTCGACCCGGTAGAGGAAGGGGCTCTCTGGGCTCCACAGCTGCGGATCCGCGACGTGGAGCCTTTGGAAGACCTCCGCAGCGCGTCCTCGTCGGATCGTGACCGGTGAGACGTCGGAGGCCGCGACCTTGCCGTCGGGTGAAAGGATGCGGGTGCGGAGGCGCATCGTCACCGCGTGCGCGCCGTCGTTCGCGATCTCGGTTCGCGCCTCCACGACAGCGTGGTCGGGCTCGATGTCGGGGGTCGAGAGTCTGACGCCCCCGGATGCGAGATGGACGAGCGGAAGATCGAGCAGGTCGACGCTCCGATGGATGCCGAGGCCGGAGTACCAGCGGGAGTCGCGGTGGGCGCGCGCATCGACCCGCAACAGGTTCTCCTCGCCGTGGTGCAGGGCCTCATCGAGACGCACTCGGAAGGGAGAGTATCCGTGAGGCCGCTGGCCGATGAGCACCCCGTTGAGATACACCATGGCGTCCCGGTAGACGCCGTGGAATTCGAGTTCGATGACACGGGATCGCCACCGCTCCGGCGCGAGGAACGACTTCCGGTAGGTGGCGGCCCCGCCTTCGATGTATCCGGTGGATGACCCGCCGTCGGCTTCGGGCGACCTCGATCGGCCGAGCATCGCGTCGTGCGGCAGCGTCACCGGGACGGCGGTCGTCGCTCCTCCCGTGATCTCCGAGAACACGCTCACGTTGGGGCCGACGGTCCAGCCGTCGTCGAAGCTCGTGCGGGTCATGTCATCATCCTCGCGGCCGGTGGTGCGCTGACGAGGAATGTTGCGCAAATAGCGAGCGCAGACGACGGGCGTCCGGCTCCGCGTGATGTGATCGTGTGCGTCGCCCCACTCTCGACGAGGAGACCTCCAATGATCAGTACGCGCGCTCAGATGATCGGCGCCGACCGCGAACACGGCAGCGCGCCCACGCTCAGCCGTGCCTTCGACCTCGATCCGGGCCATGGCTCGCCGGTACGCGCGGTGCTCTCAGCATCCGCTCTCGGCCTCATCGAGGCGACGATCAACGGCCATCCCGCATCGGACGACCTGCTCACACCCGGCTGGTCGAGCTACGAATGGCGACTGCGATTCGCCGAATGGGACGTCACGGGGCTGATCGCCGAACGCAACACGGTCGAGCTGCTCATCGGGCACGGGTGGCACAGCGGCCGACTCGGATTCGTCGGCGGGCGTGCGCTGTACGGCGAGGAGCGCGCCGCGATCGCGGAACTGCGGATCGAGTTCGCCGACGGCCATGTGCAGTCGATCGTGACCGACGGCGACTGGAGATCCGGCGGCAGCCGGGTCCTCGCCGATGACCTCTATGACGGGCAGACGATCGATGCGCGTCACGTCGAGCAGGATGAGGTGTCCGGCGTCACCGCGATCCCGTTCGAACACGCGCGGCTGACCCCGTACGTGGCCCCGCCGGTCCGGCGGCAGGAGCTCGTCGCTCCGGTTCGCATCTGGACCTCGCCCGCGGGAGCGACGCTGATCGACTTCGGTCAGAATCTCGTCGGCTGGGTGCGCGTCGAGACCCGGGGCGAACGGGGGCGGGAGCTGGTGCTCCGCCACGCCGAGGTCCTCGAAGACGGAGAGCTCGGGATCCGCCCGCTTCGATCGGCGAAGGCGACCGACCGCTTCATCCTCTCCGGCGGCGACGACGTGTTCGAGCCGACCTTCACCTTCCACGGGTTCCGCTATGCATCGATCGAGGGGTGGGAGGGCGGCCACGAAGAGCTGGCCGCCTCGGTCAGGGCGCAGGTGATCGGATCGGAGCTCGCACGCATCGGCACGTTCGCGAGCTCCGACCCGCTGCTCGATCAGCTTCACGCCAACGTGGTGTGGGGGATGCGCGGGAACTTCGTCGACGTGCCGACGGACTGCCCGCAGCGCGACGAGCGCCTCGGATGGACGGGAGACATCGCGGCCTTCGCGACGACAGCGGTCTTCCTCTACGACGTCGACGCGTTCCTGCGCGACTGGCTCCTCGATCTCGCAGCCGAGCAGACTGCGTCCGGGGGAGAGGTCCCGGTCGTGGTTCCGGACAACATCAAGTTCCAGAAGGACCTCGCCTGGATCCCTCCCATCGGCCGAGACACCGACGCCCCGCTCGTCGCGCTCTGGGCGGACTCCGCCGCGTGGGTGCCGTGGGCTGTCTGGCAGGCGTACGGCGACCGCGCCGTCCTCGAGCAGCAGTATGGCTCGATGGCGGCGTATGCGCGGCGTATCGATGAGGCCTTCCGACCTGGAGGCGCCCTGGAACCCGGCGGCGCCCAGCTCGGGGACTGGCTGGATCCGACGGCGCCGCCGGAAGCGCCGTTCGTCGCCAAGGCCGATCCCTATGTCGTCGCGGTCGCCTGCGTGTACCGCTCGGCGCGGATCGTCGCCGACACCGCCCGGCTGCTCGGCCGCGCCGATGACGCCGCCGAGTTCGAGGAGCTCGCCGGTCGTCTTCGCGCCGCGTTCAACGACCGGTGGGTCGATGCCGGCCGGATCTTCTCGGACGCCACGACCGTCTATGCGCTGGCGATCTGCTTCGGACTCCTCGACGAGGAGGACCGTGCGCTCGCCGGTGCGCGGCTCGCCGAGCTGGTGCACGAGGGCGGGTATCGGATCACCACCGGTTTCGCCGGCACTCCGTTCATCACCCACGCGCTGAGCTCGACCGGGCATCTCGACAGCGCATACCGTCTGCTGCTCCAGACGGAGTGCCCGTCCTGGTTGTATCCGGTGACGATGGGGGCGACGACGGTCTGGGAACGATGGGACTCGATGCTTCCGGACGGCACGGTCAACCCCGGTGAGATGACGAGCTTCAACCACTACGCGCTCGGAGCCGTCGCCGACTGGCTGCATCGGGTCGTCGCCGGCCTCGATCAGCTCGAACCGGGCTATTCCCGGTTGCTGATCGCACCTCGGCCGGGGGGAGGACTCACCTGGGCGGAGGCGTCGCTGGCCACACGTCTCGGTCCCGCATCCGTGCACTGGGAGCTGATCGACGACGCACTCGTCGTCGATGTGGTGGTGCCGGAGGGGCGGATGCCGTCGTCCGTCTGCCCGGCGCCGACGAGGTGACGGTCGGACCCGGCGCGCATCGACTGTCGTGTCCGTTCGAGAGCGGCGAGGCGTTGCGCAAAACGGTCCCCGGGGGTGGCTCCGCAGAGGCCGCCGTCCGTAGCGTCTCAGTCTGAAGGAGAACAACGATGACCACTTTCCACCGCCGTTCCTCGATCGAGGACGTCCTCGCCCAGCCGGACTCGCGCGCGCTCATGGAGGAGCTCGCGCCCGAGCTGCTCGTCTCGCCGTTCGCCGCCCAGGCCGCATCGTTCCCGATCGGCGGCATCCTCGGGCTCGTCCTCGACGGAGGCGAGAGCAGAGTGGATGCCGTGCTCGAGCGCCTCGCGCTGATCGAAGACCGGACGCCGCGCCCGGTCGACGAGCCGCCGATCCCGCTCTCGGACGACTACGAGCCGGCATCGGTCGAGCGCGGGAGCGCCGCCGTGACGCTCCCCGCCGACGCCGCGCAGAACCGTCTCGTCGAGATCGTCATCGACGGCCCCTCGCACGGCAACCCGTTCGTCGACGTCGACCTGCGCGCGCGCTTCGCGAACGGGGACGCCGAACTCCTCGTCGGCGGATTCTACGACGGGGCCGGGCGCCACGTGCTGCGCTTCCTGCCGCCCTCTCCCGGCGAGTGGACGTTCGTCACCGTGTCCAACGCCCGCTCCCTGGACGGCATCGCCGGTCACGTCGACGTCGCCGTATCGGACGCCCGGGGAGCCGTTGGCGTCGTCGACGACTTCCACTTCGCCTACGCCGACGGCACCGGGTACGTCCCCGTCGGCACCACGGCGTACGCCTGGACGCACCAGCCGGATGCGCTGCAGGAGGAGACGCTGCGCTCTCTCGAGGGCTCGCCGTTCACCAAGCTCCGGATGGGGCTGTTCCCGAAGGACTTCATCTACAACCGGAACGAGCCGGAGCGCTTCGTCTTCCCCCGCCTCGGTGAGCGCGAATGGGACACCACCCGCTTCGACGTCGACTTCTTCCATCGCCTCGAGCAGCGCATCGCGCAGCTCGACGCCCTCGGCATCCAGGCCGACCTGATCCTCTTCCACCCCTACGACCGCTGGGGGTTCGCGAACCTGGGCGGGGCGGCGGACGACCGCTACGTCTCCTACGTCGTGCGTCGGCTGTCGGCCTTCCCCAACGTGTGGTGGTCGCTGGCGAACGAGTACGACCTGCTGCTGGGCAAGACCGAGGACGACTGGAACCGCATCGGCCGCCTCGTGCGTCAGAACGACCCCGCGGGGCATCCGCTGTCGATCCACAACTGGGTCGACGTGTGGGACTACTCGTCGGACTGGGCGACGCACACGAGCATCCAGCGCGGCGACTCCCTGAACGGGCAGGTACGTCAGTGGCGGCGCCGCTGGAACAAGCCGGTGCTCGTCGACGAATGCGGCTACGAAGGCGATCTCGACCAGGGGTGGGGGTTCCTCACCGCGGAGGAGGAGCTGCAGCGCATGTGGGAGGTCACCATGGGCGGCGGCTACGCCACGCACGGTGAGACCTTCCTCGCGGAGGGGGACGTCGTCTTCTGGGCCAAGGGCGGAACGCTCCGGGGCGAGAGCCCGGCCAGGCTCGCGTTCCTCGCGAGCATCCTGGCGGACTCGCCGACCGGCCGGCTCGACCCCCTGCCCTCGGACTTCGACGCCCCCACGGCCGGTGTCGCCGGCGAGTACCAGCTGACGTACTTCGGGCGAGGGCGCCCCGGCATCCGCCACGTCGTCGTGCCCGAGGGGATGACGGCCGTCATCGACGTCATCGACACCTGGAACATGACCGTCGAGACGCTCCCCGGCGAGCACAGCGGCACCGTCGCGGTGACGCTGCCCGGCCGTCCCTACATCGCGATCCGCCTGCGGAGCGCGGCCTGAGCCGTCATCCTTCGGGGATCGGCAGCGTCGATCCCCGAAGGATGAGCTCGCAGGGCAGCTCGACCCGCCCGCGATGATCGCCGTCGCCGTGATGCATCGTGTTGACGAGCTCGACCGCGCGCGCCGCGATGTCGTGCAGCGGCTGATGGACCGTGCTCAGCGGCGGTTGCAGCCGGGCCGCCCGAGGCTCGTCGTTGAAGCCGATCACGCTGACGTCCTCCGGGATGCGGAGGCCCCGGAGCTTCGCGGCGCGGTAGACGGAGACGGCCATCTCGTCGTTGCCGGCGAACACCCCGATCGGTCCGCCCGAGGGCTGAAGAGCGCGCATCAGGGCGTCGGTCACGGGCGCCTGGGTCCATTGCGAGTCCACGTGCGTGATCTCCGCCTCGGGACGGAGCTCGGCGACCGCCTGACGGAAGCCGTCCTCGCGCGCACGGCCGAAGCGGTACCGGGGCACGCCGGACAGCACGACGAAGCGCTCCGGCCCTGAGAGCGCGAGATGCCGTCCGGCGTCGTATCCGCCCTGCCAGTCGGTGGTCCCGACGCTGGCGAGCCCGCCATCCGGGTCCGAGCGCGGTTCGAGCAGGACGATCGGGATGCGGAGGCCGCGCAGCTCGTCGAGCTGCCGCTGCGTCGGCCGGATGATGCCCAGGATCACTCCGGAGGGGCGTCTGGTCGCGACGCGGGCAGGCCAGTCGTCGGAGGGGTCGTCGCGTTCGAGCGTGAGCACGAGGTCGTAACCGCGGTCGAACGCGGCCTTGCGGGCGCCGATGATCATGGCGTCCGTCCAGGCGTCGTCGAAGCCGCCGAGGACGAGCTCGATCAGGCGCGGGTCGAGAGTCGTCGGGCGGCCGCGGGGGCGCGTGGAGCGGTCGTAGCCCAGCTCGGATGCCGCGTTCAGCACACGTTCCCTGGTCTCGCGCTTCAGCTCCCCGCGCCCCGCGAGCACGCGGGAGACGGTGGCGATGGACACGCCGGAACGTGCGGCCACGGCGGACAGGGTCACCTCTGGAGCATCGTCGGTCACCAGCCCAGTCTCGCGGTTTTGCGCAATCCCGGCAGGGGTTTGCGCAAAAGTCGCCCGCAGCGTTGTCGGGGCGCGGAGGCCTTCCTAGCATCGTCGGCGGACGAAGCCTTGCACGCGGCGTCCCGCCGGCCCGCTCCCGACTGCGGCCGGCGGCAATCACGACATCAGCACAACAAAGGAGTTGACATGCGAAGGAGCAAGCACGCTCTTGCGCTTCTGGCGCTTCCCGCAGCAGCGGCGATCGTTCTGTCCGGATGCGCATCCGGCGGATCGGACGACGGCGCCGGCGGCGATCACGACAAGCTCGTCCTCGGAATGACCGCCGACCTCAGCGCGGGCTGGGACAGCAACGGCCAGCCCCCCTATCAGAGCTGGGGGATCCAGGCGGTGTACGAGACGTTGGCGCGGTGCGTGCCGGGCGACGAGATCGTTCCCCAGGCCGCGGACTCGATCGAGATCAGCGACGACAAGAAGTCGTTCACCGCTCATCTGCGAGAGGGGAACACGTACTCCGACGGTACGCCGGTGGACGCGGCATCCGTCCAGGCCTCGTACGAGGATCTGATGGAGACGGCGTCGGATCGCTATGGCGACATCACCTTCGACATCGCCGACCCGCAGACCATCACGATCACGTGGCCAGAGCCTCAGCCGCTGATCAACCTGCGCATCTGCCAGCCCTACCTGGCCAGCATCGACTACTTCAGCTCGCCCGACCGCGACACGACGCCGATCGGCTCGGGACCGTACTCCTACGACGCGAAGGCGAGCACCACCGGTTCGATCTACGAGCTGACGAAGAAGGACGACTATTGGGACGCGGATTCGTATCCCTACGAGAACATCGAGCTCCGGGTGCTCGCCGACGAAACGGCGAGCATCAACGCGCTCAAGACGGGCCAGATCGACGGCACCGTCTTCTCCGCCGGCGCCTACGACGAGGTCGAGAAGTCCGGCAAGGAGATCATTACCCTCGATGGGGCCGGACTGACGATGATTCATCTGACCGACCGCCAGGGCAAGATCATCCCGGCACTCGGCGATCTGCGGGTACGTCAGGCGATGAACATGGTCATCGACAAGCAGCAGGTGGTCGATCAGCTGTACGGCGGGCACGCGACGCCCATTTGGCAGCCGCTGCAGGAAGGCAGCCAGGGATACCTCGAGGACTTGGAGGATCCCTACCCCTACGACGTCGACAAGGCCAAGGCTCTGATGAAGGAGGCCGGATTCGAGGACGGGTTCACGATCACCGTTCCCACGATGGAGGGGCAGGCGTGGACCGTCATGCTGCCGTACCTGAAGCAGCAGCTCGGCGAACTGAACATCACCATCGAGGAGAAGGCGCTCTCGGGACCCGACGCCATTGCGAACCTGCTCAGCGGCGACTACCCCGTTCCGGTGTGGAACGTCGGCGGCATCTCGTCGATCGAGGACATCTCGATCCACATCCTCGGCACGGGATTCTGGAACGTCTCGCACCAGGACGACCCCAAGATCGATGAACTGTGGCAGCAGATCGTCACGGGTGACGAGCAGCAGTCGATTCAGGCTCAGCAGGAGATCAACCAGTACGTCATCGATCAGGCGTGGTTCGTGCCGATCCTCGCGCCGCAGAACTTCTACGCCTACGACGCGAGCAAGGTGACGATCTCCGGTGACCTGAGCGACCCGTTCAAGCTGCACCCGAACCTGATCGACTTCCAGTGATCAGCGCGGTCGAGGTCCGGAGGCCATCATGCTCATGAGAACCGTTGCGCAGCTGCTGCGCGCGATCGGGATCTTCCTCGTCGTCACCTTCGCGACGTTCTGCCTGATGTACGGCAATGCCACCGGCATCGCCCGTGCGACGCTGGGCATGAACGCCACGGATCGGGACGTCGCGAAGCGCGTGGCGGAACTGGGCCTCGACCGCAATCTGATCGTCCAGTACCTCGATTGGCTCCGAGGGATCTTCACGGGTGACCTCGGGCGATCGTATTTCACGGGACAGCCCGTGACAGATGCTCTGGAGACCCGCGTGCCGGTGACGCTGACGCTCATCGTCCTCACGCTGGTGATCATGGTGGTCATCACGATCCTCGTCGGAGTCGCGGCCGCGTACTACGGCGGATGGATCGACCGGACCGTCCAAGTGCTCGCCGGCATCGGATCGGCCGTTCCCGCATTCATCGTCGCCGTGCTGCTGGTGCTGGCGCTCGCCGTGCAGATCCCGATCTTCCCGGCGACGGGATACGTCCGCCCGGAGGCAGGTCTGTCCCCGTGGGCGCTCTCACTCGTCCTCCCCGTCACGGCGCTGCTGATCGGGTCGATCTCCGGCAGTGCGTCGCAGGTCCGCGGAGCCGTCATCGACACGCTCTCGCGCGATTTCGTCCGCACGCTGCGCGCCCGCGGCGTCCGCGAAGGGGCGATCGTCTTCCGGCACGTGCTGCGCACGGCATCAGGACCCGTCCTGATCTCGTTCGGGCTCACGGTGATCGCGCTCTTCGGAGGCACGGTCTTCGTCGAGCAGGTCTTCGCCCTGCCGGGGATGGGTCAGATGGTGAACCTCGCCGCACAGCAGGGCGATGTCCCGATGGTGATGGGCGCCGTGCTCGTGACGATCGTGATCGTCCTTATCGTCAACCTGATCGCCGACGTGTGCAACGTGGCGCTGAACCCGAAAGCGAGGACGCGATG
>Ga0222419_100560_pt1 | contig 30091 bp, 23 predicted proteins | sample 1B20Ametagenome_FD_182474 | JGI IMG/M metagenome (GOLD analysis project Ga0222419, IMG submission 182474) | Enriched microbial communities from leaf-cutter ant dump, University of Wisconsin, Madison, United States - 1B20A (version 2) | ecosystem: Environmental > Terrestrial > Nest > Insects nest... | reverse complement strand
GGGTGGTTTTTCAAGATTAAATTATTCATTCAAGGACCGCTACCTGCTGGAAGTCGATGCACGGTATGATGGATCCTCCAAATTTCCTTCAGACCAGCGCTATGGTTTCTTTCCCTCGGTTTCTGCCGGGTGGAGGATCAACAAGGAGCCTTTCTGGAACGTGTCAGACAAGCTGATCTCCGACCTGAAGATCAGAGGTTCTTATGGGTCTTTAGGAAACGGTAACATCAATTCATATCTTTACCAGGAACTGTTCACTATTTCACAGTCTTCGGTGATCCTGAACGGTGTACGGCCACAGACCACCAAATTGCCAAATATACTTCCCGAAGGATTGACCTGGGAAACTTCAACCACGACCAACGTCGGTCTTGACCTGAGCATGCTGTCAGGAAGATTGAACTTTTCCGGTGATGCTTATGTACGTAAGACTACCGATATGTTTACGCTTGGCCTTACACCTCCGGCTATCTTTGGCGCCTCAGCTCCTAAAGGGAACTATGCAGACCTAACCACCAGGGGCTGGGAAGCATCTTTGTCCTGGAATGACAGGATCGGCAATTCAGGCAAGCCGTTCAAGTATAATGTACGCCTGACCCTTGCCGACAACAAAACAAAGATCGACAAGTACAACAACCCAGATAAATTGCTAACTGATTATTATGAAGGCCAGACTCTAGGCGATATATGGGGATATGAGACCGAAGGCTTCTTCATCGATCAGGCAGACATTGATTCACACGCCAAGCAAAGTCCGCAGATGAATGCGTCTCCAACCAATATCTGGTATCCGGGAGATATCAAATTTAAAGATCGCAACAATGATGGTTTCATCAATACTGGCAAGAACACGGTAGCAGATCCGGGCGACAGAAAGATCATCGGCAATTCTGCACCAAGATATATGTATGGCATTAACCTGGGAGCAGACTGGAACAACTTCTTTTTCTCTACATTTTTCCAGGGAGTCGGCAAGCAGCAGTGGTACCCCAGTACGGAAACCGAAATGTTCTGGGGACAGTACAACAGACCTTATAACAATATTCCTACCTTTCATGTGGGCAACATGTGGACACCTGAAAATACAGATGCCTATTTCCCAAGAACCATGTCGCGTGCAGCATCCAACAATACCAGCAAGGAGTTAGGAGTGGCACAGACCAAATACTTGCAGAATGTAGCTTATATCAGGATGAAAAATATCCAGATCGGATATACCCTGCCTGTAAGGCTGGCATCCCGTATAGGTGCCCGCAGTATTAAAGTATTTTTCTCCGGCGAGAACTTGTTTACCTATTCCCCGCTTTATGATATCGTAAAAACAATAGACGTAGAGAATGCAGTGCCTTCAGATCAGGACCTGAACCCCAACAGTACCAATGGAGACGGCTACAACTACCCGCTGATGAAAAGTGTATCATTTGGTGTGAACCTGGGATTTTAAGCTGATCGCTAATTATATAAACAGACAATTATGAAAAAGCAATATTTATGGATCCTGCTCGGCTGTATCGGCCTTGCTGCCTGCAACAAGCTGGATCAGGAACCTGAATCTACCGCAACCAAACAAGCAGTGTTTGGCAATGAGAGCGGCTTGAAACTATATGCCAATTCTTTTTATGGCATGGATTTCCTGCCCAAGAATTCCACTGCCCAGGACGCGATGTCAGATTACCTTGCAGTCAAATCGGTTTCTGATTTCATCCGGCCGGGTGCTTATGCCGCCAACAACAGCTCAGGCTGGTCATGGTCAGACCTCAGGAACATCAATTACTTCATCGCCAACTGCAATGACCCCGGTATCCCTGCTGATATCAGGAACAATTATCTGGGGATCGCAAGATATTTCCGGGCTTATTTTTATATGGAAAAGGTAAAAAGGTTCGGCAATGTACCATGGGTCGGCAGGCCGCTGAGCATTGACGATCCTGCGCTGTATGCCGGGAGGGACAAGCGCGAACTGGTGATGGATTCTGTACTGGCTGATATTGATTTTGCCTGTGCAAACATCAAAGCAACCAACGACCCCAGCCGGACCACGATCACCAAATGGGTGGCTTACGCTTATAAGTCCAGGATCTGCCTTTTTGAAGGAACTTTCAGAAAATACCATACTGAACTTGGCCTGGTCTCTACAGCCGGTACATGGCTGAACAATGCGGCGTCTGCAGCTAAAGAGATCATGGACAACGGCGGTTATTCTATCAGTATGGATGGCGGTCCGGGTGTTTCATACCGCAAGGTATTTACCAGCAATACGCCCATGGCAAGCGAAGTGCTGCAGGCAGCTGTTGCTGACGTCAACCTGGGGGTGCTAAATGAAGCCAACTGGTGGTGGACCAGCGGAACCTATGGGGCTAAAGCAAGTTTTACCAGAACCTTCATCAATACTTACCTAAAGCTTGACGGCACACCATACACCAATGATCCTTCTTATAAAACACAATTGTTCAAGGATGAAGTTAAAGGCAGGGACCTGAGGCTGAAACAGACCATCAGGCTAGGTGATTATAAAAGGATCAGCAGCGGGCAGCCGGTACCTGCACCGCCGGTTTTCTCCTATACCTTTACTGGATATCAACCGATCAAATGGACGCTTGACGACATGTATTATGACGCAGGTGCCCTGAATACCAATGCGATCGCTTTATTCCGTTATGCAGAAGTATTGCTGAATTATGCTGAAGCCAAAGCCGAACTGGGCACACTGACAGATGACGAATGGGCCTCAACCATTGGCGTACTCAGAACCAGGGCAGGGATTACCGGAGGGCTTACCTCAAAGCCAACGGTGGCAGACCCTTATCTGGTTGCCAATTATTTTCCGGGAATCAGTGATGCGACCATCCTGGAAATACGCCGTGAAAGAGGCATCGAGCTAAGTCTGGAAGGTCTTCGTTTCAGCGACATCCTCAGGTGGAAGCGCGGTCCATTGATGGAACAGGAATGGAACGGCTTTTATGTGCCTTCGCTGACCACTCCAATGGACCTCAATGAAGACGGGATACTGGATGTTGCATTTTATCAGGGTAATAAACCTAAACCAGAGGTAGACAAGGTCACTTACGTGGACGTTTCTGCAACGGTTGGCGGTAAAGTAAATTCCCAGCTGCTTAAAAATGGTACCTCTGGTGAACTCCTATGGATGAATGAAGTTCCAAGAAAGTGGGATGATAAAATGTATTATTATCCTATTCCTTTGACAGATTTTCAAAGAAACCCGGCCCTTGGTCAAAACGATGGCTGGAATTAAACCTGAGGCAGCAATAAGAACAATAAATTAAGATCAACATGAAACAGAAAATAATCCTGGTCGCAGCACTATTGTTTATCATGGTGCTTGATCTCAGCGCCCAGTCATTTACAATAGGTACCTTTAACATCCGGTTTGACAATCCGCGCGATACGGGAAACCTGTGGGTAAACCGGGCGCCGGTGGTTGCCAATCTGATCCGTTTCCATGACTTTGACATCATTGGCATACAGGAAGGACTGAAAAACCAGATCGATGACATCAGTGCCGTACTGCCGGAATATGCGCGCTATGGTATCGGACGCGATGATGGCAAAGATGCGGGAGAACATTCAGCAATTTATTACCTGAAAGCGCGTTTCAAGCCCTTAAAAAATGGCGACTTCTGGTTATCGGAAACACCAGACAAACCAGGCAAGGGCTGGGATGCAACCTGCTGCAACCGGATCTGCTCCTGGGTATATTTTCAGGACCTGAAGACCCGTAAGCAATTTTATGTATTCAACGTTCACTTTGACCATCAGGGTGTTGTAGCAAGAAAAGAAAGCGCAAAACTGATATTGAAGAAAATAAAGGAAATAGCCGGCAATGAGCCAGCGTTGTTTACCGGTGACCTGAATGGCGGCCGGGATACTGAATGGTATCAGGAGATCGCCACTTCCGGCCTGCTGGAAGATGTACACGGCAAGGTAAAGTATCCTTATGAGAACAATTCTTCCATGAATGGCTTCAGAACACCAAGAGGAACGGGAGTCATTGACCATATTTTTATGACCAAACAGTTTTCAGCAGAGAAATGGGGGATCCTTACCGATACCTATTTTGGCAAGTATCCTTCCGACCATTTTCCGGTCCTGGCCAGGGTAACTTTAAAATAGCGGGCAGACAAGAAGCTGTAAAAAAAGGGTGTATCCGGCAGGATGCCCCTTTTTTTTTAACAATTGCAGAGGTCAGTTATTTTTGAGCAATACCTTCGCCAGTTCCTTCAACAGGTCCTTTTCAGTGAAAGGTTTGTATACAAACCCGGCAAACCCTTTTTGCTCGTATGTTTTTTCACCATCCTTATCCGATGTCCCGCTTACGGCGATCACAGGCAATTGGTTTAAAGATGCCTTAAGCATCCTGATCTTCTTTAAGAGGTCTGTGCCGCTCATTCCGGGCAGCTGAATGTCTGTCAGGACCACATCAATATTTTTTGCTTCAATAATGTCCAGTGCAGCTTCTGCAGACGGCGCACCCTGAAACTTTACATTCCATTTACCCATCATTGCATTCAGCAGCAGTAAACTGATCTCATTGTCATCGACTGCCAGGACGGTAAGGCCGTTCAGCAAAGGAATAACATCTTCAGGGGTGTGCAAAGGCTCGGGTTTGCTTTGCTGGTACGGAATAAAAAAGCTAAAGGTGGAGCCGCTCCCCGGAACACTTTTTACCGTTATCTTTCCACGCTGGAGCTCAACAAGCTGTCTGCAAATGTACAGCCCAAGCCCGGTGCCCACCTGTCCCCTGGACGAACTGGTCTGGTAATATTTTGAGAACAGGTTTATCTGTTGTTCCGGACTGATCCCCATCCCGGTATCTGTAATATCTACCTGCAAGCCGCTGCTTTCCATTCTGGCCCTGACCTTGATGCCGCCGTTATTGGTATATTTTATGGCATTGCTCAGCAAATTGGCCAGGATCTGCTTCAGCCTGAAGCTGTCACCGGTCACCATTGTCTGCGGATCGCCCTCAAAATCATAGCTGAGGTATAGCTTTTTCTTGAGCGCACTGTAGCTCATGCCCTCCACAAGCTGCCTGATGATCTGGTCAGGAACAAAAGGTTCATTGTGGATCTTAAATTCACTGCTTTCCATCTTCACCGCATCCAGCGTATCGTTCAGCGTGATCAGCAGCATATCTGAAGAACCGGTAATGGATTCCAGCATCTCCCTTTGACGTTCGTTCAGCGGGGTCTTGCCAAAAATATGCAGAAAGCCCTTGATTGCGGTCAGCGGGTTGCGGATCTCATGGCTCAGGTGTAAAAGCAGATCAGTTTTCTGACGGGCGATATTTACAGAACGTTCATTCTCGGCCTTCAGATAAACTTCGGATTTGTTTAATTTAATGATAAAGAAGATCAGTAAAGCAGCAAAAACGATCACGATCAACAAAGCTGCCAGATAAAGCTTATTCAGCAATGTATTGGTCTCACTGTAATTTTTCAGGGCCACCGTCTTGAGCTCATCGGCAACTTTGTAATTGATGTCTTTCAGCTCAAGAATAATAATGCCAAGTTCTTTATTGATGGTAGAGTTAAGGGCAATCAGCTGGCGCTGCATGGTCAGCATTTTAGCATTCTTTTCATGCAGCTGCTTCAGTTGCCTGGCAAAGCTGTCCCTGCCTGAATCAATGAGATGTTGCGTGGCGACACTGCTGGTACTGGTTTCACTGTCCTGTTTGATCACGATCACCTCTTTGACCGGTGTGCTTTTATTGGAGATCGCATCCTTGATCCTCCCGAACAACCCCTTTTTCTGTGGTGTGGCAACAGTTTTTAAAGTATCGGTGTTGGACTCCAGTTCCTTTTCAGGCTTTTTTATAACCGTTGCAAGTTTAGGAGCACGTATGCCGACAAGCTCATCGTCAAATGCTGAATATATGGTCAGCAGCGAATCAAAGCGGTGTCTGAGCGTCACCAGCTTTCCCGAAAGCAGCAGTTTTTGGCGATACAATTTTTTGATATTGCCGTTCTCTGCTATTTTCGGGCTCAAATGATCCTTATTGCTATTTAAAAGCGTATCGATCTGGTCGATTGCCGTTTTGATCTTGAGCTTGTACTTGCTGCTTTTCGCGCTGTCGGGATTGACCAGGGATTGCTGGAAATCATCTTCGGCCTGCTGCAGCAATAACAAAGTTTGCTGGGGCTTTGCCTGGTCGCTGTCCATGTTCCGTGCTAGCCTGTTCACCTCATCAAGTCTTTCACTAATGGAATCCCTTACAAAAATGGCGGCAACAGATAGTGCAATGACAAATGCCAGGAAGATCAGGAAGATCTTCCTGGCCAATGTTAACGTATAAGTAAATTTCATGAATAAGGCGATGCGCTATATATTTTTTCTGCCGGTAAAAATACAAATTCCTTAAGTAAATAGGTGCTGAACAGGAAGATAAATCCTGAAGCAAATGCATAGATGGAAATAATTGCACATATTTGATCCGGTACAGAAAGAATGAAAAAAATAATTAAAAGTTTTGGCTATGCGTTTTCAGGGCTTGCCTACGCATTTCGTACACAGCTCAATTTCAAGATCCATTTTTCCGTTCTGCTTCTGGTCACTGTCGCCGGATATTTTTATAAGCTATCTGCAGGGGAATGGAGCAGTATTGTAGCGGTCTCGGCCCTGGTCCTGGTCACGGAACTGATCAATACCGCTATAGAAACACTTACTGATCTCGCATCTCCGGGCTATCATGAAAAAGCAAAAATTGTAAAAGATGTTGCTGCAGCTGCAGTTGTCATTTCCTGCATAGCAGCAGTCATTACCGGGCTGGTCATCTTTATCCCCAGGATCTGTTAGGGAAATACCTGCCATTTGGCAAGACTCCGGCAAAACCGCACTATAACCGGTACTTGTCCGGAAAACAGGTACCTTTTTCCGAAAAAGGCCGGGACATGACCCGGAGGTATCACGAAGCTTGTATCACGCAGGCAGCACGGTGTCCAGTCGGGATTATAGCGATAAGCTATACGGTCCAGCTTTCGCAGTTTTTGAGAAACTGCGGATCAGCATCTGCACCGATACCTGGTGTATCTGTGATGGATAACATAAAGCCATCATAACCGATACCACCCTTTACCGGGTCGATCAGATGGCCCAGCAAACAGGTATCCATATCAAAGAATACAATGTTGGGACAGGACAATGCAAAATGCATGCAGGCAGTCATGGCAATGCGGCTCTCGAGCATACCGCCCATCATGCATTTGGTGCCGGTTTGCAGCGCAGTTTCATGGATCTTCTGTGCTTCAAGTATTCCACCGGATTTGGAGAACTTGATGTTCAGGTAATGTGCAGCTCCGTTGTTGATCAGTTTCCGGGCATCGTGGTGGTTGTAACAGCTCTCATCTGCCATGATCTTTATCGGTGAATTGGCACAAAGCTCCGGTAGCTGGTCGTCGTACCAGGTGCGCATGGGCTGCTCACAAAATTGGATGTCAAATTCTGCCAGTGCGCCCAGTGCATACAGTGCCTCATCAAAGGTCCAGCCCTGATTGGCGTCAAGGCGCAGGGTCATCTGCTGACCTGCTGCCTCCCTGATCTGACGTACCCGCTCAATGTCCGTATGAACGTCCTTGCCCAGCTTGATCTTGATGATGTTGCAGCCCCTGTCCCTGAGGTCCAGTGCTTTGGCAGCCATTTCCTCCGGTGCACCGATACCTATGGTCATATCGGTCTCTATGGTTTTCTTTTCACCGCCAAGGTATTCATAAAGCGGCTGGTCTGCTGCTTTTGCCGCAATATCGAACAAAGCCATATCAAAGGCACTTTTTATGGTACTGTTGTGTGCCGCATAGCCCAGGAGGTCATTCATCCGGTCGGGTATGTCGAGCGGATCTTTTCCCTTCAGTATTCTGGCAAATTCCTTTGCCATGACCAGGCAGGTATCCTGGCTCTCTCCAACGATCATCGGGAAAGCAGAGCATTCGCCTATACCCGTGATACCGGTGCTGGTATGGGTGCGGATCAGCACATTTTGCGCAAAATGCATGGTGCCGGTAGCGATCACAAATGGCTCGCTGGGGATGCTGAAGCGGTAGATCTCAATGTGGCTGATCTTCATGGCATAGTTCGTGTTACCATAAAAGTACGAACTTATCTTTTTACCTTTAACAGAAAATCAAGACGTTTATTTATGAGCTCAGCAACCAATCATCTGATCCATGCTTCTTCACCCTATCTTTTGCAACATGCTCATAACCCGGTAAACTGGTTTGAATGGGGGACAGCGGCTTTGCAAAAGGCAAAGGAAGAGCAAAAGCTGATCCTGGTCAGCATAGGTTATTCTGCCTGTCACTGGTGCCATGTCATGGAGCGGGAAAGCTTTGAGGACCAGGAGGTAGCTGAAGTGATGAACAAGCACTTTGTCTGCATTAAGGTGGACAGGGAAGAACGCCCGGATATAGACCAGATCTATATGCTGGCTGTCCAGCTGATGACCGGCAGCGGGGGCTGGCCCCTGAACTGTATCTGCCTGCCGGACCAGCGGCCGGTTTATGGCGGCACCTATTTCAGAAAAGCAGACTGGATCAGTGTATTGCTGAGCGTCGCAGACCTGTGGGCCCGCGAGCCGGAAAAAGCGCTGCAATATGCAGACCGGCTCACAGACGGTGTGCGCAATGCCGAAACGGCTCTGCCGGATGTCCGGATAAGCGCTTATACTCCTGCACACCTGAAAGAGATCATTGAGCCATGGAAAAGGCATTTTGACATTGCCGGGGGTGGCTACAACCGCGCACCCAAGTTTCCGTTGCCCAACAACTGGCAGTTCATGCTGCGGTACAGTCACCTGATGGAAGATGACGCGACCCATGTAGCCGCATTGCTGACCCTGGAAAAAATGGCAATGGGGGGTATTTATGACCAGATTGGCGGGGGATTTGCAAGATATGCTGTAGACGGCTACTGGCATGTGCCCCATTTTGAAAAGATGCTTTATGACAATGCGCAGCTGATCAGCCTGTATGCGGAAGCACACCAGTACAGCCACTCTGGCTTGTTCAAAGCAGTGGCAGAGGAGAGCATCGCCTGGCTGGAGCGCGAAATGAGCTCACCGGAGGGCTTGTTCTATGCTGCGCTGGATGCAGACAGCGAGGGAGTTGAAGGCAAGTTTTATGTATGGACGCAGGAAGAGTTTGATGCAGTGCTTGGTGCTGATGCAGCTTTGTTGAATGATTATTTCGGGATAACTGAAGCAGGCAACTGGGAAGAAGAAGAAACCAATATTTTGCTGGGCAGGTTTGATATCGGTGAATATGCAGCAGTAAAAGGGCTTGACATCGTGATCCTTCAGGAAAAGATCCGCCTTGCAAAACAGCGGCTGCTGGAGGCCAGAAGCAAAAGGGTGAGACCCGGCCTGGACGATAAGTGCCTGGTTGCCTGGAACGGAATGGCGATCAGGGCGCTGGCTGAAAGTGCGGGTATCTTTGCGGAGCCGCATTATTATGAACTGGCACGTAAGGCCGCCTTGTTTATCATGGGTCATTTACAAACAGATAATGGCGGTTTGTACCGCAACTACAAGAACGGTAAAGCAAGCATACCGGGGTTCCTGGATGATTATGCTTTTTTTATCGAGGCGCTGATCGCGTTGTACCAGTCAGATTTTGATGAAAGGTGGCTGCAGGAAGCGAAAAGACTGACAGATTATGTCCTGCTGCATTTTCATGACGAAAAAGGACCGATGTTATTTTACACCCCTGTCAGTGCTGAAGCCCTGATCGCCCGCAAGCATGAGCTTATGGACAATGTGATCCCTTCTTCCAATTCAGTGATGGCGCTGAACCTGCAAAAGCTCGGACTTTTGTTTGATGTACAGCATTATACAGATAAGGCCGCTGCCATGCTGGCAGCTGTTCATCCGCAGATCAAAACTTATGGCTCTGCTTATTCCAACTGGGCGATCCTGCTCCTGAATGAGGTATCCGGCACCCATGAGATCGCCGTCACCGGGCATCGTTTTGAGGCGGTAAAGCGGGAGATCGACCGGGCTTATATTCCAAACAAAATCGTTCTCGCCGGAACAAATTCCCGATTGCCATTGTTAAAAGATAAGCAAAGCATTGAAACAAAAATCTATATTTGCCGAAATAAGGCGTGCCAGTTGCCCGTAGCTACGGTTGATGAAGCATTGCAGTTTATAATTAAAAAATAGCATAATGAGTATTCAACCTAACAAAGTAGTGGCGTTAACGTATGAATTGCATACGACTAATGAAGAAGGACAGCAAGTCTTTGTCGAAAAGGCAGATGAGCAGAATGCACTGGTCTTTCTTTACGGTACAGGAATGATGCTGCCAAAATTTGAAGAACATTTAAGTGGCCTGAACGAAGGTGACGAGTACGGCTTTGAGCTTTCTGCAGCCGACGGTTACGGAGAAATCGATCCGGGCGCTTTTGCAGACCTGCCCAGGGATATGTTCAAAGATGTGGATCTTCCTGCTGTGGGTGATGTGATCCCGCTTCAGGACAACCAGGGAAATCATTTCCGTGCAGGCGTGACCGCAGTCGGGGATGATGTGGTCTCTGTAGACCTGAACCACCCGATGGCCGGTAAGAACCTGGTATTCTCAGGTACCATTCTTACCGTACGTGATGCCACCCAGGAAGAGTTGAGCCATGGCCATGCCCACGGTGCCGACGGGCATTCGGGTCATTAACTGACCGCAACGATAAAAAAAGCCGTAGGCAGTGCACTGCCTACGGCTTTTTTTTATGGTTTTTTCCCGGTTTCCGGACTTTATTGATACATGCTTTCCCTCAATTGGACAATGTCAGGACTGCTGATGTATTCATCATAGGTCATCATCTTGTCGATCGTGCCCTTAGGGGTGATCTCAATGATGCGTGTTGCAACAGATTCTGTCAGTGCATGGTCCCTGGAAGTGAACAGGATCGTGCCCCTGAAGTCTTTCATACCGTTGTTCAGCGCGGTAATGGATTCCAGGTCGAGGTGGTTGGTCGGCTCATCAAATAAGAGCAGGTTGGCCTGCTTGAGCATCATCTGGGAGAACATACAGCGCATTTTCTCGCCACCTGATAGTACCTTTACATTTTTCAGTACCTCTTCACCGGAAAACAGCATTCTGCCCAGAAAACTGCGCACAAACTGCTCGTCCTGATCGGTGCCTGAGTAATCTCTCAGCCAGTCTACCAGGTTTTCATCTTTTCCTTCAAAATAAGCCGAATTGTCGTTGGGGATGTCGGCCATATTGATGGTCACGCCGAATTTATATTCCCCGGTATAATTCTTTTCACGTCCGGTCAGTATGTTGTAAAATGCAGTGGTGGCCAGGCTGTTCTGAGATAGAATGGCAATCTTGTCACCCTTGTTGACCATGAAATTGACATTTTTGAACATCACTTCACCATTGAGCGAGCAGGAGAGGTTCTCCACCTGCAGGATCTGGTCACCCGCCTCTCTGCCCTGGTTGTTGAACAGGATGGCCGGGTATTTCCTGCTGGAAGCCTTGATCTCTGAAATGTCGATCTTTTCCAGCGCTTTTTTACGTGAGGTGGCCTGTCTTGATTTGGAAGCATTGGCGCTGAAGCGCTGGATGAACTCCTGCAGTTCCTTTACTTTTTCTTCCAGTTTCTTGTTCTGGTCACTGCGCTGTTTCAGTGCCAGCTGGCTCGATTCATACCAGAAAGTATAGTTTCCTGAATAAATGCTGATCTTGCTGAAGTCGATGTCTACGATATGGGTGCATACCGCGTCCAGGAAGTGACGGTCGTGGGAAACGACCAGTACAATGTTCTGATAATCAGCCAGAAAATTTTCCAGCCAGGCGATCGTATCAATATCCAGGTCATTGGTAGGCTCATCCAGGAGCAGGATATCGGGGTTGCCAAATAAAGCCTGTGCGAGCAGGACACGTACTTTCTGATTGCCGTCCAGCTCCTTCAGCTGCTTGTAATGGTGTTCTTCCTTTATACCCAGGTTGCTCAGCATGGTTGCCGCATTGCTTTCCATGTTCCAGCCATCCATTTCGGCAAATTTATTTTCCAGCTCACCTGCGCGCTCCCCGTCCTTATCGGTAAAATCCTCCTTCAGGTAAATGGCATCCTTCTCCTTCATGATGTCATACAGCTCTTTGTGTCCCATCATCACCGTTTCGATCACGCTGAATTCGTCAAATTCATAGTGGTTCTGCTTCAATACGGCCATGCGCTCTCCGGGAGTGAAGGCTACGGTTCCGCTGGTCTGGTTCACGTCTCCTGAAAGGATCTTCAGGAAAGTGGATTTACCGGCCCCGTTGGCCCCGATCACCCCATAACAATTGCCCTGGGTAAATTTGAGGTTGACGTCTTCAAATAAGGTGCGTTTTCCGTAGCGGAGCGATAAATTGGAAACTGAAATCATATTGCTGAAAAATAAGCCGCAAAAGTAAGCATTCTTTTTATAAGTTTGGGTGTTAAGTAAGATCTGCATGGACAAGGAAGAACTCATTGCACGGTTGGATGCTCCCATGAAATTTCAGATGGTGGCCCATGCAACGGCGATCATTGAAGGTCACGACCCGGACATCGCTGACCTGCTGGAGATCAGTTTCCATAAGAAAAAAGAAATCGCGTTCAGGGCTGCCTGGATGCTGGAATACCTCATGACCCGCAGACCCCGGCAGTTTGCGCCATTTGTAAAGCAACTGCTGCAATTGCTGCCCGGTCAGAAGAACCTGTCGGCGATGCGGCATTATGCCAAGATGGTTGCCTTGCTTACGGCCCGCAATGCCGGACCGGTCTATAAGGAGCTGTCGGAGACCATCGATTTTAAACCCCTGATCGAAGTGCTTTTTACCTGGTTGGTGACCCCGGAGATTCCCGTAGCCATCAAGGTCCACTGTATGCAGGCCCTTGCCAACCTGGCACCCCGCTACGATTGGATCAAAGATGACTTAACGGAGACCATCGAATATTTGACTGACGTTGAAAGTATAGCTTTCTTTGCAAGGGCCAAACAGGTCAAAAATCAACTAAAGAAATTAAAATGAGTTCAGAAATAGACATATTGACCCGGATCATCCAGCGCAGAAGAAGTGTTTTTCCGGTCAGCTATACCGGTCAGGAAATACCTGTCCCTGTGATCCGTCAGATCCTGGAAAGTGCCAATTATGCTCCTACGCATAAGCTTACCCAGCCCTGGAGATTTGTAGTCTTCAGGAAAGAAGGCAAACTGAAGCTCGGCGCTGAGCTGGCCAGGCTGTATAAGGAAAGCACGCCGCCTGAAAAGTTCCTTCAGAAAAAGTACGACAGTATATTGGAGAAAGCCGGTCAGGCAAGCTGTATCCTTACACTCAATCTTGAGCTGCATCCCGACAAGTTGCCGGAATGGGAGGAACTGGCCGCCCTGGCTTGTGCTGTTCAGAACATGGCGCTTACCGCTGAGGCGCTGCATGTCGGCGCCTACTGGAGTTCGCCGGAAATGATCAGCCAGCTTGGTGGGTTTCTTGGCCTTGAAGCCAACGAAAAATGCTATGGGATCTTTTACATGGGTTATCACAATGAAGCACCCCGCGAGGCGCAGCGTCAGCCAATGGCAGAGAAAATAAAATGGGTTGAATCTTAACCGCATCGCATGAACAAGATCAAGGAAACACTGTACCAGCTTTGCCTGGATTTTATTGAACAGCGCATACAGACCGCGGAAACTGCATTGGCACAGGCAAGGGAAGCCAGCAATGACGATACCAAGAGCAGTGCCGGTGACAAATATGAGACCAGCCGTGAAATGATGCAGCAGGACATAGACCGCAACAAGCGCCTGCTGATCGATGCGCAGGATAACCTGAAAGTGCTGAAAGCAGTTGAGGTCAGGAATGCCGGAAAGGGCATTGTTCACCATGGCAGCCTGGTGTACACCAATCGCGGGACTTTTTACATCAGCATCAGTGCAGGACAGCTGCAGGCCGACGGCCTGACGGTTTTTGCGGTATCACCGGCTTCTCCCATAGGCAAATTGCTCCTGGAGAAAAGAAAAGGTGATGCCTTTGACTTCAACGGCAACAGTTACCTGATCGAACAAGTGGTTTAGCTGCAGGGTGCTAAAAGCTCCTTACAATACTGTTGTGTAAAGTTTTAGGGCTCCAGTAACCGCTGGCGATGATCCTGCGGATGGTAAACAGCGGATCTTTCTGGTCGCGCTTTTCCGCCAATGCAAAAGCCATTCTGAAACCACGCTTTTTCAATTCAGGTATGCCTTCTGCATTCCATAAGCCAAAAGGATAAGCAAATTCCGTCATTTTCTTCCCGGTGATCTCTTCCAGCTTTTTAGTCGGTTTGTCCAGCTGCTCCTCCCAGTCCTTTCCCTGATATTTTTTAAAATTCTTATGGTCATAGGTATGGCTGCCAATGACATTGCCCTCGTCGGAAAGCTGTTTGATCTGCTCGCGGGTCATGTAATCCACAAATTTTCCCTTTCTGCCAATAGATACGGTCATGATAAAATAGACGGCTTTAAAGCCATATTTTTTTAATGTAGGGTTCGCGATCGTGAACTGGTCCATATCGGTGTCGTCAAAGGTCAGCATGATCGGCTTGCTGGGAAGGGCGGCCCCCGTGTTCAGGTAGGCATACAACTGGTCAGGCAATATGGTATGATAGCCGCTGTCTGCCAGCATTTTCATCTGGTCTTTAAAGTTCTGGACCTCTACGATATAATCTTTGCCTACTTTACCGTCGGTGGGCTTCCAGTTGCGGATCTGGTGGTAACAAAGTACAGGCACTTGTTTTCTTTCCAATATGGTTTTGGCATCGGCAGGTTTGATCTTGCTGGCATCTATGGGCTGTGCAGGGTTTTCTTCGCCGGCAATGCCCTGCGCTGTGGTATCTTTCGGGTCTGAATAGCCTGCATTGGTCTGCGATCTGGACTGACAGCCTGCTGCAAGGATCGTTGCTGCGGCCAGGAAAGTTAAAAGGTATAGTTTCATTGCGATCTGTTTGGGCAAAAATATCATTTTTATTACAAATAAAAACCGGGCTGAAGTGGATTAATCGATAATTTAGACAGATCAATTCACCACGTTCATGAAAAAACCATACATTCTGTTTTTATTGACGCTGCTCACCGCTATTGATGCCTTCTCCCAGGCCAGGACATTGACCATTACCGAACAGTCCGCTCCCGCGGTCAAAGCCAATTACCAGCTGGCCTCTCGGTTTTCACCGGCCAAACTAAAGAAACTGGTATATTCTACCTCAGTGGACCCGCACTGGCTCAAGCGGAGCAGCAAGTTCTGGTATGAATATGAAACGCCCAACGGCAAGTACTGGTATATGGTAGATCCGCTGGCCCGCAGCAAGAAGAAGATCTTTGACAATGCCAAACTGGCTGCAGAGATCACGACCGTCATCAGGGATCCGTTTGACGCGCAGCATCTTCCCCTGGAGAACTTGAAATTCTCTGCCGACGAAAAGCAGATCAGCTTTGAAGTCAAAAGCACGATCGATGAAGTAAAAAAGGACCGGAAAGATAAAAAAGCGGCAGATTCCATGCAGAAAAAGATATTTTTCTTCAATTATGACGTTGCCAGCGCAAAGCTGACCGAGGTACCCAACTACTCAAAACCAAAAGCCAAACCATCCTGGGGCTCCGTAGCGCCGGACTCTTCTGCGATCATCTTTACCAGGAATTACAACCTGTACTGGATGGACAAGGAAAATTATAAAAAAGCAGTGAAGAACGAGGATGACAGTACGATTGTAGAACACCAGCTGACCAAAGACGGGGTAAAGTTCTATGCTTACGGCAGCGACGGGGACGGAGAGAACAATGAAGAAATCGAAAAGAACGACAAGAAGCGGCGGGGGGCCTATGTGCTCTGGTCGCCGGACTCAAAATATTTTGTACTGGACCGCACCGATTCCCGTAAGGTGAAAGATCTTTGGGTGATCAACAACGTTGCACCCGGAAGACCCACCCTGGAAACCTACAAATACCAGATGCCGGGCGAAGCAGAAGCGCCTCAAGATGAGATCCTGCTGTTTGATTTTGCAGCCAAGACCTACAAAAAGCTGAACACTGCCGCATTCAAGGACCAGAGCCTGTCCGTATTCAGGGCACCTTCATTGAACAAGGACCGGGACAATGAGTTCCGGCCTTCCATCTGGCTGGGCAATAACAGCAAGCTCTGGTTCTCGCGCACCAGCAGGGACCTGAAGCGCGTAGATATCTGCACCATCGATATCCGCACAGGAGCGGTCAGCAAGGTGATCGACGAGCGCTTCAATACTTATGTAGAGATCAACCGGCCGGGCCTGGTCAATGATGGAAAGGAGATCATCCATTGGTCTGAACGGGACGGATGGGCACATTTTTATTTGTTTGACGGCAACGGCAAGCTGAAAAACCAGATCACCAAAGGTGACTTTCATTGCGAAAGCATTGTCAATATCGACGAAAAAAGCAGGGTGCTCTATTTTACGGCCAACGGCAGGGAAACAAAAGAGAATCCTTATTACCAGCACTTGTACCGGATCAATTTTGACGGGTCCGGATTGAAGCTGCTGAATCCCGGCGACTTTGACCATGCGGTAAGCATGAATGATGAAAACCGGTTCTTCGTGGACAATTTTTCCAGGGTAAATACGGTTCCAAAATCGGTACTGATGGATGCCAGAGGCAATAAGGTCATGGATTTGGAGACCACTGATCTTTCCCTGCTCATGGCGACAGGTTATAAATTTCCGGAAACGTTTAAGGTAAAGGCTGATGACGGGATCACAGACATCTATGGGGTGATGTACAAGCCTTTTGATTTTGACCCGGCAAAAAAATACCCCATTATCGAGTATGTCTATCCCGGCCCGCAAACGGAAGCAGTCAACACTACCTTCAGCAAATCGATGGACAGAACTGACCGTCTGGCACAGTTCGGATATATCGTGATCACTGTGGGCAACAGGGGCGGCAACCCGGCCCGTTCCAAATGGTACCATACCTATGGCTATGGCAACCTGAGGGATTACGGACTTGCCGATAAAAAGGCCGCGGTAGAGCAACTGGCAGACCGTTATCCTTTTATCGATGCCAGCAGGGTAGGCATTACCGGGCACTCGGGCGGCGGATTCATGTCTACGGCGGCCATGCTGGTCTATCCGGATTTCTTTAAAGCCGCTGTTTCCAATGCCGGTAATCATGACAACAGCATCTATAACCGCTGGTGGAGTGAGAAGCACCACGGGGTAAAGGAGATCGTTTCTTCCAAAGGCGACACGACCTTCAAATACAGCATAGAAAAGAATCCCGATCTGGCCAGGAACCTGAAGGGGCATCTGCTGCTGATGACGGGAGATGTAGACAATAACGTGCATCCGGCCAACACCATCAGGGTAGCCAACGCCCTGATGAAGGCAGGCAAACGGTTTGAGTTCGTCGTTATGCCGGGACAGCGCCATGCCTTTGGCGATCTGACCGAATACGGATTCTGGAAGCTGGCCGATCATTTCAATAAATACCTGATCGGGGATGCCTCAAAATCAGAGGAAGTGGATATATTGGAGATTGACAGAGAGCTAGAACAAAAACGATAATAAAAACGTTAAAGACAGCATGAGAATATCTATAGAGCGAAAGCCTGTAAAAGTATATCCGGACCCGAAGCGGGTCATTGCCAGGTTTTTCTTCAACGGTGAAGAAAGGGCTGTGGAAGTAGTAAAAAAGGTGATGGAACTCTCCGATCAGGAAGTCTTTGGGCTCATATCGCCGCTGCTGCAGGAATATTCCAAAAGGCACCGGAACATCACCAAGATCCTGACCCGCCATTGCAAAAAAATAAAGAGCTGTATAGAAGCTGCGGGCCTGGACTATGATGATATAGACAAAGACAGGAAACTCCTGCTGGGTTCTTATTTTACACATGAATATTCTATTGAATCTGCGGCTTTCTTCAATCCTTCGGTGGTAGAGGACCCTGATCAGTCAGACCTGGTAGAAGGGGAGAAAAGAGTGATCATCAGCTTCAGGGCAGTAGGCGAGGGCCACATTTCCTCAGTGGTGTTCCGCAGGGCGCTTATAGACCGGAACCAGCACATTACGGTCATCCCCGCCGGAAATTACATTGATGAAGCAGAAGTGATCCGGAATGCGGTGTACAACAAACGGCTGTTCCTTAAAAAAGCAGCCGATTCCAAGATCGACATTGAGGTGCTGGACGAGGTGGGCAATCAGCTGCAGGACAAATTTGACTACGCTACCCTGCGGAAGATCATCCTGGACGGAAAGAGCATGCAGGAAGATGACCTCCGGAAGCTCGAATATGATAAGATCCTCTGGCTGTCCGATACTTACCACGAGATCAGTTTCTCCAGGGACACGGACATTTCAGACCGGGTCATCTTTCCGATCTCAGAGTTTGAGCGCAAAGGGATCGAAGATGCAAGGTTTGTCCGTTTCATCCGGGAAGATGGTTCGGTCATTTACTATGCCACCTATACCGCATTTGACGGTGCGATGATCATGCCTAAGCTGTTGCAGACGACCAATTTTTATGATTTCAAGATCAGCCCGTTGCATGGCGTAGGCGCCCAGAACAAGAACCTTGCGCTGTTTCCCCGCAAGATCAACGGCAAATATGTGATGATGTCGCGCATCGACGGCTGTAACAATTACCTGATGTATTCAGATAAGCTGACGGTATGGGACAACCCGGTCAAATTGCAGTCGCCCAGATTTTCATGGGAATTTATACAGATCGGCAATTGCGGCTCGCCGATCGAGACCGAGGCGGGGTGGCTGGTGATCACACATGGTGTGGGACCTATGCGCAAATATTGTCTCGGGGCCAGCTTGTTTGATCTGGAAGACCCCTCAAAGGAAATAGGACGGCTTAAGGAACCGCTGGTGATCCCCAATACTGATGAGCGGGAAGGATATGTACCTAATGTGCTGTATTCCTGCGGGTCCATCATCCACAATGGCGAGCTGATCATTCCTTACGGGCTTTCTGATTATTGTTCTTCCTTTGCAGGAGTGAAGATAGATGTCCTTCTGGAAAAGCTAAAGAGTACCGACGTCATTTAAGGACCTGGTGGTAAAGTGCGATATAGTCCCTGACCATTTTTTGCTGTGAGAATTGTTCAATCGCCCATTGCCGGCAAGCGGCGCGCTCAATATGCTCCAGCAGACCAACTGCCCGGGCCGCTTCAGCAGTATCGCTGACCAGGTAGCCTGTTTTTTCGTGGAGGATCAGCTCGGGCATAGAACCTCTGTTGAACGCAATGACCGGAGTGCCGCACAGCATGGATTCTGCAACGCTCAGTCCGAAGGGCTCTTCAAAGCTGATCGGATGCAGCAAGGCTGCCGCTTTGCCCAGCAGCTCGTTCCTTTGCTCCGGGCCGGCCGCGCCGATGAACCTGATCTGCTCATTTAAGAAGGGCTCCACCTTTTCCCTGAAATAGTTTCCATCCTGCACGATCCCCGCAATGATCAGCTTCATCCCGGTTGCCCGGGCGATCTCAATGGCTTCTGACGTGCCTTTATGCGGATGGATGCGGCCGAAAAACAGCAAATAATCCTCTGGTACTTCCTGGAAATCAAAATCCTTAAGCTGAATCCCGTTATATACCGTAGCAAGATAATTCAGTGCAGGGTGACGGTCGGCATTGCTGATGGAGACGTAATGCCCTGTTGAATTGTATTTCCGGTATACAGGAATGATCTTTTCGGAAGAAAAGCCATGTATCGTGGTGATCATAGGTGTTTTCACCAGTCCCGAGTAGCTGAGCGGAAGAAAATCAAAATGATTGTGGATCAGGTCAAATTCATTGGCCCGTTCCATCAGGCTGCTGATGTGCAGGCACTCCGCCACCTTGGCATCGAGCTGCCGGTCTTCTTCATAGCCCTGCTCCACAACATGGCTGAGCTCTCCCCGGGTGATGGAATCTCCGGTAGCAAATAAGGTCACGTCCAGTCCTGCTTCAACCAGCCCTTCGGTCAGGTTAGAGGCCATTTGCTCCCACGGCCCATAATGCCTTGGCGGCGTTCTCCAGGCGATGGGAGCCAGTACGGCTATTTTCATCGGTTAATCAAAGACTTGTTTTTGGGCAGCAGTCAGGTCCGCGCTCTGGATGAACTCATATTCCGATTCCAGCGCTCTCAGTACCACCAGGTGAGCGATCCAGTATGCCAGCGTACTTTCCGCACCCTGGTTGCGGTTCACGCCATAAGTCTGGAGCCCGTCACCACAACCCTTGGTCTCATAGTCATATAAGGGGAGGTGGAGGCTGTTCTCGCCAAGAAACCACTGGTAGCAAAGGTACATCTGCCGGATATAGGTCAGGTCATGGGTGATCTCATAAGCCTTAAAGTACATGAGCACCATAGCCATGGTCTCAATGGCCTGCTGATCGTACAGGGCCATTTCACCGCCGTCACGGTACAGCCAGCCATCATTGCCGACCGGGTTCAGGTAGCCATAGATCAAGGTTTTCTGTGAAAGGAACTCCATACTCTCCAATGCAATGTCCATGGATTCGGTATCTCCCGAAATTTCATAATGGCATAGCAAAGCCAGGGGCAATATCGCATTGTCATAGGTCATTTTCTCTTCATACCAGTGCCAGCGGCCCTGTTTACTGCTGCGGTAAGCTGCTTTGAGCGGTTCCGCCAGCTGGTTAAGGTGCAGCCGGATATGTTCATCATATTTGTGCGCATGCAGGAAATGCGTCAGCCCGATCATGGTATTGGCAATTCCGCGCAGGTGATGCAATTTGCTGAAATGGGGCACCGATTTTAAAAACAGCTCCCTGGCAAATTCACGGTAGGAATTGTTGGGCGCATTGCTCACCAGGTAGCCTAGGGCCCAAATGGTACGGCCAAAAGAATCTTCGGACCCTACCTCATCCAGGTATTCGCGCTTAAAGCTGAGAAAGTTCCTGAAATTACCATCCTCACACTGCATGTACTGGATGTAGCTCAGGTAGATCGGCAGCAGATCAAGCGCCACTTTGCTCTTGTTCTGCTGATAGGCCAGGATCGTCAGGATCAGCGCCCTGGAATTGTCGTCCAGACAATAACCCTCCTTCAGGTTGGGGATGCCGTACTTGGCATGCTGTACAATACCGGTATCGTCGGTAAGGCGCTGTACATGTGCCAGGCTGAAAGCCGGCATCATGTCAGGGTCTATGATCGGTTTGCCGCCCTTTTCCTGTTCAGAAAGAAACTTGTCGATAGCCTCATCCAGTACATCCACATAGACTTCGCCGGTTTTTGGCCAGCGCATGTGGAGGCCATATTCAAAAGCGTTGGCCTTCAGCTGTTTTAATTCTTCTTCGTTTGCAAAAAGTCCGTTCACAATTGCAGCAAGACCATCTGCATCTTTAAAATCAAACAGGCATCCTCTATGGTCGGCCAGCAGTTCCTGCGCGTGCCAGTAAGGCGTGGAGATGACTGCTGCCCCGGCACCTACAGCATAAGAAAGCGTGCCGCTGGTGATCTGTGCTTCATTCAGGTAGGGCGTAATATACATTGAGCAGGCAGTCAGGTAGTCATGAAGCTCCTCTTCGGATACAAACTTATTGATAAAAGTAAGGTTGTTCTCTACGTTCAGCTTCCTGGCAAGCCGCTTCAGGCTGTCCCGGTATTCCTCTCCAGAATTCCTGATCACACCGGGGTGGGTGGTTCCCAATATCACATACATCACATCCGGATTCTGTGCGACGATCTTGGGCAAAGCCTCGATCACGGTCTCCAGGCCTTTGTTCCTGCTGATCAGGCCGAAGGTGAACAACACCTTCCGGTCTTTAAATGCCAGCGTATTTTTTACCGGATTGTCTGCCTTTGGCTCCAGGTCAGGTACGCCATGTTCGATCAGCTGTATCTTGTGAAACGGTATCCCGTAAATGCTGGTCAGAAAACCTACCGCACGGTGGCTCATGACCACGATCCGGGAAGAATATTTAGCGATCTCCCTTAAAATGGTCAGCTGCATATAGTCAGGATCCTTCAGTACCGTATGAAAGATCGTGATCAGAGGTTTTTGCAACCTGGCCAGCAAAGGCAGGATATACACGCCGCTTTCCCCGCCGAAGATGCCATACTCATGTTCCAGGATACAGGCATCTGCGAGACTGGTATTGATGTAATCGGCGGCGCGGATATAGTCCTTCTGGTTTTCCTGCCGGATCACATATTTGACTTCTTTAGGGTACTCATACTCGTCCACGGTATCAGAATCGTTCATGGCCACGACAAAGCTGTCTTCAGAAACTATTTTTTTGTTGTGTCCGATTGCTTTTAAAAGGTTATTGTTGAATGTAGCAATTCCACATTCGCGCGGAGGATAGGTAGAGATATAAGCGATTTTCATGTTGTAATAGAAGTATATCTTGTTAAACAAAATTAAAGACCAAAAGTTCTGGGCTGAGCTGCAAATATTTATGAATAATGAAGAATTGTTAAACAAAACAGGGTGTCTCCGGCAGATTTATTGAAATAATGACAATCTTACGACGGGTTAATTTTCTACATTTGGTGTGCTTTAGATTTTACGAGAATGAATACTGCCGCTACTCCGCACAACCTGGTTGAAAAAACCGTATTTCCGATACTTTTTGCGATCAGCTTCTCCCATTTGCTCAATGATACGATCCAGTCGCTGATCCCGGCCATTTATCCGGTCGTAAAAGATACTTATCACCTCAGCTTTACACAGATCGGGCTCATCACGCTTACCTTCCAGATGGCCGCTTCTTTGTTCCAGCCCTTTGTGGGGTTATATACCGATAAGAAACCACAGCCTTATTCACTGGCAGCGGGAATGGGTTTTACGCTCCTTGGCCTGGTCACGCTCTCCCTGTCAACAGGTTTTTACATGCTGCTGGTCTCGGTCGCACTGATCGGTACCGGATCATCCATATTTCACCCCGAAGCATCCAGGATGGCACATGCAGCCTCCGGTGGCAGAAGAGGACTTGCACAATCCATTTTCCAGCTTGGCGGCAATTTTGGCAGCTCGCTGGGCCCGTTGCTGGCGGCCTGGATCATCGTGCCCAATGGACAGCACAGCGTGATCTGGTTTTCGGCCGTTGCCATGATCGCGATCCTGGTATTGAGCAGGGTAGGAGCCTGGTATAAAGGCTATATGCAGGCCAGGCAAAAGCAAAGCATTAAAGCGACAAACCAGGCCAGTACTTTCTCCAGGCAACGGGTGGTCATTTCAGTAGGCATACTGTTGGTACTGATCTTTTCCAAGTATTTTTACATGGCCAGCCTGACCAGCTATTTTACCTTTTATGTGATCAACAAATTCCAGGTATCGGTGCAGAGCTCCCAAGTCTATTTGTTTGTTTTCCTGGTCTCCGTGGCTGCTGGTACTTTATTTGGCGGGCCGCTGGGTGACCGCTTCGGGCGCAAATATGTGATCTGGTTCTCTATCCTGGGTACAGCACCTTTTGCGCTGCTGTTGCCTTATGCCAACCTTTTCTGGACCGGTGTACTGGTAGTGCCGATCGGGATGATCCTGGCCTCGGCCTTTTCTGCCATCCTGGTCTATGCACAGGAACTGATCCCTGGCAAAGTAGGCCTGGTAGCAGGCTTGTTCTTTGGTTTTGCTTTTGGAATGGGAGGGATCGGTTCTGCGCTCCTGGGTAAACTGGCTGACAGCACCAGCATTGAATATGTCTTCAAGGTCTGTTCTTTCCTGCCGCTCATTGGTATCCTGACCGCATTCCTGCCCAATATCGAAACCAGAAAGAAAATATAACAATATAGCTGTTTTAATGAAAGGCCAGCGCAACAAACTTAAATAAGAAGCCCCCGGCAAAACTACCGGGGGCTTCTTATTTACAGGAATCAATAACGAAAGCTACTGCTGTTTTCAAGCGGTCGCTTTGTCCGTGTTCAAAAACACAAACTTATGGTCGAACATATCCAGTTTGATCTTGCTGTCCTTGTCTACTTTGCCCGCAAGGATCTCCTTGGAAAGCTCATTCAGAATGCGTTTCTGGATGACACGTTTCAGCGGCCTTGCACCAAACTGCGGATCATAGCCCAGTTCAGCGAGCCAGTCCAGCGCTTCTGTGGAAGCCTCGATCTGGATGCCCATTTCAGCCAGGGTATCCTGCACCTGTCTGAACTGCAGGCTCACAATGTCCCTGATCTCGTTCCTGTTCAGCGGAGTAAACATGATCAGCTCATCGATACGGTTCAGGAATTCCGGCCTGATCGTCTGCTTCAGCAACTCGAACAATTCGTTCTTGGTTTTGGCCACTACTTCATCATGATTGGCCTCGTTCAGTGATTTGAAGTTTTCCTGGATCAGGTGAGAACCAATATTGGAAGTCATGATGATGATCGTATTCTTGAAATTCACCACACGGCCCTTGTTGTCGGTCAGCCTGCCGTCATCTAAAACCTGGAGCAGGATGTTGAACACGTCAGGGTGTGCCTTCTCGATCTCATCCAGCAATACCACCGAGTAAGGTTTGCGGCGCACGGCCTCCGTCAGCTGGCCGCCCTCGTCATATCCCACGTATCCCGGAGGCGCTCCGATCAGCCTGGACACCGCATGACGCTCCTGATATTCGCTCATGTCGATCCTGGTCATGGCATTTTCATCATTGAACAAGAATTCTGCCAGCGCTTTGGCCAGCTCGGTCTTGCCCACACCGGTCGTACCCAAAAAGATAAAAGAACCGATCGGCTTGCGCTTATCCTGCAAGCCAGCCCTGGAGCGGCGGATCGCATCAGAGATCGCCTCAATGGCCTCATGCTGTCCGGCTACACGCTTGTGCAGCTCAGCCTCCAGGTTCAGCAGCTTCTCCCTTTCACTGGATACCAGCTTGGTCACCGGGATTCCGGTCCACCTGGCCACCACACCAGCAATGTCATCAGCCGTTACCTCTTCCTTCAGCATCCGGCTCTCGCTCTGCTGTGCTTCCAGCTGAACCTTTAGTTTTTCAACTTTATCCTGTGCGTCCTTGATCTTTCCATAGCGGATCTCGGCCACCTTGCCATAGTCACCCGCGCGTTCTGCCTGGTCCGCTTCCAGTTTGTAATTTTCGATCTGTTCGATCTCATTGTTGATGCTGTCTACCAAGTCCTTTTCACCCTGCCATTTGGCCTTGATCTCGTCACGGCTGGCAGAAAGGTTGGCAATCTCTGCGCTCAGGGACTTTACCTTATTGGAATCATTTTCCCTTTTGATCGCCTCGCGCTCAATTTCCAGCTGCATGATCCTGCGGTTCAGCTCATCCACTTCCTCAGGAACACTGTCCATTTCCAGGCGAAGCTTTGAAGCTGCTTCATCCATAAGATCAATGGCCTTGTCTGGCAGGAACCTGTCGGCAATATAGCGCTGGGACATTTCAACCGCGGCAATGATGGCCTCGTCCTTAATGCGCACTTTATGGTGGGTCTCATACCTTTCCTTCAGACCGCGCAGGATAGAAATCGCATCCTGGGTGTCCGGTTCGTCGACCATGACCTTCTGGAAACGGCGTTCGAGAGCCTTATCTTTTTCCAGGTATTTCTGGTACTCGTCCAGCGTAGTTGCACCGATGGCACGCAGTTCACCACGGGCCAGGGCAGGCTTCAGGATATTTGCCGCATCCATAGCACCTTCGCCGGCACCGGCACCTACCAGGGTATGGATCTCATCAATAAAAAGAATGATGTCGCCGTCACTTTGGGTAACCTCCTTTACCACCGCCTTGAGACGCTCTTCAAATTCGCCTTTATACTTAGCACCGGCGATCAAAGCACCCATATCCAGCGAGTACACGGTCTTGGTCTTCAGGTTTGCAGGCACATCACCTTTGATGATCCTGAAGGCGATCCCTTCCGCAATAGCAGTTTTACCCACACCAGGCTCACCGATCAGGATCGGGTTGTTCTTGGTCCTGCGGGACAAGATCTGGATCACCCTCCTGATCTCATCATCACGGCCGATCACCGGGTCCAGTTTCCCCGATTCCGCAAACTCATTGAGGTTACGTGCGTATTTGTTCAGGGCATTATAGGTCGCTTCAGCATTTTGGTCAGTGACCCTGCTGTCACCCCTGAGTGCAATAATGGCAGCCTTCAGGTCCTTCTCATTGACCCCCTGGTCTTTCAGCAATTTTGAAGCAGCATCATTGACAGACAAGATGCCCAGCAACAGATGCTCTACCGATACAAATTCATCCTTGAACTCCTTCAGGTAAGACTGCGCCTTTTGCAAGGCAGAATTGCTGCCAGAAGTCAGGTAAGGACTGCTGCCCGTTACTTTCGGGAATTTCGCGATCTGCTCGTCCAGATGCTGGTTCAGCACATTGAGGTTTACACTCAGTTTCTTCAGGACATAAGAAACCACATTTTCATCAACAGTAAGCAGACCTTTTAGCAGGTGCGCTGTTTCAATAGCCTGCTGCTGGTTGCCCTGGGCTATTTCAGAAGCCTGTTGAATTGCTTCCTGGGCTTTGATAGTAAAGTTGTTGAAGTTCATACCAGCAGATAAACAAAGCAAGTGCCATCCCGGTTTTTTGTTAAAGATCGGAAATTTTGTCCGCAGGGCGATGAATTAAGTGACTAAATTACTGATAAATAACAAGTTATACTGAAATATTGTCGTATAACGGATATAGCAGCCCCTGGAGTATTTAGATCTTTCCAGGTAAGGAGGGGTAATACTAACCGAGTACCTGTTTCAAGGCAGCTGTCTGATGGTCGGCCAGTTTCTGAAGTGGTCCGGAAGCAAGCATTTTCATCATCATGTTCAGATCGGCAGAAATGGTCAGTTTGGCAAGCGTACCACCATTGCCGTCTTCCTTTACCGTCCACTTCAGCTCCACATCAAAAGGAGGCTTTTCCACAGGCAGCGCGACCAGTTCCTGGTTCTCTGTCCGGCTGGAGATCCTGATGGACAGTTTGGCCATGTTCTGGATCGTAAAACTGGCCTCATCAGTAGTAGAAGACCAGTTGTAGATGTTTTCCGGCATGAGTTGCTGATGGTTGTTCAGGTCTGCCAGAAATGTGTAGACTTTGTTTACAGGCAGGCTGATGTCTGCTGTGCTTTCAATGATGGTCATGATAATTTAACTTAATTTTTCCAGTTCCCTGCCCCATTCAGACGGATTTCTGCGCCATCTGGTAAGCAGATCCACTTCGTTGGTGCCAATAAAGCTATGCTCTGCTGCATACTGGATCAATGTATTGTAGTTGGATAAAGTAGCAAAGCGGCACTTGGCGGCTTTAAAGTTTTCCTCTGCCTGGTCAAAGCCATACGTAAATATAGCGACGAGCCCCGCTACAGAAAGGCCGGCATTTCTCAGCGCCTCAACAGCCTGAAGACTGCTCTTGCCGGTAGAGATCAGGTCTTCAATGACCACGACCCGCTGACCTTCCACGATCTCACCCTCGATCAGGCTTCCCGTACCATGCTCTTTTGCTTTGGACCGTACATAAGCAAATGGCAACCCAAGCTCCTGCGCTACCAGGGCACCCTGAGGGATACCGGCGGTAGCCACACCTGCGATCAGGTCTACCGAGCCAAACTCTTCCTGGATCAGCTGGGTCAGCTTCTGCCTGATGAAAGTCCTGACAGACGGATGCGAAAGCGTGACCCTGTTGTCGCAATAGATCGGAGACTTCCAGCCGGAAGCCCAGGTAAAAGGATGATTCGGTTGCAATTTTATTGCTTTGATCTGTAATAAAAATTCAGCTACTTTTAATTCAATATCACTCTTGTTATACATGGCCCAAAAATACAGATTCCACATTTGGATCAGCGCTACCTAGAACCTCGTTTTCAAGGTATGCGGAAATGTAGAAAATCATTGTTTAAATAATAGATGTTGTGGGCCAAATATCAGCAATTAAAGTCAATGCTGAAAGTTATATTTTGCCACCAACTGAAAATCAGCGTGATAAAGAATTACTATGCTGCCGGCAATTCATCTGCCAGTCTCCTCCGCCAGCAGGTCATTTACGGTAACCTGCAAAGCCCTGGCAATTGCTCCGGCGGTAGAGATCGTCGTGTTCGTCCGGGCATTCTCGATCAGGTAGATCGCCCCTTTATGGACATCTGCAATATTTGCCAGTTCCTGCATGCTCAATCCCCTCATTTCGCGATAATTACGGACATTTTTTGCGAATGCCTGCACCAGTTGATCGTCTTTTGGGTTGCGCTTTGCCATCAAATCAAAATTTGAAAAATAAAAGCGCTTAATTGTAGCGATAAGTAGGTACAAGTTCCTATATTTGCACCTCCAAAATAACACTGAAATGAAAGGATTGTTTATTGCAACTGTAATTCTTACGGTCGTTGCCATTGGCGTCTTGGCACTGCAGATCTTTAAAATATACATCCAATAGAAATCAGCGGCCCTGGACTGTCCCTGATATTGCAATTATTGATCTGTAAATTCAATATAATTTTCTAGTTTTAGCACACCAGGCATTTGCAGAGAGACCTGTAAGGAACTGTAAAGCCCTGAAACCCCTTAAGCTTTAAATGAACTATGAATAAATACAGGATATACATCAATGACAATACTTTGCTGATCGCAGATTCAGTGCCCAGGCAGATCAAGAACATTCAACGTATTGATGTACAAGATTTTGACTTCAGGACCTTCTATAAAAATATAGAAAAGTCAACTGCCGAAACATTCATTCTGCTGGATCCTGACCCAAAGCAGCTGTTTAAGAAGATCAGGAAAAGCTGTGAGCTGATCAAGGCAGCAGGAGGCCTGGTGAAAAGCGCCGGCAACAACTTTCTCTTTATCTACCGCAATAAAAAATGGGACCTGCCCAAAGGAAAAGCCGAAAAAGGAGAGCGGATGAAAGAAGCAGGTATCCGGGAAGTGGAAGAAGAATGCGGGGTAAAGATCACGGACGCTGACAGGAAGATCTGCAAGACCTATCACGTTTACCCGCTCAATAACAAACTGGTCCTCAAGAAAACGAATTGGTACGGGATGAACGTAAAAGGAGAGCCCAAACTGGTCCCTCAGAAAGAAGAAGGCATTACCAAAGCCGTGTGGCTGGACCCCGCCGCACTTGGACCGGTGCTTAAAAACACTTATCCGTCCATTATACAGGTACTCGAAGAAGGCGGGCTGCTCTAGCTGAACAATTTTACAGTAGGACGAACGCCGAGACTTGCAACGAGGCAGATTGCGCGACTACAACAAAGCAATGGCCGCGGGAGGCAGGAACTTGCTAACGTCACCCTTGTTGCGCAGGATCTCACGCACAATGGTAGAACTGACCGCCGAATATTCAGGCTTGCTGAGGATGATAATGGTCTCCAGCTCCGGCATCATCGTCTGGTTGACCTGTGCGATCGCCTTCTCATATTCAAAATCGGCCACAGAGCGGATCCCCCTGACCACATAACGCGCATTGATCTTCTGGCAGAAATCTACGGTAAGGCCTTCATAAAGCCGGACCTCGACACGGTCATAACCAGCAAAAACAGCCTTCACGATCTCTTCACGTTGGGCTGCGGATAAAAACCCCTGCTTGGAACTGTTCAGGCCTATTCCCACCACAATCTTGTCAAACAGAGGCAGTGCCCGCTGTAAAATATCCACATGAGCAATGGTGATGGGGTCGAACGAACCAGGAAAGAGTGCTGTTTTCATACCCAAATATACGATTGCTCCAAAGATAATCGATATCTTCAGGCACCGGTCTTTATAAAATCTTCAGGCGCCAGTCTTTCAAAAGATTCAAACGCCAGTCTTTTCAAAAAAGCTGAAAGAAGAATTGCCATATCTTCTGGTTTCCCGGTAGCCTGGCTGGCCGTCCAGCTTTAACAAAGAAGGATGCTCCACGACCAGCACACCATTTCCGGTCAGCAGGCCATGTTCCATGATCAGCCGGGGAAGGTCAGGAATGGAAGGAAGGTCATAAGGCGGATCGGCGAATATGATGTGGTATTGCCGTTGCCTGTCCTGCCCCAGGAATTTGAACACATCCGCTTTTTGCACTGAAACCTGCTTCAACTGATGTTTCTCCGCAAAAGTCCTCACCCAGGACACACACCGGGGATGCAGATCAACAGCGGTAACCAGCCGGGCTCCTCTGGAGGCAAATTCAATGCTGATATTACCGGTCCCGCAAAACAAGTCCAGCACATCACAGCAGTCAAGATCGTAA
>Ga0222419_100556_pt1 | contig 30292 bp, 26 predicted proteins | sample 1B20Ametagenome_FD_182474 | JGI IMG/M metagenome (GOLD analysis project Ga0222419, IMG submission 182474) | Enriched microbial communities from leaf-cutter ant dump, University of Wisconsin, Madison, United States - 1B20A (version 2) | ecosystem: Environmental > Terrestrial > Nest > Insects nest... | reverse complement strand
ATCATTCTTGCTCGACCATCGGCAAGACGGTATCCACGCAGAAGCCGCCGAGGTACGCGGCAATCGCGTCGTGATCGCCCCGACTCCGTAGGGCGGGCACCGCCCGCGCCGCGGAATGGCGGTTGGCGGAAGAGCCGCGGGCAGTGCCCGCCCTACCGCACGAAAATCACCCTTGCTCGACCATCAGCAAGACGGTATCCACGCGAAAGCAGTCAAGGTACGCGGCAAGCGCGTCGTGATCGTTCCGACTCCGCAGGGCGGGCACCGCCCGCGTCGCGGAATGGCGGTTGGCGGAAGAGCCGCGGGCAGTGTCCGCCCTACCGCACGGAATCCCCCTTGCTCGACCATCAGCAAGGCGGTGTCTACGCGCCACTCCCCATGCTCACAGCCCCAGCTTCATCACGATCGCTTCCTCGCGACCATCGCGGGCGGGGTAGTAGCGGGGGCGGCGGCCGATCTCGATGAAGCCGACCGATTCATACAGGGCTTTCGCCAACGGGTTGGAGGGACGGACTTCGAGGAAGACCTCCCCGGCGCCGTTCCAGCGTGCGACATCGAGCAGCCGGCCGAGCAGGTGCCTTCCCAGTCCGCGGCCACGATGATCCGGCCCGATGCAGATGTTCAGCACGTGCGCCTCGCCAGCCCCCATCGACAGGATGCCGTAACCGGCGGTCACTCCATCCACGCACAGCACCCAGCATGGATACCCGGCCTTCAGGCAATCGCTGAAAATGCCTGCCGACCACGGGAACTCATAGGACGCGTTTTCCAGCGCAATGACTGCCGCCAGATCATCGGGCCGCATGCCGCGTACCTGGACCACCGGTTTGACGACCGCAGCCATCCCGCTCAACTGCCCGTCATGGCCAGCGTGCGGCGCAGGCTGCGCAAGGCGTTCCACAACCGCCGCTTGGCTTCGGCACTGCCGAGCACCAGCGCGGGTTCGTCAGCCAGCACGATCTGCGCATCGCGCATCACCGCAGCCGGCAGCGCACGACCCAACGCATGCGCCTGCGCCTCGCCACACACCAGGTAAGCCCGCGCCCCGGGCACATCCGCACCAAGCTGGCCGCCCTGCACCGTGACCCGCGCAGCTCGTGCCAGCACCGGGCCGCAGGCATTCAGTGCCCTCCCAAGCAAGTCCAGTTCGCGTGCGCTGCAGCCTTCCGGCAACACCACCACGCAGGCGACGCTGCCACTTGATGCCGCACCGGCATCGACGCTTGCCACCGGCTCGGCAACCACCGCTGGTGCCGCCCGCCGCACCCACGGCGTCACGCCCAGCACGCGCAGCACGCGGGCCCGACGATCACCGCCCGCATGGTGCGGCACGGCACTCATGCCGCGTTGCGCCGCGCCCGGCGCCGGTGCGTGGCCAGACCCCAGATCGTCCATACCGGGCCGGACAGCAGATAGATCGTGAAGCCGGCGAACAGCACCCGCGGCGTATCCAGAATCAGCAGGGCCAGCAGCAACACCGCCACCACCATCCACACGAACGGCACGCGCTGGCCGTCGCCCATCGGCAACGACTTGAAACTGAAGTAGCGGAACCGGCTGACCATGAGCAGACCAACCACCACGGCGATCACCGGCGTGACGAAACAGAAGTCACTGCCGTTCAAGCCGGCCTTGTCCACGCTCCACACGAACGACATGCACACCGCCGCCGCCGCCGGGCTGGCCAGCCCCTGGAAATAGCGCTTGTCGGCCACGCCGACCTGGGTGTTGAATCGGGCCAGCCGCAAGGCACCGCAGGCGGCATAGACGAAGGCCGCGGCCCAGCCCAACTTGCCCCACAACGGACCGAACTCGCGCAGCGCCGACAACGACCACGTGTACATCACCAGTGCCGGAGCCAGGCCGAAGCTGACCAGATCGGACAGCGAATCGTACTGCACGCCGAACTCCGTCTGCGTACCGGTCATCCGCGCCACCCGTCCGTCCATGCCATCCAGCAGTGCGGCGATGAACACCGCCACCGCTGCATCGGTATATCGCCCGCCGATGCTGGCGATGACGGCGTAGAAACCCGCGAACATCGCCCCTGTGGTGAACAGGTTGGGCAACAGGTAGATTCCGCGGTGCCGGGGTGGCCGGACGGGCGCTGGTTCGCTCATGCATCAAGACCGTGACAGGATGCGCGAAGTGTAAACCATCAGCCGCTTGAGTCCGGCTCGTCGGGGTGATAACAAGGTGCACTGCCTGTTTACCCGATGAAATGGAGAACACCATGCCCCGTCTGCCGATTGCCGTGGCGCTGCTTCTGCTCGCCCCGTTGGCCACTGCCCAGGTCTACAAATGGACCGATGCCAGCGGCACCGTGCATTACTCCGAGGCACCGCCGCCACAAGGCACCAAGTACGACAGGGTCACCACCACCGGCACCGTCGAACCGTTGTCGGCACCGGCGGATGCCGATGCCGGCAACGCCGAAAAACCCGTTCCCGCGGAAACGACGGAATCGACCGAACCCATGGCCGACACGCCGGAAAACCGCAGCAAACTGTGTGACTCGCTGCAGGCCAATCTCGACATGCTCGGCGGCGACGGCCCCGTGGTGATGGAGCAGGACGGCAAGAATGTCGCGCTCGACGACACCCAGCGCCGGCAGCAGACCGCGTCGGCACAGGCGCAGTTCGACCAGTACTGCAAATGACCCCGGGATGAGGGGCGAGAAAAGACACCCCTCGCGACTCGCCCCTCATCCCCCCGCCCCTGCCCCGCTACAATGGCGTTTTCCCCCAAGCCGGAAACGCCCGCATGCGCCTCAGCCAATTCCATCTGGCCACCGTCAAGGAAGTCCCTGCCGACGCCGAAATCGCCAGCCATCAGTTGATGTTGCGAACCGGCATGATCCGCCGGCTGGCCTCGGGACTGTATACCTGGACCCCGCTGGGACTGCGCGTGCTGCGCAAGGTGGAACGCATCGTCCGCGAAGAAATGGACCGCGCCGGTGCGATCGAAATGCTGATGCCTTCAGTGCAGCCGAAAGAACTGTGGGAAGAAAGCGGCCGCTGGGAGAAATTCGGCGCATTGCTGCTGAAAATCCAGGACCACAAAGGCCAGGAGTTCTGCTACGGCCCCACCCACGAAGAAGTGATTACCGACTTCGCCCGCAACGAGATCAAAAGCTACAAACAGCTGCCGATCAATTTCTATCAGATCCAGACCAAGTTCCGCGACGAGATCCGCCCCCGTTTCGGCGTGATGCGCGCGCGCGAATTCCTGATGAAGGACGCTTATTCGTTCCATCTCACGCAGGAGTCGCTGGCTGAAACCTACGAGGTGATGTACCAGGCCTACAGTCGCATTTTCAGCCGGCTCGGCCTGACCTTCCGCGCAGTGCAGGCGGATACCGGTGCCATCGGCGGCAATGCCAGCCACGAATTCCAGGTACTGGCCGATTCCGGTGAAGACGCCATCGCATTCTCCGATGGCTCCGACTACGCGGCGAATATCGAAAAAGCGGAAACCCTGTCGTCCGGCTCCGACCGCCCGGCTCCCACCGCCGAACTGCAGCGGGTGGATACGCCTGCCCAGAAAACCATCGACGACGTCGCCGCATTCCTGAAAGTCGATCCGCGGCAATGCATCAAGACCCTGCTGCTGCGCGGCCACGACGGTCTGGTTGCGCTGTGCCTGCGCGGCGACCACGTGCTCAACGAGATCAAGGCCGGCAAGCTGGCCGAGCTGCCGGACGAGGCGGTGCTGGCCAGCGAGGAGGAAATCCTCGCGGCCACCGGTACCCGCCCCGGTTTCATCGGCCCGGTCGGCCTGCCCGACGGCATTCCCGTCATCGTCGACCGTGATGCGGCGGCACTCGCCGATTTCGTCTGCGGCGGCAACGCCGACCGGACCCATTACACCGGCGCCAACTGGGATCGCGACGCGCGCATCACCCGCATCGCGGACCTGCGCAATGTGGTCGAGGGCGACCCCTCGCCCGACGGCCACGGCACGCTGCACATCGCCCGCGGCATCGAGGTCGGCCACATCTTCCAGCTGGGCAGCCGGTATGCCGAAGCCCTTGGCGCCACCGCCGTGGATGAAACCGGCACGCCGCGGGTCATGAGCATGGGCTGCTACGGCATCGGCGTCAGCCGCATCGTCGCGGCGGCGATCGAGCAGCGCCACGACGATGCCGGCATCCTGTGGCCCGAGGCCATGGCGCCGTGGAAAGTCGCCGTGTGCATCATCAATCCGAAGCGCTCACCGGCTGTCGACGAAGCCGCCGAAGCGCTGTACCAGGCACTCGTCCAGCGCGGCATCGAGGCCGTGCTGGATGACCGTGGCCTGCGCCCCGGCAACATGTTCGCCGACATGGAACTGATCGGCATTCCGCATCGCGTGGTAGTCAGCGAACGTGGCCTTGCCGCCGGCACGCTGGAATACCGCGCCCGCGAGGAAAGCGAGAGCCGTGCACTCAGCCAGGACGAACTGTTTGCATTGCTTGGCTGAGCCATCTACGCCAACCCTTGAAACGGCCGCTTGATGCGGCCGTTTTCATTTCCTCGCATGCCGTGCCATGCGGCAATGCATTAGCCCGCATGCAAACCCGATAATCCCCACATAAATATGTGGCAATGCTTTTCACGCATTGCATTGCGCTTTACAAGCATTCCGCCAATCAGCGAGAATCCGCAGGGCTGCACCCTCGGCGCGACAGTCCCCATGCTTTCGACAAATCGCCGAACCACACCGAACCCATTAATCGCCGACATTCATCCGGGAGATAGAATATGGCTGTTGATCTCAAGAACATGAATCACAACCAGCTCAAAGATCTGATCAGCAAGGCGCAATTGCGCCAGGACGAATTGCGCAAGGAGAAAGTCGCCAAGCTGCGCGAGAAAATCCATGCACTGATCAAGGCCGAAGGCTATTCCTTCGAAGACATTTTCGGCAGCACCCGCGGCAAGGCCAAGCGCAGCACCGGCACGGTCGCCCCGAAATACCGCAACCCGGCCAACCCGGCCCAGACCTGGTCCGGTCGCGGCAAGCGCCCGCACTGGTTCAACGATGCGCTGAAGGCGGGCAAGAAGGAAAAAGATCTGGCGATCTGATCGCGGTCTGTTGACCTCCAAAAAACGCCGGCCTCGCGCCGGCGTTTTTTTTGGAGGTCAGGGAATGGGAAATAGGGAATGGGAAATAGGAAGAGCGGAGCGTCGCACCCTGATCGTGTACGCCAGTTTCCTCCGCCACGACGCTCTGGCTCTGGCTCTTTCAAAAAGTGCAGGCCACGAAGGCACGCCGCTCTTCCGGGGCCCCTCTGAAGCGGCGGGCAGGCGAAGGAAAGCCCGAAGGGTGGCTGACATGGATGCCAGCCAGTTTTTCGCCAGCACAGGCGACGGCATGGATGCCGGAGTTGAGGCAATGCAGGAGCAATTGTCCGATGTCCATCAGGCGCGAAAGCGGGATGGCCTTCTCTTTGGCTACTTTCTCTTGGCCACGCAAGAGAAAGTAGCTCGCCCTCCGAAGGAGGACGAAACGCTCTTGATCTTGAAGCTCTGACTTTGGCCTGAAAGCTTGAAAAGCATCGCCCACGAGCGGGTTCCTGCAGCGTAGGGCGGGCATCGCCCGCGCATGGCCACCCGCACGCATTGTCGGGCAATGCCCGACCTACGACGCAAAAGCATCGCCCGCGAGCGGGTTCCTGCAGCGTAGGGCGGGCATCGCCCGCGCATGGCCACCCGCACGCATTGTCGGGCAATGCCCGACCTACGACGCAAAAGCATCGCCCACGAGCGGGTTCCTACGGTTCACATGCAAACTCGCGGCTTCACTGATGTCGGGCAGTGCCCGACCTACGGAGCCGGAAGCATTGTCCGCGCAGGTACCCGCCCGCATTCAGAGCGAACGACGCGGGGAAACCAGCAGATCGCCGAACATCAATCCGGCGACCAGCGAGATCAGCAGGGTGATCAGCAACAGGCCGGTATCCATGCCCAGCGAGGTATCGCGCTCGAGCAGGAACGACATGCTGCGGAAACCCACGCTGCCGGGTACCAGCAGCAGGATGCCGGGCTCGCGGATGACCGCACCGGGGCGGTCGGCATAACGCGCATAGACATTGGCGAACGCGCCCAGCAACAGGCCACCGAGAAACACCCCTGACGGCGCGGCCGGCAACGAGCCGGAGATCAGACCGCCCCAGCGGGTGGCCAGGTAACCCACGACCACCGCCACGATCACTACCGGCCAGTCGCGGCGGGCCGCACGGAACAGGATCGCGAAGGCGATCGCCGCCAACAGCAGCACCGGATAGTCGGTCCAGCCAGGCAATGCCGGCAAGGCGAAGTCGCGTGCGTGAATGCCCAGCGCAGCACAGATCCGGGTCGCCGCCAGCGTGCCGAAGGTGAGCTTGAGCAGGGTAGCCATCGCTCCGCCCATGCGCGCCATGCCGGAGACCAGATGCTGGCTGGAAATCTCGCGTACCGCCGTGGTCAGCGACATGCCCGGCACCAGGATGATCAACGCTGCCAGCACCACCGACTTGATCGCCAGCGGCACCACGAACGCGCTCACCACGATCGTCACGAAGGTCGCCACCATGGCGCAGATCGCATCGCTGGCCACCGCCAGCCGCGGCCGGCTGGCGGCCAGGATGGTGATGCAACCGATCAGCATGCCGACCACGCCAGCCACCAGCAGGTCCACCCACGAACTGCGCAGGAACAATGCGGCGATGGCGGCTGCGGACAAACCGTAGCCGGCAACCGTGCCGACCTGTTCGCGCCGGCTGTCCGGCCGGCCCAGCTCGCGCAGCAGGCGGAATCCCTCGCGCAGGTCCAGCTCGCCGGCGATCGCGCGATCGGCGATATCGTCCGCCTCGCACAGGCGCTCCAGATTCACCTCGCCCGGGCTCAGCCGCATCACCTGCGTGGTCTGCGCCACGCCCTCCTCGCCCTGAGCCAGGTCGGAGAAGGAAATGATGATGGCGGTGGGGCTGGACCACACATCGGCGGCCAGCCCCAACCGTTGCGCCGTGCCCGACACGGCCATTTCCAGACGGGGCGCGGAGGTACCGTACTGATGCAGTCGCCGCGCCAGTTCCATCAGGAACGCGATGCGGGTGTTCAGCGCCGTGGTCGCGAATTGCTGCTGGCTGATGGCCTGGCCGATGGAGTCGCCCGGGTTCATGCCGTCGCGCGCACCTTCAGCGTGTTGCCGTCGACAGCCACCACTTCCACCGTGGCACCCAGCGGCAGATCAGGGCCGCTGACCAGCCACTGGCCATCCCCGACCCGGGCCTTGCCGCGCCCGTTGACGATGGGTTCGATCAGCTCGTAGCGCTGGCCGATCATCTGCTCGCCGCGGCGGTTGAGCCGGTCGTCGCCAGACTGGCGGCGCTCCAGCGTCGGCCGCAGCCAGCGTGCGTAGCCGACGCAGAAGGCGAAGGCGAGCACCGCGAAAAGCACTGCCTGCGCCAGCAGACCCATGCCGGGCACGACCCACAGCACCACGCCCATCGCCGCGGATGCCAGGCCGATCCACAACAGGAAATAGCCAGGCAGCAACACCTCGCCGCCGATCAGCAGCAGCGCCAGGATCCACCACAGGTAATGCGTCGAGAACTCCCACATGATCGTGGCCTCAACGCTGCAGGGGCGGCATGCCGGATTTCGGCGGCGTGCCCTGCTGCTGGCCCAGCGAGTCCTTGGCCAGTTCGGCGATGCCGGCCAGTGAGCCGAGGATGCCGGTGGCCTCGATCGGCAGCAGCAGCATCTTCTGGTTGGGCGAGTCCGCCATCGCCTTCAACGCCTCGACGTAGTTGTTGGCGACGAAGTAGTTCAGCGCATTGACGTTGCCGTTGGCGATCGAGTCGGACACCATCGAGGTCGCCTTGGCCTCCGCCTCAGCCGAGCGCTCGCGGGCTTCGGCGGCACGGAATGCGGCCTCCTTCTCGCCCTCGGCGGCCAGGATCACCGACTGCTTCTCGCCCTCGGCCTTGAGGATCGCCGCCTGGCGGAAGCCCTCGGCGTCAAGGATGTTGGCGCGCTTCTCGCGCTCGGCCTTCATCTGCCGCGCCATCGCGTCGACCAGGTCGCGCGGCGGCGAGATGTCCTTGATCTCGATGCGGTTGACCTTGACGCCCCACGGATGGGTCGCCTGATCCACCACGCCGAGCAGCTTGGCGTTGATCGCATCGCGCTGGCTGAGGCTCTCGTCCAGATCCATCGAGCCCAGCACGGTGCGGATGTTGGTCATGATAAGGGCCAGCGTCGCGCCCTCCAGGTTGGCGACCTCGTAGGCGGCCTTGGCGGCGTCGAGCACCTGATAGAACACCACGCCGTCCACCGTCACCACGGCGTTGTCCTTGGTGATCACGTCCTGCGAGGGCACGTCGAGCACCTGCTCCATCATGTTGATCTTGCGGCCTACCGCCTGATAGATCGGAATCAGGAAATGCAGACCCGGAGTGAGCGTGCGGGTGTATTTGCCGAAGGTCTCCACCGTCCACTCATAGCCCTGCGGCACGATACGCACCAGCTTGGCGATGACGATGATGACCAGCACGGCGATGACCAGTGCAAGAAGCTGTCCCATGTTCTGCTCCATTCCCCGAAGAAGTCTGCAGTATAGGCGAGCCAACGCACGCCAGCCGTGACAAGGGAAAATCGTCGGTCAGGCCGCCGGTTTCAGTGCAACGAGGGCTGCGGCAGGCGCAGGCTGACCCGCAAGCCGCCGCCTTCCCGGTTGGCCAGCAGGACCCGGCCGCCGTGTGCCTCGGTGATCTCGCGGGCCAGCGCCAGACCCAGGCCGGTGCCGGAACGCTTGGTCGAATAGAAAGGCAGCAATGCCTGGGCCAGCACCGTGTCACTCATGCCTGGCCCGCGGTCGGCCACCTCGATGCGCAACTCGCTGCCCGCCTCCAGAATCGACAGGGTGACTTCGTTGTCCCCGTCGCCGGCTTCGTGCGCATTCTTGACCAGGTTGATCAGCACCTGCTCGACCTGGACCGCATCGAAGCGCCCGGGCCGCTCCGGTGGTGTCCCGGCCAGCTGGTACTGGCAATGCTGCGACAGCGATTCCAGGAACGGCGCCCAGGCCACCTCGGCCACCTGCGGTGCCGGCAGCTTGGCGAAACTGGCATAGCCGGCGATGAAGCCATGCAGGTGTCGGGCACGCTCGCCGATGGTGGCGAATACGCCGGGCAACCGCTCGATGCTGCCGCGGCGGGCCAGCTCGGCGCCGGAGTGCGCCAGCGAGGAGATCGGTGCCAGCGAATTGTTCAGCTCGTGGCTGATCACCCGGATCACCCGCTTCCAGGTGGCCACTTCCTGCCGCGACAGTTCGCGGGTCATGCGCCGGAACAACTGCAGCCGGTGTGGCCGCCCCTGCAGCCGGAACGCGCGCTGCGACAGGTGGAAGGTTTCCTCGCTGCCGTCCATCTCCACGCTGAGCAGCGCGTCCTCACCACTTTCCACCGCCTTGCGCAGGGCCTCGGGCGCGTCCGCCAGCAAGGTGGCGAACTCCAGTCCGACCAGGCTGCGGCCTTCATTGAACAGATGCCGCGAGGCGATATTGGCGTAGGCGACCTTGCCGCGGGCGTCGGTCAACACCAGCGCCACCGGCGTGTTCTGCACCACCGTGTCCAGCAACAGCTCGCGCTGCACCAGGTGCTGGCGCTGCTCGCGCAGAGTCTGGCCCAGCGCGTTGTGCATGCGGATCAGCTTGCCCAGCTCGTCACGCCGGTCGATCGCGATGGAAAAACTGAAATCGCCATCGCGATAACTGGCCACCGCACCTTCCAGCGCGCGCAGCAAGCGGCTCAGCGGAGCCATCACCAGACCGGCCATCCAGAACGCCAGCGGCAACAGCAGCAACAGGCTGACCAGCAGGCCACCCACTACACCAAGCCGCGCCGGCACGTGGACCGCCAGCGCAAGATCCTCGCGCAACCATGCCAGCAAACGGGTCAGCGGCCCCTGGGTCACCGCAGCAAAAATCAATGCGCCGCTGACCGCCGCCAGCAACAGCAGCAGCGTCAGCCGTCCACGCAACGAACCCAGCCACCGCCACATCAGCAGCAGCCCCCGTACGACAATGGAGATCTCAGGGGTTGCATGCCGGACTGAACGGCGGCCTGGTGCAATCGACGGGCGGTCGACCATCCTTCCAGCCCTGCTTGTCGGTACCCAGCACCTGCTCGCGGTTCACCGCGTTCCCCGGGCCATCCTCGACGTAGTCCGGAGTCTTGCGCTCCTTGAACTTGAATATTTCCTTCGACGAAGCATCCGCATCCGTGGCATCGGCGACGTCACCGGCGCCAGCTCTGTCGGCGGACCAGTCATCCGACGCAGGCGCGGGCGGCAATATCGGCAACGGCGCGGACGATTGCGCGGATGTCGACGGGGTCGCCGGCGTGGAGTCCTGGGCAAGCACGCCGCCCGCCAGCATCATCAGGGAAAGGCCAACGGCCAACCGGTATCGCATGACTGACTCCCAGTCCGCAGCAGAACAGACGCCCATCTTTGTACGAGGCCACTCCCGCGACAACCCTGCCTTACGACCCACCCGCCAACCGCCCGCTCCCGCTCTGCGATTCCCTGTTGCCCGCTCCAGGCCTCAATGGCACTCGGCGTCGCGAGGCATGGCTGCGCAATCCAGCGGTGGGCGTCCGCCCACCCATGCGCGCTCGGTACCGAGCACGGCGGCGCGGTCGGATGGGCGTGGCGGTGACTGGTTCAGCACACTGCCCTCGTCGGGATCGACAAAACGGAACGGGCTTCTGGATACCGTCTCCCGCCGGGACGTATCGAGCTGCCGGTGCAGCGGATTGGCCGGCGCTGGCGGCAACGGTGCCGCAGCGGACGTACTGGTCGCTGGCGTTGTTGTCTCATCGGCCTGCGCGGCAGCCACGCCAAACACAAGCCATGCCGAAACGAGGACGATCCGGCGATATCGCATGACGTCTCCCCCCACCGGGACACAGAACGCCATCTTTCTACGCCTTTTGCCCGCCTGCAAGCATGACAGCGCGATGTCGTGATGCTTTCCGCGTCAGCCTGGCGGAGTCAGCCCGTAACGCTCCATCCGCCGGTACAGCGCCTGCCGCGACAGGCCGAGGTTCTGCGCTGCCCGGCTGACCACGCCGCCGGCTCCCTGCAAGGCCGCTTCCACCACCTCGCGGCTGGGCTCGTCGAGGTTGCGGTTGGCCGTCGCCACGTGCTGCGGCAGGTTGAGCAGCTCCGGTGTGATCGGCTGGCCGCCGGCCAGCAGGGCCGCCCGCTCGATCGCGTTCTTCAGCTCGCGCACGTTGCCCGGCCACGGATAGGCCAGCATCGCCTCGCGCGCGGCATCGCCCAGCTCGGCACGGCCGTCCAGGAAGAACTCGGCCAGCGGCAGGATGTCGTCGGTGCGCTCGGTGAGCGGCGGCAGGTTCACCTCGATCACGTTGAGCCGGTAGTACAGGTCCTCGCGGAAGGTGCCGGCCTGGATCATCGCCTTGAGATCGGCATTGGTCGCCGACAACACGCGCACCTTGGCCTGCCGCGTCCGGCCCGAACCGAGCCGCTCGAACTGCCCGGTTTCCAGCACGCGCAGCAGTTTCATCTGGCCCGGCAGCGGCAGATTGCCGATCTCGTCGAGGAACAGGGTGCCGCCATCGGCCATTTCAAAGCGACCCTCGCGCGCCTTGTTGGCACCGGTGTAGGCACCGGCGTCGGCGCCGAACAGCTCGGCCTCGATCAGCTCGCCCGGCAGCGCGCCGCAATTGACCGCCACGAAGGGCCCGCGCTTCACCGGCGAATTGGCATGCACGATCGCCGCGATGCGTTCCTTGCCGGTGCCGTTCGGCCCGGTGATCAGCACCGGCACGTCCGACCGCGCCACCTGGCAGGCCAGGTTCAAGGTTCGCCCCATCGCCTCGGAAGCGAACACCAGCCCGTCCAGGTCGTACTTGCTGCGCAGTTGCTCGCGGCGCTGGCGACGCTCGCGCCGGCTGCGGCTGACCTCGCGGGTGGATTCGGACAACTCCAGCAGATTCTCCACCGTGGCCAGCAGCTTGTTGTCGTCCCACGGCTTGGCCAGGTAATCGGCGGCACCGGCCTTGACCAGCTCCACCGCGGTTTCCAGATGCGTCCATGCGGTCAGCAGGATCACCGGCAGATCGGGGTGGCGCTCGCGGATCGCCCGGAACAACGCCACGCCCTCCTCGCCCGAGGTGGTGTCGGCGGTGAAGTTCATGTCCTGGATCACCACGTCCACCGACTCGCCGGCCAGCATCGCCAGACCTTCCTCCGGCGTCAGCGCGGTCAACGGGCGGATATCGCGCAACGACAGCGCCAGCGACAAGGCATCACCCACCGACGGATTGTCGTCGATGATCAATACGGTTCTCATGGTTTTCCTGCACATGCGGACATGGATGCAGCTCCGGTCTGAAAGGTTGCATGGTAAGGGGTAGGGCGGGCATCGCCCGCCTTGCGAGATGCCCGCACGCCATGGCGGGCAGTGCCCGCCCTACGCCGCTCTCGTCGCCACGACCGGCGGTACGGCGGCGGCGCGGCGGGCGGGCAGCAGCACGGCCAACTGGCCCAGTACCAGCATCAGCACGGCGCCCAGCGGCAGGTAGGCCAGCGGCAGCCGTGACAACTCGTAATGGCGCATCAGCCACAGGTTGATCGCCCAGGCCAGCGCCATGCCGAGCACGATGCCGGCACCGACCACCAGCAGGTTCTCCACCTGCACCGAGCGCAGGATGTCCACGCGACGTGCGCCCAGTGCGCGGCGGATGCCGATCTGGCGGGTGCGTTGCTGCACCCAGTAACCGGTCAGGCCCATGATGCCGACCAGCGCCACGATCAGCACCACCAGGCTCACCCCGGACAGCAGCCACACCGCCGCCGTCGAGCGGGCCAGCATGTCGGCGCGCATGTCGGCGTACATCTGGTAGCTGGGCTGGAAACCCTCGATCATCTCGTTGCCCAGCTCGCGCTTGATCGTCGCCTCGACTGCAGCACGTACCGTCCCGGCATCGGCTACCGGTTGCGCGCGTACCGCGAACGCCGGCATCGGCCACTGCCCCGGCACGCCGGGGAACAGCATGCTGTAGTCGATGTTGGCGCGGTTGTCCTGTTCCAGCTTGTTGCGCATCAGATGCTCGACCACGCCGACCACGGTACGCCGCGCGGCATCTGGCTCATCGCCGATGCGGATGACCTTGCCCAGCGCATCACCATCAGGAAACAGCCGGTCGGCCAGCGCATGGGTGATGATGGTGCTGCCGCTGTCGTTGATGCCCACGCCGGCGTAGTCGATGGCGTCCTCGGCGTCGTCGAAGTCGCGCCCGGCCACCAGCTTCAGATCCAGCGTCCGGCGCAGGTGGTTGCCGATGTACACGGCCGCATCGGCGCTGGTGCGCGATCCCTCGGCAAACACCTCGCCGTTCATCTGCGCATTCGGCTCCATCGGCAGCGAGCCGGCCAGCGCCACGGATTCCACGCCGGGAATCGAGCGCAACGCACGCTGCACTTCACGCAGCCGGACCGACGACCAGGGCTCGCCGCGCGAAGCGATGTTCCAGGCCATCACCAGTTTTTCCGGCTGGCCGATGCCGTCCGGCGCCAGGATCGGCACCAGCCGCTGCTGCAGCAGGAACAGCGCGTTGCAGGCGATGGCGCAGGCCAGCGCCACCTGCAGCAGCACGAGAATCGGCATCAGCCGATGACGGAGAAGAGGTTGGATGAGATGCCGCATGTCGTTTCTCCGTTACTGCTCAGGCCAATTTGATCTGCATCGCCAGCGGCTGGCGGCATACCCGCCATGCGGGCAGCACGCCCACCAGCAGGCCCACCAGCAGCGACAGCAGCAGCAACATGGCAAACGCACCCACGCTGAAATGCGCCGCATCGGCGTAGGCCACCGGCTGCTTGCGCACCACCCAAAGGCCCAGCCATGTCAGCGGCAAGGCCAGCACGCCGCCGGCCAGGCCGAGCAGGCCGGTTTCCACCAGATGCTGGGCGAACACGTGACGGCGCGAGGCGCCCAGCGCCCGGCGGATCGCCACGTCAGCCTGCCTGCGCAGGAAGCGTGCAGCCAACAATCCAGCCACGTTCACCAGGCACAGCAGCAGGAAGGCACCGGCCAGCCCCAGGTTCAGGGCCACGTCGTCGGGCACCACACGGTTGGCCACCATCCATTCCCGCACGCCGTACAACGCCGCTTGCGGCGGGTGCATGAAGCGCCCCGAGTCATGCTGGGCATCGGCATAGCCGGCAACGAAGCGTCGATGGTTCTCCAACTCAGCCGGGCCATCGACAGCCGCCCACACCTCCAGCCAGCGGCACTGCGACACCTCCGCCGACTGGAAGCTGACCACCGCCTCATCCTTGCCGCAGGCACCCGCGGTCAGCGGCCCCACGCCCGCCGCCAGCGCCGCCTGCGCCGGCACGAAGAACTGCTCCGGCTGGCCCAGCACGTTGCCTTGGTTGCGTTTGACATCGAGGAACTGCGTGCGCGGCTTCCACGGCTCACTGATGCCGACCACGCGGAAGCTGCCATTGCCCATCGCCACGCTGCGCCCCACCGCGTTCTCGGTGCCGAACAGCTTGCGCGCCAGCCCGGTGTCGATCACCACCACTGGCGCATGTCCGGCCTGCTCGCTGGCCGTCCACGGCCGGCCGTAGCGCATCGGCACACCGAACATCGGCACCACCGGCCCATGCGCCAGCAGGCCGAGCGTCTGCTCCGACTGCTTGCCGTCGGGATTGCCCAGCAGCACATAGGCCTGGGCCAACGCCACCTGCTGGCGGGCCCGTCCGGCATCGACCAGCGCCGTTGCATCAGCCAGGCCCAGCCAGCTCTGCGGCACGTCGTAGCTGCTCTGGTCCTTGTCGCCTGCCTCGCGCGCATCCATCGTCACCACCTGCAGATGCGGACTGATCCCCGGCAGAGGCTCGCCAGACAGCGCGTTGAAAATAGTCAGCGCGGTCATGCACGAGGCAATCCCGATCGCCATGGTCAGGGTCAACAGCAGCACCATCGGCCAGCCCTGCCGGCAGCGGCGCCACGCGAGATTCAGGTAATAGGCAAACACGATCTTCAACGCCTCCGAAACAAATCCATCCATCGAGGAGTGAGTGCAGAGGAGTGAGAAGTGAGAGAAAGCAGCCCCGGAAAATCCTGGGTTACGCAGGTGCTTTTACTCACTTCTCACTCCTCTCCACTCACTCCTCGCTCTACGCCCTACGCGCCACGCGTCGCTACCACCGGCGGCACGAGTGAGGCTCTGCGTGCCGGACCGAGCACCGCCAGTTGCCCAAGCAGCCACAATGCCAGCGCGCCGACCGGCAGGCTGGCCAGCGGCAGGCGGGGCAGTTCGTAGCGTTGCATCAGCAACGCGTTCAGCACGAAGGCCAGCACCATGCCGAGCACGATGCCGAAGCCCACGATCAGGAAGTTCTCGATCTGGAAGTAGCGCAGGATGTCGCGCCGGGTGGCGCCGATGGCACGGCGGATGCCGATGCTGCGGGTGCGCTGCTGCACCCAGAAATTGGCCAGCCCGGTGATGCCCAGCGCGGTGACGAACAGCAGGCCGGCGGCGGCAGCCAGCAGCAGGCCGATCATGGTGGTGTCGCGCTGGAAGTAGCTGGCGCGCAATTGCGCGTAGGTGCGGATGTCCGACAGCGGAATCAGCCGGCTGGGATCGAGCCGGTTCAGCACATCGACGGCGCGTTTGAGCACCGCGTCACGCTCGGCCGGCGCGCTGCGCAGCACGTAGGTGGCCTCGGTATCGCCGGGGATCGACGGCAGCAGCATGCCGTACTGGTCCGTCGATGGCGAGCGCAGGGTCGGGCGCAGCAGGGTGTCCACCACGCCGACCACGCGCATCGGTGAGCGACCGCCCATGAACAGCTCGCGTCCCAGCGGGTCCTCGTCGTGATACAGCCGCTCGGCCAGCTCGCGGGTGATGATTGCCACCGGCACCTCGGCGACGATCCAGCCGGGCTCGGCCTGCACGTATTCGTCGGCGAGGAAATCACGCCCCGACGCCAGCTTCAGCCCCAGCGTCGCCAGCATGCCAGGTGAGCCGCTGTACACGCTGGGCTGCACGCAGCCGGGATTGCCTTCCATCGAACGCGCCGCCACGGCCTGCTCGTAGGCTTCGCGACTGGCGCAGGTGCCGTAGGTGCTGTTGTCACGACTCAACGGCAATGAGTCGACCGCCACCACCGAGGTCACTCCCGGCAGTGCACGCAAGGCGTCCAGATCGACGCGCTGGCGCTGGGCGCCGTTCTCGCCCGGCGTGGTGCCGACCACCCGCACCATTGACAGTTCATCCTCGGCCAGGCCGCTGGGCAGGGTCAGCTGGCCCACCCGGTTGGCGATCATGAAGGCCACGTTGCAGACGATGGCGCAGGTGAAGGCCACCTGCAGGGTCAGCAGCAAGGCGGTGAGCTTGTGGTGGCGCAGGCTGGCCAGGATGGGTTGCAGGGACATGCCGGTCTTCCTCAAAGCGTCTTCAGTTGCAACGCCGGGGTGACCCGGCAGGCACGCCATGCCGGCAGCAGCCCGGCCAGCACGCTGGCGACGATCGCCAGCGCCACCGTGCCCAGCAGCATCGCCGGATCCATCTGCGCCAACTGTGCGTAATCGTCGGGACGATGGCGCACGCTCCACAGCCCGAGCTGGGCGATCAGCAGGCCAAGCACACCGCCGGCCACGCCGATCACCGCCGACTCCACGCCCAGCTGCAGAAAGATGTCGCGCCGCCGCGCACCCAGTGCCCGCCGCACGCTGATCTCGCCGCTGCGGCGCAGGAACTTGGCCAGCAGCAGGGCCACGATGTTGGTCATGCACACCAGCAGGAAACCCAGCGCCAGCCACAGCTGCAGGCTCACGTCACCGGGCACCAGATCCTGGCGTGCCAGCCAGTCCATCAGGCCGAATACATCCGCCGTCTCCGGCGAGCGCTGGAACCGGCCCAGCGCCTTCTGTCGCGCCGCGTAATCGCGCAGGAAGCCGCGATAGGCATCAACCTGACCCGGGGAATCCAGCTGCACCCAGAACTGCAGCCAACTGGTCGTGTCGCTGGTCTGACGGCCCTCGGCCGAGTCCTTGCCCCAGCTGCTGAAGTTGCCGTTGCCGTCCAACCGCAGGTCGATCGCCGTTTCCAGCGGCAGGAAAAACTCGTCACTGCGACCGTAGCGTTTGCCCGAGGCATCGGCGTAGAACATCGGCTGCGGCGCCCAGTCCGCCACCACCCCGATCACCCGGAAATCATGCTCGTCCAGCCGCACGCTGCGACCGAGGCTGTCAGCGCTGCCGAACAGCTTGCGACTGAGCGTGTCACTCAACACCACCACTCGCGCCCGCGCCGCCTCGTCGGCCACCGACCAGCCCTGCCCTCGCTCGAACGGCACGCCGAACATCGCGAAGAAATCCGCCGTGGCATAACGCCCGTCCACGGTGAACGGCCGCAGCCCACTCTGCTCCGGCCGCAGCAACAGGCTGCCACCGGCCATCGCCGCCTGTCGCGTGGCCTTGTGCGCATCCAGCAAAGCCTTCGCATCAGGCCAGGTGAAATTGATTGTCGGATCCGGCGCATCACCGCTCTTGCGGTAATCCAGCGGCAACGGATCCAGATACGGTGCGAACAAGCGCCCGCTGCGCCCCGGCATCGGATCGTCGGTCATCACGTGCAGCACCGTGATCATCGTCATGCTGGCACCAATGCCCATACCGATCGCCAGCACCATCAGCGCGGTGAGTACCTTGTTGCGCCTGAGGCTGCGCAGGGCCAGGTCGAGGTAGTGGGTCAGCATGTGCAAGTCCTTGGAAAGGGCTGATATCCGGAACCAGGAGTGAGTGAAGATGAGTGAGAAGTGAGAAAGAGCCGGCTTCTACTCACTTCTCACTCCTCTCCACTCACTTCTCGCCTCTCGCCCCTCGCACTTCCTCATCCGGCGCGACGTCCCCGGCCTCGCGGGCGAACGGCAGCACGTCGGCGACCAGGTGCATCAGGAAGCGGCCGGGCTGTTCCTGCATCGGCATGTGGGCAGAGTCGGCAAACAGCACCATCCGCTTCGACGGTGCGCTGACGTGCTCGAACCACTGCTCGGCCAGTTCGTGCGATGTGGTGTGGTCGTGCTGGCCGACGAACAGAATCACCGGGCAATGGAATTCGGTGACGTCGTCGAGATCGAGGTCGATCAGCGGCTGCAGCAGGTGATCGAGCGTGAACAGGCTGCCCTTGCCGATCGCGTCGATCTCGCGCTGATCGTAGTCGGGCGACAGCCCCCAGGCGTCGGCGTACCAGGAGAAATCATGGCGGCCGTAGGCGACACCGCCGTACCAGGTTTCCCACTTGCTGCGCGTGGCCATGCGCGCCAGCGTCAACGGCTCATCACCCGGATACGGCTGCAGCGCCTCCAGTTCGCGCACGGCCTCCTCGTTGTGGTCGGCACGCGCCTCACGCAGGGCGAAATCGAAACCGAGCGCCTCGTTGCGGCGCATGTTCACCACCTGTCCCACGCCGATGTAGGCGTGGAACCATTCCGGATGCTGCCGGACCAGGCGCGTGCCCAGCACGGTGCCCCAGGAGTGGCCGAGCAGGAAGATTTTCTGTTTGCCGTAATGCTCGCGCAGGTACTGCACCACCTGCTCCGTGTCCCGGGTCATGTCCTCGACGTTCATGCCCGGCGCCATCTGCTCTTCGCTGTTGGCCGCATAGGTCTTGCCGGCACCGCGCTGGTCCCACTGCACCACGGTGAAGTAGTCCTCCCACGGCGTCTGGAAGGTGTAGCTGACCGGCATCACCACCGACGCCGGCCCGCCGTGCACGAACAGCAGGATCGGGTTGCGCCGGTCACGGCCGCGGATCGACAGCCACTGGTCGATGCCGCCGATGCGCAGCTTGACGCGATCGTCCACGCCATTGGGCGACACGATGCGGCGACTGTTGTCCAGGATCTTCGCCACCTCGTCGCGCGTCATCGTGCGCTCGCCGGTTTCGGATGCGAATGCCGTCGTCGCGACCAGGCTGGTAGCGACAAAAACGAACAGGGTCCGGATCAGTTTCATGGATATCTCTCGATGATGTTTGTCGACACACGGGCGGCAAGTCGCTTTCTCTCGCCCCTCACGACTTGCCCCTCGTCTCTTCCTCTCACGATCTCGTCGCCACCACCGGCGGTACCGCCGCTGCCCGCAAAGCGGGACCGAGCACCGACAACTGCCCCAGCGCCCACAGTGCCAATGCACCGAACGGCAGGTAGATCAGCGGCAGATGCGGCAGTTCGTAGAACTGCATCAAGGTGGCGTTGAGGGCGAAAGCCAGCAGCATGCCCAGCACGATGCCGAAGCCGACTATCAGGAAGTTCTCGGTCTGGAAGTAGTGCAGGATGTCACTGCGGGTGGCGCCGATCGCGCGGCGGATGCCGATCTGCTTGCGCCGCTGCGCCACCCAGAAGCTGGCCAGGCCGACGATGCCCAGCGCGGTCACCAGCAGCAGCGCGGCGATCACCCCGAGCAGGATGCCGGCCATCGCGCGGTCACCACGGAAATAGCGCAGGCGCAGGTCACTCACGGTCTGGCTGGCCTCGTGATCGACCACCACCTCGGAAGCGATCGTCGCCACCGCGGCCCTGGCATCGCGCAGCACGCGCGGCAGCACTTGCGGATCGGCGCGCAGCACATAGGTGCCGGCCAGCTTCGGCCCCGGCAGCGCCGGCACGAACACCGACCACTCGATGGTACCGGTGCCGCCCTCGCCCGCCCCGGTACGCGCGAGATGCGCCACCACGCCAGTCACCCGGAAGTGGTACTGGCCGCTCCAGAACTCCTTGCCCAGCGCGTCCTGGCCCGGCCACAAGTGATTGGCCAGGGTGCGGCTGACCAGCACCTGCGAGTCGGCGGGCACGTAGCTGTCGATCGGCTGGAAATCGTCCGGTTGCGGCGCGCGCCCTTCCTCTAGCTTCAGGCCCAGCGCCTCGAAGCTGCCGGGGCCGGCGTTGTAGAAACCCAGCACGCCACCGGACTGCTTGCCGGCGGCATCGAGACTGATGCCGGCCTTGGTCTGGCCACTGCCGAATGGCACCGCTTCGATCACGCTGACCGACTGCACGCCCGGAATCGCACGCAGGCCGCCGAGCATGCGGGCATTGAGATCACCGGCCGCGCTCTCGTCGAAACCACCAACCCTCAACACCGCCAGCGAGGCTTCATCCACGCCGCTGTCCACCTGCATCAACTGCAGGCGGTGGGCGATCATGAAGCAGGCATTGCACAGCACCGCGCAGGCCAGCGCGATCTCCATCACGATCAGCAAGGTGGCCAGCCGATGCTTGCGCAGGGCGGCGAGTATGGGCTTGATCTGCATGGTCGTCCTCACAGCGTCTTCAGTTGCAGCGCGGGCGCCACGCGGCTGGCGCGCAGCGCCGGCAGCGCCCCGGCCAGCAAGCTGACCACCAGCGCCAGCACGAATGTCGTGGCGAACATCGCCACGTCCAGATGCACGAAGTCGGCGTATTCCACTGGCTGGCGGCGCACCAGCCACAAGCCAGCCAACGACAGCAACCAGCCACCGAAGCCGCCGATCAATCCGATCAGGCCCGCCTCCACCAGGCATTGCGCGAACACCGCGCCGCGCGAGGCGCCCAGCGCGCGACGCACGCCGATCTCGCCGCTGCGGCGCAGGAACTTGGCCAGCAGCAGGCCGACCGTGTTGCACAGGCAGATCGCCAGGAAGGCGAACGCCAGCCAGGTCTGCAGGCGCACGTCACTGGGCACCACGTGGTTGAAATCCAGCCACTGCATCAGATCCATCATGCGGGTGCCGCCGGCATTGCCGATGCGCCCCAGCCGCTGCTGCCCGGCGGCATAGCCTTCCAGGAAGCGGCGGTAGTCGGCGACCTTGGCCGCATCGTCCAGCTGCACCCACAGCGCCACCCACACGCAGGGCATGGTCGAGAGGGTTTCCTCGCTGCCGCGCTCACCCCAGCAGGTGAACAGATCCATCTCGGCAGGCGCCAGTTCCGCCGCCGTCTCGAACGGCACGAACACATCCTCGGGCTTGTCGTAGAACGCGGCGGTATCGCCGTTGGAGAAGCGCCCGCCACGCACCTCGTAGAACGCCGGCGATGGCCGCCAGGGCGCCAGCACGCCGACGATGCGCACGTCGCCATCAGCCAGCCGCAAGGTACGGCCCACACTGTCGCCACCGGTGAACAGCTTGCGGTTGAGGTCGTCCGAGATCACCGCCACGCGTGCGTGGTTGGCATCGTCATTCGCACTCCAGCCACGCCCCTGCGCGAACGGCACGCTGAACATCGGAAAGAAATCACCGGTAGTCGCCAGCGTCCGCGCCATCAACGGCGGCTGCTTCGCCTCCGGCGCCTGCAGCTTGAGCGTGGCCGTGGCCACCAGCGCCTGCCGGTCGGCCCGCTGCGCACGCCACAGATCCACCGCCGAGCGGTAATCCATCACGTCGTACGGCCGCGGCTCGGGATCGGGATCCGGCGTCGGATCCAGCTGCGGATAGAAGATGTGCGCGCTGCGCCCCGGCAACGGATCACCGGACAGCACGTGCATCACCGTCAGCGTGGTCATGCTGGCGCCGATGCCGACCGCGATCGCCAGCACCATCAGCGCGGTGAGCACCTTGTTGCGCTTGAGGCTGCGCAGAGCCAGGTCGAAGTAATAGGTCAGCATGTGTCTTCTCTCGAAATTGCGGAGCAAGCAGTGAGTGAAGAGGAGTGAGGAGTGAGAGAAGAGCCGCTTTGACTCACTTCTCTCTCCTCTCCACTCACTCCTCGCTTCATGATCTGGTCGCCACGACAGGCGGTACCGCTGCGGCACGCATGGCCGGGCCGAGCACCGACACCTGGCCGAGCAGCCACAGCACCACCGCGCCGGAGGCCAGCCAAGCCAGCGGCATGCGGGCCAGTTCGTAGTGCTGCATCAGCCACAGGTTCAGGCCGACCGCGGCAAGCGAGCCGAGCACGATGCCGGCGCTGACGATCAGCAAGTTCTCCCACTGGAAGTAGCGCAGGATGTCGCGGCGGGTGGCGCCGATCGCGCGGCGGATGCCGATGCTGCGCGAGCGCTGCTGCACCCAGAAGCTGGACAGGCCGACCACGCCCAGCGCGGTCAGCGCCAGCAGGCAGCCGGTAACCACCAGCAGCAGCCAGACCATGGCGCGGTCGCCGTGGTAGTAGTCGGCGATGCTGTCGGTGTAGATGTGAGGCTCGACCATGCGCAACGGGTCGACGCGCTTGAGCACGTCGGGCAAGGCCAGCTTCACCGCATCGCGCATCTCCGTGCGCACGCGCAGCACGTACTTGCCGCCGCTGACCTTGCGCACCGGCAGGATCATGCCGCGGTCCACGCCCTGGTATTTGTTGATGCTGGGGTTGAGCAGGCGCTCGGCCACGCCGATCACCTGCACCGGCTCCCTGCCCTCGTGATCCAGCCAGAAGGTCTTGCCCAGCGGATTCTCGCCGGGCCACATCTGTGCGGCCATCGACTGCGTGACGATGACCACGGTCGGCGGCGGCGTCTTTTCCTTCATGCTGAAGGGGCTGTAGTCCACGTGTTCCTGCGGCAGGAAATCACGACCGGCGACCAGCTTGATGCCCAGCGTCTTCACCAGGCCGGGCGAGGCGAGATACTCGACCACGTTCAGCGTGTCCTTCCGGTCGCCAGGACGGCGGAACGCATTGGTGCTCATGTAGCCGCTGCTCAATGGCAGCGAATTGCTCTTCGCCACCGATTGCACGCCGGGCATCGCACGCAGCGCGGCCAGGTCGGCATCCGTATTGTCCGGGCGCTGCTCACCGTCACCGATGTCGAGGCCGGTGGTCTGCACCCACACCAGTTCGCTGTCGGCCACGCCGGTGGACAGGTGCATGGCGCTGGTGCGGTCGCCGATCAGGAACAAGGCATTGGTGACGATGGCGCAGGTCAGCGCGATCTCCAGCGCGACCAGGGCCACCGTGGTCTTGTGGTGCTTCAGTGCGGCAATGATCGGATGCATGGCCACTCCTTATTGGGTCTTCAGCAAACGCGCCGGCACGATGCGGCAAGCCCGCCAGGCCGGCAGCAGTGCGGCCAGCACGGTGGCGAACACGGACAACAGGAAGGTGGCCAGCAGCATCGCGCCGTCCATGCGTGCCAGCGCGGCGTACTCCACCGGCTGCTGACGCACGATCCACAGACCGCATGCCGACAGGCCAAGGCCGACAACACCACCCGCCAGCCCCACCATTGCCGCCTCGATCAGCAACTGGGCGAACACGTCGCGACGTGACGCCCCCATGGCCCGGCGCACCGACAGCTCGCCGCCACGGCGCAGGAACTTCACCAGCAGCATCGCCACCGTGTTGACCAGGCACACCAGCAGGAAGCTCAGCGCCAGCAAGGTCTGCAACTGCACGCTGCCCGGTACCACTTCGTTGTGGTCCAGCCACGCCATCACGTCGCGCAGACGTGTGTTCGGTTCACGCTCGAAACGTCCCAGCGCCTTCTGCTGGCGCGAATAGCCGTCCAGGAATTCACGATAGGCAGTCACCTGCGCCGGCGTGTCCAGTTGCACCCAGAACTGCACCCAGACGCAGCCATCAGCCTTGGTCAGGTCACCATCCGAGGGAAAGCCCGACGAGCAGCCGATGCTGCCCATGGTGCCCTGCTTCAGCTCCATCGCCGTCTCGAACGGCATGAAGACCTGTTCGGAACTGGCGTAGTTGCCCAGCGAGAGATCGTAGAAATGCGGCACCGGGTTCCAGCGGTCGATCACCCCGACGACGCGGAAGTCGTACTTGCCCAGACGCAAGGTCTTGCCTACCGCCGGCGTGCTGCCGTAGAGCTTGTCGGCGACATCGCGGCCAAGCACCACCACCCGGGCGTGCCGGTCGTCATCGTCAGCCGTCCAGCCGTGGCCATCGACGAACGGCACGTCGAACATCGCGAAGAAGTCCGCCGTGGTGTAGCGGGCAGTCTCGTTGAACGCATGCGATGCCCCCTCCGGCGGCACCATCGTCACCTGCCCCCCGGACATCGCTGCCTGATGCACGCCCTTGCCCGCATGCAACAGGTTCATCGCATCACGCCAGCTCAGCTGACCCTGTGGCTCGCTGTCCCGGTTCTCGGTATCCGCGCTGCGTGCATCCACCTGCGGCCAGAACAACTGCCCGCTGCGCGAGGGAATCGGATCGGCAGTCATTACGTGCAGCACGGTGATCATGGTCATGCTCGAACCGATGCCCAGCGCGATCGCCAGCACCATCAGCGCGGTCAGCACCTTGTTGCGCTTGAGGCTGCGCAGGGCCAGGTCGAGGTAGTAGGTCAGCATGCGTCTTCTCTCGAAATTGCGGAGCAAGCAGTGAGTGAAGAGGAGTGAGGAGTGAGAGAAGAGCCGCTTTGACTCACTTCTCTCTCCTCTCCACTCACTCCTCGCTTCATGACCTGGTCGCCACCACGGGCGGTACCGCCGCCGCACGCAACGCCGGGCCCAGCACCGACACCTGCCCCAGCAGCCACAGCGCGATGGCGCCGGCAGGCAGGTAGGCCAGTGGCAGGCGGGGCAGTTCGTAGAACTTCATCAGCACCACGTTGAGGGCGAAAGCCAGCGCCATGCCGAGCACGATGCCGAGGGTGACGATCAGGAAGTTCTCGGTCTGGAAGTAGCGCAGGATGTTGCCGCGGGTGGCGCCCAGCGCACGGCGCACGCCGATCTGGCGACGACGTTGCGAGACCCAGAAACTGGTCAGGCCGACGATGCCCAGCGCGGTCACCAGCAGCAGCAGGCCGCAGACCAGCAGCAACAGGCCGATCATGTCGCGGTCGGCGGCGAAGTAGTCGGCGCGGCCGTCCTCGTAAGTCTGCTTGCGCCAGATCAGTTGGCGCGGATCATTCTTCAGAAGCACCGCCTCGGCCTTGGCCAACACAGCGGCACGGTCAGCGGGATTGGTGACACGGATCAGGTAACGACCACCCCAGATCGGAAATATCACCGAGTAGCTGCGGTTATTGCCTTGCATGTTGGGTCTCAGCAAGGTATCGACCACGCCGATCACGTTCAGGCTCAGGTTGGCCATGTAGATCGTCTTGCCTACCGCGCTGCCATCGGGAAACAGCTTGTCGGCAGCAGGCTTGCTGAGGATGACCGGCTGACCGGACCACGCGTTGGAGCCCTTCGCCTCCAGTTCGTTGTAGCCTTGATATTCCTCGACACGGAAGTCGCGGCCGGCCAGCAGCTTCAGGCCCATCACCTTCAGCGCGTTCGCGCCGACCATGTACTGCGCCGCGTTGAGCGTGGGACGCTGCTGATCCGGGGTCAGCGCCAGCGCGGTGTTCCACGAACCGTTCTGGAACGGCAGCTGGTTGCTGATGGACACGCCGTCCACGCCGGGAATCGCACGCAAAGAAGCAATATCTCGCAGGGTTCTCGCATCGGTATCGCCCTGATCACCGATGCCCGAAACGCCGATCTCGACCAAGTGTGTCTCGTCCAGACCGCTGGGCAGGTTCAGCATGTCCAGCCGCTGCGAGACGATGAACAGCGCATTGCAGATGATCGCGCAGCTCAGCGCGATCTCCAGCAGGATCAGCGTGGCGGCGATCTTGTGGCGCTTCAGCGCCGAGAGAATGGGCAACATGTCCATGAAGGTCTCCGGGTCACTGGCTCTTGAGTTGCAGGGCGGGCGCGATCTTGGTGGCGCGCCAGGCCGGCAGCACGCCGGCCAGCAGGCTGGACAGCAGGGCCAGCACGAAGGTCAGCAGCAGCATCGAGCCATCCAGATGGGCCAGCGCGGCGTATTCGGTGGGGCGATGGCGAACCGCCCACAGCCCGAGCAAGGCCAGCAGCAGGCCGAGCACGCCGCCGGCCATGCCGACCATGCCGGCCTCGACCAGAAACTGGCGGAAGATCTCCGAACGGCTGGCACCCAGCGCGCGACGCACGCCGACCTCGCCGCTGCGGCGCAGGAACTTGGCCAGCAGCAGGCCGATGGTGTTGACCAGGCAGACCAGCAGGAAGCCCAGCGCCAGCCACATCTGCAGGCGCACGTCACCGGGCACCGCGTGCATGAAGTCCAGCCACTCGGTCAGGTTGCGCAACCGGGTGTTGGGCGGGCGCTCGAAGCGGCCGGCGGCACGCTGCTGCGACGAGTAGTTGTCCAGGTAGGTCTTGAAGCCGGCCGCATCCGAGGGCGAGGCCAGCTCCACCCAGTACTGCATCCACGCACACGGCGCATCGACCGCCTGCATATCGTCGGTGATCTCGCGGCCGAAGCAATTCATGTTGCCGTTGCGCGAAAGCTCCAGGTCCATCGCCGTGCTGAACGGCACGAACACGTCCTCGTCGCGATCGAACTTGCCCACGTTGAGGTCGTAGAACAGCGGCTTGGGCGACCAGTCGTCGAGCACGCCGATGATGCGCAGCGCATGGCCATCGACCTGCAGCTCCTGGCCCACCGCCTCGCCGCGCTTGAACAGCTTCTCGCCCAGCGCACGGCTGATCACCACCACCCGCGCATGCGCATCGTCATCCGCCGCGCTCCAGCCCTGGCCGGAGGCGAACGGCACGTCGAACATCGGGAAGAACTCCGACGAGGCGTAACGCATGCCGACGCTGAACGGCTTGAGCGTGCTGTCCTGCGGCTCGATGGTGCCACCACCGCCGGTCATCAGCGCCTGACGCACGCCCTTGTGCTGGCGCAGCAGCTCCTCCGAGTCGAAGCGGGTCAGGTCCAGCTGCGGCTCCTCCCCCTCGTGGTAGCCCTGCTTGTCCTCGGGATCGAGCTGCACATGGAACAGCCGCTCGCTCTTGCCCGGCATCGGATCGCCCGACAGCACCTTGAACACGGTCAGGGTGGTCATGCTGGCGCCGATGCCCAGCCCGATCGCCAGCACCATCAGCGCGGTCAGGACCTTGTTGCGCTTGAGACTGCGCAGGGCCAGTTCGAGGTAGTAAGTCAGCATTCGGGAATCCTTGAAGTTTTCTGCAGCAGGGACGAGTCGCGAGGGACGAGGGGCGAGTGGAAAGCATGAAAGTGCGGGCTTCGGCTTTTCCCTCGTCCCTCACGACTCGCCCCTCGTCCCTGCTCCATCACGCTCGTGTCGCCTCGACCGGTGGCACGCGCGAAGCGCGCAGGGCCGGCGCCAGTACGGCGGCCTGGCCGAGCAGCAACAGCAACAGCACGCCCACCGCCACGTAGCCCAACGACAGGCGTGCGGTTTCGAAACGGGTGACCATCCACAGATTGATCGCCACCGCCAGCACCGTGCCAGCGAGCACGCCGCCGATGCCGATCAGCAGGTTCTCGGTGAGGAAGTAATGAAGAATGTCGGCACGGGTCGCGCCCAGTGCGCGGCGCACGCCAATCTGCTTGCGCCGCTGGCCGACCCAGAAGCTGGTCAGGCCGATGATGCCGGCAGCGGTGATTGCCAGCAGCACCACGCTGACGATGGCCATCAGCACGGCCATGCCGAAGTCGCGGTCGTAGGCCTTCCGGCGCACGTCAGAAAAGGTGGTCACGCCGTCGTCGGGATCGATGATGCGCATGCGGCTCTGAGCGAACAGCGCCTCCGGCGCGTCGCGCATCGCCGCCGCCAACTGGCCGGGACGGGCACGCACTACGTACCAGGTGTAGTCATTGGCCAGCCGCGCCGGGATCAGCACCGCGTTGTAGGCATAGGGTGCGGCCCAACTGCTGGTCATGTGCGCCTGCAAGGTGTCGGTGATGCCGATGACGGTGGAAGGCTTGTGCCCCATCGTCACGTAAATCGTGCGGCCCAGCGCCGAGCCGTCGGGATACAGACGACGGGCAAGATCCTTGCTGATGATCACCTGGTCGGCGTGCATCGCGTCGCGCGGTGCCTGCGCACCGATTTCGCTGGCGCTGAAGTTGCGTCCGGCGATCAGCGGCGTGCCCAGCGTGGACAGCGCGTGGTCGTCCACGAAGAACATCGCTGCGTCGGTGGTCATCTTGCGCTGGTCGGGATCGAGCTTGATGAAGTTGTCCCAGCCACTGCCGCGCAGCGGGAAACTGTTGGTCGAATAGGCGTCTTCCACGCTGCCGAGCTGGCGCAGCGCCAGCAGGTCGGCGCGGGTCTGCGCATCGATCTGCTGCGGGTCGGATTTGTCGGCCCAGTCGTTGCGGATCACGAACAGGCGGCTCTCCTCCAGCCCGCTGGGTCGTGCCATCCGCGCCGTGCGCTGCTGGATGATGAACAGCGCGTTGCAGACGATCGCCAGAGTCAGCGCGATCTGCAACGCGATCAGCACGGTGCCGGCCTTGTGGTGGCGCATGGCGGCGAGGATGGGTTTGATCTGCAGCATGTCCGCGCCCTCCTCAGTTGGATTTCAGTTGCCAGGCCGGCTGCACGTGGGCAGCGCGCCAGGTGGGGTAGAACGCGGCCAGTACGGTGGCCGCGATCGCGGTGACCAGAGTCAACGCCACCAGCGAGACATCGAGGCGGGCAAGGCGCGCGATCTCCGGCTCGAACAACAGGCCGACGCCCGCCATGCCCAGCACGGTCAGCAGCAGGCCCAGCGCTCCGCCGGCCAGGCCGACCGTGCCGGCCTCGGTCAGGAACTGCAGGTAGATCTGCCGCCGTGGCGCACCGAGCGCCCGGCGCACGCCGATCTCGGCGGCACGGCGCATGAATTTGGCCAGCAGCAGGCCGATGGTGTTGACCAGACAGATCACGAAAAAGCCCAGCGCCACCAGCAGCGAGATGCGGCTTTCCGATGGCACCACCCGCATGTGGTCGAGCCAGTCGTTGACGTCGCGCAGGCGCACGTTGGGCGCCCACTGGAAGCGACCGGCGCGCTGCTGCTGTGCCGCGTAACCGGTGAGGAACTGGCGGTAGTCCGACACCGCGGCTGGATCGGCCAGTTCCACCCACATCGGCACCCACACGCATTCGCCATGCAGCCAGGCTTCGCGCCCGACGCCGATTTCGGCATTCGCGCTGCAGTTGTTGCGCCCTGCGGTATCCATCGCCACATCGACCGCGCGATTGAACGGCAGGTACAACTGCACCGGATCGCCGAACTGGTTGCCGCTGAACAGGTCGTAGAAGCGCGGCTGCGGATCCCAATGCGCGGTCACGCCGACGATGCGGTAACTGCGCCGGTCCAGCACGATCTGCCGGCCCACGCTGTCGGCGCCGCCGAACAGCTGCTGGTTCAGTTCATGGCTGATCACCGCTACCGCGGCACGGCCCTGGTCGTCATCGGCATGCCAGGCGCCGCCGTACTCGAACGGCACCTCGAACATCGCGAAGAAATCCGCATTGGCGGCGTAGCCGTCGGCGATGAACGGCAGGCTGCGTTCGCCCTCGGGCAACACCGACGGAGCCACTTCATAGAGCAGGGTCTGGCGCTGCGCCTTGCCGGCTGCGACGAGAGCAGTGGCATCGGTATAGGTCAGTGCCTCGGGTGGTTCGCCGTCATCGTTGAACTGCGGCCCGCGGTTGTCGAGCAGCACCGTGTACAACTGCGAGGACTTGCCTGGCATCGGATCCCCCGACACCGCCCGGAACACCGACCAGGTGATCATCGACGCCGCCACGCCAAAACCGATCGCCATCACCATCAACGCAGTCAGCGCCCGATGACGGCGCAGACTGCGAAGACCGAGTTGGAAGTAGTAGACAAGCATGGCGTGTTCCAGTCGATGACCCCTGCGGCGCCGGGCTTGGCTCCGGCTTTTACGATTCCCTATTCCCGATTCCCTATTCCCGGCGTCGATGAGACGCCAATCAGGCCTGCGCCTGATCGGCATGCCCGTGGAAACGCGGGTCCTCGGACAGATCCACCACCTGGCCGTCGATGATGTGCACGTTGCGCTGGGCGCGGGCGGCCAGTTCGGGGTCATGGGTGACCATCACGATGGTGGCGCCTTCGCGATGGATGTCCTCGAGCAGTTCCATCACGCCACGAGCCATCTGCGTGTCCAGGTTGCCGGTCGGTTCGTCAGCCAGCAGCAGGCGCGGGCTGCCGGCCAGCGCGCGTGCGATCGCCACGCGCTGCTGCTGGCCGCCGGAGAGTTCGGCCGGGTAATGCTTGGCACGCGAGGCCAGGCCGACCCGCTCCAGCGAATCCATGATGCGCTGCTTGCGCTCGGCCGCCTTCATGCCGCGGTAGCGCAGCGGCACCTCGATGTTGTCGAACACGTTGAGGTCGGGAATCAGGTTGAACGCCTGGAAGATGAAGCCGATCTTCTCGTTGCGGATCTTCGAGCGGGCGTTGTCGTCGAGGTTGCTGACCTCGATCCCGTCCAGGTGGTACTGCCCGCCGCTGAAGGTTTCCAGCAGGCCGGCGATGGTCAGGAAGGTGGTC
>Ga0222419_100555_pt1 | contig 30332 bp, 22 predicted proteins | sample 1B20Ametagenome_FD_182474 | JGI IMG/M metagenome (GOLD analysis project Ga0222419, IMG submission 182474) | Enriched microbial communities from leaf-cutter ant dump, University of Wisconsin, Madison, United States - 1B20A (version 2) | ecosystem: Environmental > Terrestrial > Nest > Insects nest... | reverse complement strand
GCCCAGTCTTGAAAAAACAACTGTGGGAACCACAGGGTTCGCTTGGTCAACTTTGCTCCATGAGGAGCAACAACCCAAGAATCCCCCACCTCCTCAAGGTGGCGGGAGTGTTCAATATTGACATTGCGAAAAGGGTCTTGCTAAAATAGAGTTAGCTAATTTAGCTAACTCTATTTTAGGGAGGTCATCTGCATGAAGGCCAGTTCCACGGAAGTCCAGAACAATTTCGGCAAATATTTGGCGCTTGCCGCCGAGGAAGAAGTCATCGTGACGCGCAACGGCGTGCCGGTTGCGAAGCTTGTGGCGGTGAAGGAAACGGAGGTCGTGCGACGGGATGCGCCGAATTCGCTTCCCGAGTCGGCAGGCCCGCACCATTTTGTCGGCCGTAAGGCTGCGTTCGAGGAATTCATGGAGCTTACCCGTGACACAGATGACCGGTACGAATATATCGATGGCGAGATTTACCCGTTAGCGATACCCACAACAACGCACCAGCTTGTGCTGGGGAGATTATTGGTCTTATTTCACGATTGGTCGCAAGGTAAAGCTTGCGAGCCGTTCAACGCTCCGTTCGATATTCGGCTCAATCGCTCGAAAGACGAACCGAACCTGGTGCAGCCTGATTTGATGATCATCTGCGATCTGGAGGAACATCTGGGCGAAGACGGCTATTATTATGGCGTTCCCGCACTTGTGGCGGAGATTGTCTCGGAGAGCACTCGTACCAAGGATAGGGTCAAGAAGCTGGATCTATACTTGTCATGCGGTGTCAAAGAATACTGGTATGTCGATCCGTTCAATCGGGAGATCACCATCTATGAATTCAAAGATGACAATATCGGAAACTATCGAACGTTCAGAACCGAAGATACGGCACGGTCGTTCGTGTTCGATGGATTGTCGGCGCCGGTAGAAGAAGTGTGTGCGGTGTATGGAGGGGCATCGGTATGATCGTCGTCAGCTCCACGGAAGTTCAGAACAACTTCGGCAAGTACCTGATGCTTTCAGCCCGCGAGGATGTCATGATTACCCGCAATGGCAAAGTGATCGCGAAGCTCACAGCCATTCAGGAATCGAAAGAAAGATACCAGGAGGTTGACGTGCCAGGCAATCCAATGATGGTAATGGAATCTGCAAAGTCGTACCATTATAAACGTCGTAAAGCCTCCTATGAGGAATTCCTGGAACTTACCCGGGGGAGCGAGGAAAGGTATGAGTATATCGATGAAGAGATTTATTTGTTGGCTTCCCCAAGGGCACCCCACCAATTTACTTTGAGAAAGCTGTTGGTCATATTTGATCAATGGTCGATTGGAAAGCGTTGTGAGCCTTGGGCCGCTCCGTTTGATATTCACCTATATCGTTTTGCAGATAAACCCAACTTAATTCATCCGGATCTTATGATGATTTGCGACTTTGATGAATTTGTGGATGAAGAGGGTTATTATCAAGGCGTCCCTGGACTTATCGTCGAGATCATTTCCGAAAGTACGAAACGCGTGGATATAGTAGTCAAGTTCGATCTATACAAAGCATGCGGGGTAAAGGAATACTGGATTGTGGATCCGTCGACCAAGCGCATCACGATCTATCGATTCGAGGACGGAGAAATTGCGGAACAGCGGACGTTCGAGCAAGGCGAAATTGCTGCATCCTTTCTATTCAAGGGATTGACCGTGGCGGTGGATCAGGTGTTCAGATAACGAAAATAAAGGCGCTTCTCACGCATCGTTCAAACGATGAAATGAGAAGCGCCTTGTGCATTCGCTATCAGGTGCGCAGCCAGACCGCCATCTCGCCGGGCTGCCGGTTGCCCCACAGGTAGTAAGGAATCGCCTTGATGCGCGCAGGTGTCGACTCCGGCTTATAGGGCTGATAGGGGCGATCAGCAGACCAGCCGGATTCGTCGACGCACCGGCCGTCCGCTTCCACGACGATGCAGCCGCCGAGCAGAGCGGCATCGAAGCGCGCGGTCAGGTTTCTTTCAGCGGCATCGCTCAGCGATAACGATGCCAGCGGCGCGCCGTTGTCGGTTTCCTCAACGCAGTATACGAGCGGTCCGCGCACGATCGCGGCTTTGCCGGCGTCGGCCCGGATGAGCGGATGCGCGGCGATCAGCTTCGTCTCCAGCGGCAGCAGCCATTCCACTGTATCTCCGTCCGCCCAAGACCGCTTCAGCATCGCGTAGCCGTTTTCCACCCGATAGTCCTTCGCTTCCGCGCCATTCACCCGCAAGGTCGGCCGGCCGCTCTGGAACCAGTCCGGCACGCGGAGGCCGAGTCCGAACGCTGCCGAACCGGCGCCATCGGGCAAAGATATGGAGAAGCGGACTTCTCCGTTCCACGGCAGCCCGGATTGCTGAACCAGCTTCACGCTGCCCGCGGCAAGCTCGAACGTCGCTTCGCTGCCGATGAACAGGTGTGTGTACACGGTCTTCCGGTCATCCGCAACCGTGTAAATATAATCGTTCAACGAACTCAGCAGGCGGGCGACGTTGGGCGGGCAGCAGGAGCAGCCGAACCATTTCTGCCGCACCGGCTTCACATGGCGCCTGCCGGGGTTGTTCTCGCTCGCTTCCGGCCACACTTCCAGCGGGTTCACGTAGAAGAAGTGCTTGCCGTCCTTGGACATGCTGCCCAGCACATTGTTGTACAGCGCCCGCTCCATGACGTCGGCGTATTCGCTCCTCGCTTCGAGCTGCAGCATCCGCTGCGCCCAGAAGATAAGTCCGATCGAGGCGCATGTCTCCGCATAGACCGTGTCGTTGGGCAGGTCATAGTCGAACGAGAATGCCTCGCCGTGATGCGTGGAGCCGATGCCGCCGGTAATGTACATCTGCTTGTGCGTGACATTGTTCCACAAACGGCGGCAGGCCGCGAGCAGCCCGGAGTCCCCCGTCAGCCGGGCCAGGTCCGCCATCGCCGTATACATGTAGACGGCCCGCACGGCATGCCCGACGGCAACGGATTGCTCGCGAACGGGGAGATGGGCCTGGTGATAGGCGGGGTCCGGCTTCGGCGCCTGACCGCGCGACCAATGATCGGTCCGGCCCCGGCGTTCCCATTCGTCCACGAAGTAGCTCGGCTTGCTGCCGCGTTCGTCGATGAAGTAGCGGCTCAGCTTCAAGTAGCGTTCTTCTCCCGTCACCTCGTACAGCTTGACCAGCGCGAGCTCGACCTCCTGATGGCCGCAATAGCCCCGCAGCTTGCCGGGCTCTGTGCCGAATACGCTGTCGATATGGTCGGCGAACCGGCAGACGGTGTCGAGCAGCCTGCGCTTGCCCGTTCCCTTGTAATAGGCGACAGCCGCCTCGATCATATGGCCCGCGCAGTACAGCTCGTGGGCATCCTTCAGGTTCGTCCACTGCCGGCCCGGTTCCTTGATCGTGAAATACGTATTCAAATAGCCGCTCGGCTGTTGCGCTTGCACAATCAGCTCGACCGCCGCATCGGCAATCCGCTCCAGGTCCGGGTCGGGAACGTTCGCCAGCGAATAGCCGACTGCCTCCAGCCACTTGGCCAGGTCGCTGTCCTGGAAGATGAAGCCTCCGAATTCCCCCTGCTCGAGTCTTGCGGCAATGCGAAAATTCCGAATCGCATAGCTCGGCTCCGCGCCTTCGACACGATCGTTCAGCGCTTCCCATTGATACGGGATGACCGTCTTGCGCACCAGTTCCGTATAATCGCTCCAGAAGTCGTCTTGAATGCGAACTTGCGGCTGCTGCATTTGCATGTTGAACCTCCCAGGATAAAAAACATTAAATATTGACACCCAACTATTCTGATTATATGCTTTCTTATAAAGCGATAATAGCGATAAATTAAACTAAATTATGATAGAATTTAACACAGGAGACAGGAGGGGTGGCAATATGAGCGAGGGAGCGTTCGTCCCGCTGCGTACGCCGCCGCTTCCCTACTACTTGGGAGCAGGCTGGTCCGACTACCAGGCGGGAGAAGCCCATCCGAACCGTCGCCATCTCGGCTTGTACGATTTGCTGCTCGTCGTGAAAGGCGTTCTCTATATCGGCGAGAATGGGCGGGAGTGGGCGCTGTCGGCAGGAGAGATGCTGCTCTTGCTCCCGGACGGCGAGCATTATGCGACGAAAGCTTGCGATGACGAGACTTCGTTTTATTGGGTGCATTTCGATCACGGGGGAGCGGCTGAAGAAAACACCGGGCAGGTGCACAGCGAGTCCGGGATGACGGAAGCGGACATTGCCGGATTGCCGTACCCAAGCCCGAACCGCCGCCCTTTCGACAACCCCTATACGATCCGAATGCCGAAGCATGCGCGGTTGCCCGACCCGGCCGCCGCGATCGACCTGGTAAAGGCGTTGTTAAGCCCGCAGGTCGAAAATACGTTCTGGGAGGAGCAGCGGTTGTTCGCGGAATTGCTGGCGGTGTTGTCGGCCAACCGGGAGGAAGGCGGCGAGCTGTCGTCACGCAAGCTGGCGGAGCGGGCCGTGACGTATTTGCAGCGTCATTTCCGAGAGGAGCTGACGAACGAAAAGCTGGCGCAAGCCCTTCATTTTCATCCGAATTATGTCGTGCGCTGCATGAAATCGAGCCATGGCCTCACGCCGATGGAATATTTGCAGCAGTATCGCATGGAGCGGGCGAAGCGGCTGCTGATCACAACCGGCTGGCCGATCGCGCGCATCGCGGAGGAGACGGGATTCCGCCATGCGCCTTACTTCTCGGCCTGCTTCAAGATGAGCGTAGGCTTAACCCCGCTTCGCTACCGCAAGCAATACTGGACTCGATCGGGCAGGACAATCGCTTGCGAATGACCTGGCCCATTATCCTTGACAATCGTCGGCTCCTGTAACTACACTAACTTAAGCGAACTAACGAAGTGAAGCGGGTGCGACGATGAAAGTCGACAAGAGCTTGATCCATACGTTCAATAAGCACAACGTGCTGTCCGTGATCCGGGAAGCGGAGCAGATCTCCCGCGCGGACATCTCGCGGCAGACGGGACTCAGCATCCCGACGGTCATGAAAATCGCGGAGGAGCTGCTGACCCGGGGCATCGTGCGGGAGATCGGCAAAGGCGAAAGCAGCGGCGGCAAGCCGCCGCAACTGTTGGCGTTTGCGCCGGACCGCCATTATATTGTCGGCGTGGATATCGGCACGACGAATATCCTGTGCGTATTGATGGACATGTCCGCGTATATCGTGGCAAGCCGGACCGTGCCTACACGGGTGGGCGACGCCCCGGAGGCCGTCATGGAGCGGATCGCGCATACGATCGCAGCGGTGATCGACGGAGCGGGATCGGAACGGGACCGCATTCTCGGTATCGGGATCGGCATGCCTGGGGTGCTGGAGCCGCAGACGGGCCGGGTGCTGTTCTCGCCGGATTTTCATTGGGAACAGGTGCACCTGCTGCCGAAGCTGAAAGCTTCGTTCCCGCACCCGATGATCATCCACAATGTGACGCATGCGATGGCGATGGGAGAACGCTGGTTCGGCCACGGGCGCGCCGATGTCGACAGCTTCGTCTGCGTCAATCTCGGACATGGCATCGGGTCGGCGCTGTTCCTCGAAGGCAAGCTGCTGAGCGGGGGATCAGGCAGCTCGGGCGAGCTCGGTCATGTCACGATGGACCGGCACGGCCCGAAGTGCGTGTGCGGCAACGTCGGCTGTCTGGAGGCGCTGGCTTCCGGGAATGCGATTGCCAAGCGCGCGGCAGCCGATATCGCAGCTGGTCATCCTACGATCCTGCGCGAATTGCTGGAACGCAAGGACGCCTTGGAAGCCAAAGACGTGTTCCTGGCAGCCGGCCGGCAGGACGCCTTGTCGATCCGGATCGTGCAGGAAGCGGCGGAATATATCGGCCTCGCACTCGCTTCGGTCATCAACCTGGTGGACCCCGAGCTGATCGTGCTGGAAGGCGGGCTCTCGCGGGCGGGCGAACCGTTCATCGCCGACATCCGCGTCCATGCGCAGCGCTACCAGATGAAGTATACCGGCCGCAACACCCGCATCGTCGTCTCCGAACTCGGCGAACAGGCCGCCGCCATCGGCGCCGCTTCATTCATTCTTCAGCGTTTGTTCGAAGCCGGAGGAGATCCTTCGGCGCTCGAGTAGCCTCCGTCTCCTCCGCAGAATGCCCGGCCCCGCTCATGCCCGTGATGGCAGACGGGGCTCTCTGTTATTGCTGCGCCTGGTTCGCCTTCCGATACTCCGCGGGCGTGACCATCGCGAGGGAGTTGTTCGGATTCATGCAGGCAGCCGCTATAGCCAGCCGGAATCAGACTGAACAATTTCATCACTCAAAATGTGACGGTTTGGTCTGTTTTCGAGCATCTCCTTTGCTTATGAATCCGACAAACGAACCGATCATAGGAATATAAAGCAAATCAAAGAAATATGAAGACGACCGAAACGTAAGCAATAAGCTATAATGGAGAACACGGTCCATCTTCGTTTGAAAATGCTGAGAAGATGGGGCATTATAGGTTATAACACAGACTAGGCTGGTGTTCCGGCCATAGTCTGTTTCATTTATCAACAGAGGTGAACTCGATGCTAAAAATGTTAATCGTTGATGACGAAAAATTCGAGCGGGCAGGCGTCAAGTCGTTAGTTCGCCGTTACAATTTGGAATTGCAGCTATACGAGGCAGAAAGCGGCGAAGAAGCGCTCGAAATCGTCAAGGACAAAGAAATCGACATTCTGTTTTCCGATATTCGAATGAATGGAATGGATGGACTTGTACTGGCGGAAAAAGTAAATGCACTTAACCGATCGATCAAAATTATTTTTATGAGCGCGTATGGCGAATTTGAATATGCGAAGCGGGCGATCGATCTGAAGGTGATCCGCTTTATTTTGAAACCGGTGCAAGTGAGCGAGTTTTTGACCGTACTATCGCAAGTCATTCAATTGTGCCGCGAGGAGCGGAGGACGAAGGAGGAGCAGGAGCATCTGCGTCAGGCCTACAGACACAGTGTCCGCTACCGAAAACAAAAGCTGCTCTATGCGTTGGTCCGCGGCGGGGATGAGGCGGGCGAAGGAGGGGGTCGCCCGATTATTCCGTTCGACGACTTTCGCTTTTGGTACATGGCGATGCTCGATACGCGGCATCGGTTTTTTGATTTGCACGATTTTGATTTCGAGCAGGGACTGCATGGGGTGCTGCCGGGCAATTTTGAAGTCGTACACATGAACGATCGTCAATGCCTGATCTTGTTCGAAACGGCAGCGGAGTTCGGAACTGATGAACTGACGGCGCTGGGCAGGTGTTTAATCGAAAGTTTCTGCCAACAATATAAGCGAGAATTGTATGTGGTAATGAGCGGTTTGATTGAGAATATGGACCGCTTGCAGAAGGAATTTGCCCAGATGGAGACGATGTTGGAAAACGTCCTCTTCTATGACAAAAATACAGTGATGTTCACACACTATGCGTCGTTCTCGTCGATGGGAATCAGCGATTTCGTTGAGGAAACACTTGGCGATATAAAGCAGAACGTTCGCCGCAAACAGTTTGCGATGGCGCGGATTCGATTCGAGCAGTTGTATGATGCACTGCAGAACAGCGAACATTTTTCGGTATTGTATGTAAAGTACGTATGCATGGAAATTGTCAAAGCGGCCTTTGAATCGTCCACGCGCAAAAAACCCGAACGGTTTGGCCAACAGTTGGAAGATATTTATAAAACGGTGAGATTAAGCGAACTGCGCGATGTGATGCTGTCTATCTTCGGTGAACACGAGCCGGGCGAATCGGGTGAAGCGGAGTCTGGGCGCAAGGTGATCGAAGACGTTGTCCGAATCGTCGAAGGAGAGTTTGCAACTGAACTGTCGGTTGAAGGCCTGGCAGAACGGGTATTTTTGACGCCGAATTATTTGAGTCATTTGTTTAAAAAGCATAAAGGGGTCGGTCTGACCAAATATATTACGATGTACAGGCTGGAGCGGGCTCTACAGCTGTTGGAAGACACGAACATGAAGGTGACGGATATCAGTGAGAAAGTCGGATACGAGAACTTCCCGTATTTTTGCTCATTATTTAAAAATTATTACGGAAAAACGCCGACGCAGTACCGGGAAGAGACGGGGATATGATCAAACACATATATCGAATGTTCAACAAGCTGCGCTTTAAACAGAAGCTGGTGCTGTCTTACATTGCCGTAATCGTGATTCCCATCATGGTGCTGGGCGTCTATTCGTACACGCAATCGAAGAGCTTGCTCGGCAATCAGGCGAAACAGTCAATCGAACGAAACACAGCGGCAGTCGCGGAAAATCTGAACTACAAGATCGAACGGTTCAACAGCTTTTTAAACATCATTTTATACAATGCCACCATACAGCGGATCGTCGGCGGCAAATATTCCGACTATGTCAATTTGTCCCGTAATTTGAATGATTTTTTGTCCCCTTTTTTTAACATGGTCATATCGCTGAACAAAGAAATCAAGCAAATCACGGTTTACACGGATAATCAAATACCGGAATTCGGCAGCCTGATCGCTTCGTATCATCGCGTAGAGGAAGAAGAGTGGTATAAGGATGCGCTGCAAAAAGGTCGGACGACATGGTATTACGATCAGGGTCATCTGTTTGCTGTCGGTAAATTTCCTACGCTGTTTACAGGAACGTATAACAGCGTCCTGCATATGAGCTTTTATGAGGACAAGTTGTTTGTGTCTGCGGGCGAGTTGCTACAGGGTTACGGCGTTCTGGTCGCCGATCGGGAAGGTCGTGTCGTTTATGCCAACAAGGCGGCATCCGGGATTGATATCGGTCAAATGCCGGACGATGACAACACGATTGCCCATATCGGCGGCGAGCGGATGATTGTGATTCGCAAACCTATTTCACAAGCGGGCTGGACGTTCTATAGTTTCGTTCCCGTAAAACAAGTGTCGCAAAACGCAAGCAGCATTTTACGCGCGACGCTCGTCGTGATCAGCATCTGTATTGTCATCTTGGCTGCCCTTGTATCTTTTTTTGCAAGAACAATGCTGCACCGTATCCATTTGCTGAACGGATGGATGAAACGGGTGGAGAATGGCGAATTGGACTTGCGCGTGCACAGCGCTTCTCAGGATGAAATCGGAGTATTGACCAATCGCTTCGGCAACATGCTGCTTCGTCTCAATGAGTTGATCACAGCGGTATACCGCAACCAAATCAAGCAGAGAGAAGCGGAATTGCTGGCTCTGCGTTGGCAAATTAACCCTCACTTTCTGCATAACACCCTTTCGTTTATCAATTGGAAGGCGGTAGACCTGCGGGCTGACGATATCAGCTACATGGTAACGACGCTGTCGAAATTTTACCGGACTGCTCTTAATAACGGCGAAAGTTTAATTTCTGTAAGAGACGAGCTGGAGAATATCAAATCGTACATTGACATCGTATTGATCACGAGTCAGTTCGGCTTCGATGTCGTGTATAACGTCGACGAAGAAGCGGAGCGTTACTGGATGATTAACCTGCTTCTGCAGCCGCTTGTGGAAAATGCCGTCAAGCACGGAGTCAAGAAGAAAGCTGCGGGCGAGCGGGGAGAAATCCGCATTGCGGTTCGTGTGACGGGAGATACACTGCAATTTGCCGTGTCCGATAACGGCCCGGGCATGAAAGAAGACAAGGCAGCGGCCATCGTGGGCTTGCAATCGGAAGGATACGGATTGCGAAGCGTCAACGAGCGGATCAAGCTGTTTTTCGGAGACGAGTATGGCATAACCGTAAGAAGCGTAATCGGCGAGGGGACAGAGATGACTGTAACGATTCCGTTGCGAACCCAGGACAATATCGTAAAAAACTGAAGCGTATTATAGAAATCGGATGATTACTCACCCCCGTATCCGGTGATAAAGTTAGGTCGAGGCGAAGGTAATCTTCACACCGACCTCAATGAAGGGGGGGGCTAACGTGCAATCACGAAAACAGTACCGTGTACTGCTGTTCATGCTACTTCCCGGCCTTATTTATTTTGGCGTATTTCATTATTTGCCGATGTATGGGGTTGTTCTGGCGTTCAAAGATTTCAAATTAACGCAAGGCATTCTAGGCAGTCCGTGGGCCGGGTTCAAGCATTTCGAAAAGGCGTTTGCAGATCCGTATTTTTTTAACGTGCTGCAAAACACTGTATTAATCAGCTTTTATAAACTCATCTTTGGTTTTCCTGTGCCGATTTTGTTCGCGCTTATACTAAGCGAAGTGACTGCTGCGCGTTTCAAAAAGTTTGTTCAAACAATATCTTACTTGCCCCATTTCATTTCCTGGGTTATTTTGGCCGGCATATTCATCAGTTTGTTTTCGCTCGAAGGTCCTGTCAATACGGCCATTCAGCAGTTCGGCGGCCACCCTATTCTATTTATGGCTGACGAGAGGTTCTTTCGTTCCGTCCTGGTCATGACATCCATTTTCCAAGGATTCGGCTGGGGATCGATCATTTATTTCGCGGCTATTTCCGGCATCGACCCGCAGATGTACGAAGCGGCAGTCATCGATGGAGCCGGGCGGTTCAAGCGGATGCTGTTCATTACGATTCCGCTGCTGGTGCCGGTAATTTCAATTATGCTCATATTATCGATGGCCGGTATTCTGGATGCGGGATTTGACCAAATATTCAACATGTACAATCCAAGAGTGTATCCCGTAGCGGATATTATCGACACCTATGTGTATCGCAAAGGCTTGGTTGAAATGAACTACAGCTACTCAACTGCGGTGGGGCTGTTCAAGTCCGCGGTAGCTCTCGTAATGATTGTGATCGTTAACAAAGCCGTTAAGCTGATGGGCGGAAAGGAGCATGCGCTATGGTGATGATTCGTGCCGAATCGCTCAAAGAAAAAATAATCCGTGCGCTGCATTATTTGTTCCTGACGCTGATTGCGCTCGTAACAATATATCCCTTTTGGACTCAGGTAGTGTTGTCGTTCGAGTCGGGTGCCGCGGTTTATAACAGCGGGCTGCTCCTGTATCCGCAAAATTTCTCGCTCGAAGGCTATAAGCTTGCGTTTAAATATGACATGCTGTGGTCCGGGTACGCCAACACTATTTTGCGAGTGTTGACAGGCGTTATGCTGAGTCTTACATTTACTTCGCTCACAGCTTTTCCGCTGTCGAAGACTGCACTGCCGTTTAATCGGACGTTTACCGGGTTCATCTTGTTTACAATGTTATTCGGCGGCGGACTCATTCCGAGTTACTTGCTGGTCAAAAATCTCGGCTTGTACGACTCCATCTGGGCATTAGTCATCCCTGGCTCGATCAGTGCGTTTAACGTGCTGATCATGCGCAACTTTTTTCGCTCCATTCCCGATAGTCTGGAAGAGTCGGCAAGGGTGGATGGCGCCGGATATTGGCGAATTTTCGCCACCATTATCGTCCCGCTGTCTCTGCCTGTTATCGCTACAGTAGCGCTTTGGGTCGGTGTCATGCATTGGAACGCTTGGTTCGACAGCATGATCTACATTTCCGATTCGAATAAACAGGTTCTGCAAATTGTCATCCGACGTATTTTGACGGACAACAATGTCAGCGACTTAAAGGCGGCAATGGTAAAAATGGAGAACAAGACCACGTTTTCCGGCCGGGAACTGCAGGCAACGATGATTATGCTTTCTATCTTGCCGATGCTGGTCGTTTACCCGTTCATTCAACGCTTTTTTGTCAAAGGAATTATGCTCGGGGCTATTAAGGGCTGATTCCCGGCCTTTAATATAAAAAACATCTGAAGATCAAGAAGGGGTGCGGCATGAAAAACAATTGGAAGAGGAAAAGGATGTTAGTCATATTGAGCGTTGCGCTGTCGGTAGCACTAATTTCCGGCTGCGGCAAAGGAAGCCAATCAGACGTCGTTCAAACGGAAACGGGTGCTCCGAGCGGAACCTCCAAAAGCGCGGAACCCGGCATGACGGTTCAGTTCTGGAGTACGTATCCGGACAAAACGAACATCGATGGTTATGCGATGAACTACTTGCGCAACAAATTCAATGTGGACATCGAGTTTTATCAGGCTACTTCGGAAACGTACAAGGAGAAGCTGCAGCTTGAAATCGCATCGAACAATGTACCTGACTGGTGGAAGAACCTTCCGTTCTCCGATTATGACAAAATGGTAGCCCAGGAAGTCGTGGCCGAAATTCCGGAAGAACTGCTCGAGAAATATGCGCCGAACTATATGCAATGGCTGCGTGAAAGCACCGGCGAGCAGGATCCGCTTCGCTATGTTAGAAGAAACGGCAAAGTGTACGCGATGCCGGACTTGTGGACGCCGGGGTCCAATTATCTCGTGCTGGGCATGCGCGAAGACTGGCTGAAGAAGGTTGGCATCGACAAAACGCCGGAGACGATCGAAGAAGTGGAGGCGGCGCTGACTAAATTCCGCAACGACGACCCTGACGGCAACGGAAAAAAGGACACCTATGGCATAACCGGCACAGCGGGCGCGATCAGTCAAATATTTAGCTCGGTTTTCGGAGCGTTTGGCGTTTATCCGGGAGCGTTTACCGAAAAAGATGGGAAAATCGTACTTGGCGAAATCGAGCCCGGCGCTAAAGAGGCATTGATCGTGTTGAATCGCTGGTACAAAAACGAGCTGATCGACCCGGAATTTATCGTTAGTAAAGAGCAAAATTTGAGCGAGAAAATCCTTAATGAGAAAGCCGGCGCGCTCGAGAACCCCTGGTGGGAATTTACTCCGAGCGGGGCGTTCTTCAGCGGACTGTATTATGACAAGCTGAGGGAGAATAACCCGAACGCCTCCTGGGTGCTTAGCCCCGGACCGAAAGGACCGAACGGCGAAGCGGGCATTACACAGTTGAATCCGTATTCCAGTTCCGGGGTGCAATTCGGTAAACATATGGAGAGCGACCAAGCCAAGCTGATCAAGTATTTGCAAATATTCGACGACAATATGTCCAACTTCGAAACACAAACGAATATGAAGTACGGAGAAGAAGGGAAAACGTTCCAGGTGGCCGAGGACGGATCTTACGAATTTTTGCCGCCGTATGACGATGAAAGAGAACAGGTTAAATTCGGTATCGGTTCGTACTATTCCGCATCCGGCTCGTTTAACGACTATGAGCTGCAAAAGCCGTTCATGACCAAAAAGAGCCTGATGCCGATACGTGAACAAGCGGAAACGGTCGGAAAAGGCAAGTACGATATCATCTTGCCGATCGAAAGGCCGATCTATAATGAGTATGTGGAGCAGCTTAATCAATTTACGATGCAAAACTTTATCGATTTTATTGTAGGACGCAAGTCGATTTCTGAATTCGACAACTTCGTTGCTGAATGGAAGAAGCTGGGCGGCGACAAGGTGATGGAAGAAGCACAACAAAAATACGACGAGCTGAAAGCGGCGAAGTAAGCAAATGCGATGGATGGGATATGCTCTCATATCCCATCCATCTTTATGAAAAAGGAGGTATTGCTCGATGTCTGATTACGGCAAGGCACAGTATCTGATATGTGCAGAGTATCGTGATAATCCGGTGCTGAATCCTGGAGATGTGGAACCCGATAAATGGAGTGAAGCAAACTGCTCGTTTGCGGGAGAAGCGCGGCCGGGCGAGTTTTATCCGTTGCAGTTGGTTGTCTATGCGGCTGGGGCCGAAATTGACGATGTCAGTGTAACGCTGGCATCGCTTCACTCGCCTGACGGCGGCGTTATTGCTGCGGAGTCTATGAATTGTTTTCATACAGATGGCGTCGATTATTCCGGGGAGCCGATGAGGCGGCGCGTTGCGGTAGTACAGGGAGAAGTACAGTCGTTGTGGATCGGTGTTCAGGTGGCTCTCGATGCGGCGGCTGGTATTTACGAAGGTGTGTGGGCTGTTGAGGTTGACGGGGAAGAGCGCCAGGTGCACATCTCGCTGCGTGTGAACGGAGAACCGCTGCATGATTTTGGCGACGGAGAGCTCTGGAGGCATTCGCGTCTGCGCTGGTTGAATTCTTCTATTGCCACCGACAACAGCGTAACGAAACCGTACACTTCTGTAACGATAAGTGGCCGCACGGCGGGATGTCTGGGACGGACGTTGACGTTCGGTTGCGACGGGCTGCCAGAGGCGATTGTCAGCATGTTCAATCGGGCAGTTGATGGATTCGTCGTTGAAGGCAGGGATATCTTGGCCTCTCCGATTGCATTGACGGTGGAGACAACCGACGGCCCGATCGTTTGGACAGGCAGCGGGGCAACGTTAAGCGAACGGACGGACAGCTTAGTCGCTTGGAAGGCAGCAAGCGCCGGTGACGGCCTGGTGATGACGGTCCAGGCTATGCTGGAGTACGACGGTTACGTCGATTATCGCATCTCGGTGAAAGCCGAGCGGCCTGTCGATATCCGCGATATCCGTCTCGAAATTCCGTTTCGCGCGGATGTTGCCCGTTATTTGATGGGGATGGGACGAAAGGGCGGCTACATGCCTGAAACGTTAGCCTGGCAATGGGATCCTGATAAGCAGCAGGATGCGTTGTGGATTGGCGATATTTATGCAGGATTGCGCTGCCGGCTCAAAGATCGTCACTATGTCAAGCCGTTCGTTAACATTTATTATCGACACCGTCCGCTGAAAATGCCGGATGGCTGGTACAATGGCGGTAAAGGCGGAGCGCTTGTGGCGAAGGAAAATGACGCTGTCGTGTTTCGCGCGTACTGTGGGGAACGGACGATGAGTCCGGGGGACGAGTTGCACTTTGATTTTGACTTGATGGTGACTCCGCTTAAGCCGATTGACTTGGAAGGGCATTGGAATAACCGTTATTACCAGGTGATGCCCGAATATTCGGAAATGGGCGAGCTTCGCAAGAAAGCGCTTGAAGGCGGGGCTAACATCATCAACCTGCATCACGGCATTGATGTCAACCCATACATCAATTATCCGTTCTTCGAAACGGAGGCACTTGCTGCTTTTGTTAACGAGACGCATAGCAGCGGGATCCGCGCCAAGCTGTATTATACGCTTCGAGAGCTGACCGACCGGGTCGTAGAGTTGAAGGCGCTACGCAGCTTTGGAGAAGAATTCTTTCCGAAGCCGAACGGTTCCGTGGAAAGTGTGCTGTGGCAAGGGGATGCGGTGGAATGGGTGCGCAAGCGGCTCGGCGACAACGTTATACCGGCTTGGAAGCAAGCGATCGTCAAGGGCAAATATGCCGGTGAAATCGATTCGGCCGTGATAACGGATGGAACCTCGCGTCTCGTAAACTATTATATAGAAGGGCTGCGCTGGCTGATCGAGCAGGCGGACATCGACGGTATTTATATCGATGATGTAGCGTATGACCGGCTAACGATTCGCCGTGTCCGTAAAGTGCTCGACCGGATGAAGGAGGATTGCCTGATTGATTTCCATACGTGGAACCATATGAACGACATGGCGGGCTTTGGAAACAATATGATTGTTTATACAGAGTTATTTCCGTATCTCGACAGTCTATGGATCGGCGAATGTTACCAATATGACGAGGAATCTCCGGATTATTGGCTGACGGAAGTTAGCGGGATTCCCTTCGGAATGATGGGAGAAATGTTGGAAGGTGGCGGCAATCCGTGGCGCGGAATGATCTACGGCATGTCCAATAGAATGGGCTGGATGGGTGAAGGGCCCGAGCAGATGTGGAAGTTTTGGGACCGCTTCGGCATTCAAAATGCGCAAATGCTCGGCTACTGGCATCCGGACAATCCGGTGCGAACAGGCCGCGACGATGTATTGGCCACCGTATATCGGCACCAAAACGACAAGCTGTTGATCGCCATTGCCAGTTGGTGCTCCGAAACAGTGGAATGCGCGCTTGAAGTCGATTGGGCTGCGCTGGGCTGGCACGCTGCCAATGTGCGGGTGGGAGCACCGGAAATATCCGGTTTGCAAGCGGAGCGAACGGAATTATCGCTGGGTGCTGTTCGTCTGGAGCCGCTTAAAGGTATGCTGATCGTAGCGAATCGGATGTAGTCGCTTGTCGCTATTCTACTTGTGGAATTGCCGCAGGCTTGCATGACCCGTTCTCCACGCTGCCGGGTACGTGAATGCAACACGACCTTTGCTACGTAGCGGTCCTTGTACAGATGTTATTTATCCAAACCCTGCTCCGTTCCGGGACAGGGTTTGTTGCACGCGGGTCAAAGGACCTTCATCGCTCAGGGTTCATATATTTTTTGCGATAACGGCTTGGAGACACGCCTTCCTGGCTTTTGAAAGCGTTCGAGAAGGTGGACAACTCCATGCCGATTTCTTCTGCGATTTTCTCGATGGAATAATCGGTATTGAGCAGCAGCCGCTTGGCTTGCGCAATACGATGCTGGGACAAGTACGCCATGGGAGTTACGCCATGGTGTTTTCTCATGCACCGCGCGAGGTAGTTCGGGTGAAAATTCAGCTCTTGTTTCAATAATTCGTTCGTGATCGGCTTCCGGTAGTTTTCTTTGATGAACCGCTCGACCTTCTCGGCGATTTGAATGGCAGTAAGATCCTGTTGCAACGTTTGTTCCAGATCCAGGTATTGCAGCAATTGCTGGAAGATCGTCTGTTGTCTCCAGGCGGCGATGGACCGGGGTTCTCCTTGCAGCAAGGTGAGCTCCTTGACGTAGTTGATCGCTTTGTCTGACAACCGCGAATGCTTCGGAAGCGAAATGGGGTTGATCAAATTGTTGGGCATGTCTTGATATTGGTCTTTAAGCTGAAGCAAATTTTGCAAGTACTCCTGCATGCTTCCGTGTTGGGCCCAAACGCCGGCCGAATGGAAATGGACCCAATGAATTTGCGTTTCCTCCGTGCATTCGGCAGTTCCGTAATGATGTCGGTCCGGGCATAAAATTAAAGCTTCGTTTTCCCTCAACACCCACTTATGTTCTTCCTCGCCGATGAACAGGCTTCCTTTCACCACGACAACGAAATCGAATACGCCGATATTGAATCGCTGGATATGCTTACCGCCGATTTCATAATGTTCAATGCCGCAGCCAATGAAATAAGGAATAGGCGGAGACATAAAGTTGATGACAGTCGTATCCATCCTTATCACCCCGTGATTAGGTTGAAAAATAAAAAAACGGGTTGAATCTCGTCATGGCAATGAAACGATCGTCTCTACTATAATACAATTACATCAATAAATAAATCGCTTTCATCCGAAATTGGGAGAAATGGGGATTCATTCTCTCTCGATGTGTAAATTAGAAAATGGAAGCGTAGTTTTCCCGGGAAAGGGGGAGCGAGGAAAGCCGTGGCGCATGATCTGTCGACCGGCGAATCCGGCGATCGAAGCATTCTCACCATCAAGGATATCGCTTTGCTGGCTCAAGTATCGACGGCAACGGTGTCCAACGTGTTGAACGGAAGACATGATCAAGTCGGTCCCGAAACACGCGACAAGGTGATGAAGATTGTCAAGGATACCCATTATAAACCGAACCGTGTGGCCAAAAGCTTGAGGACCAGCCGAACCCATACGATCGGCGTTATTGTAGAGGATATTACGGTGTTCAATACGCCGCCCATCGTCAACGGCATTAATTTATTTGCCGAGCGGCATCATTATCATATCATCTTAAACGATTTAGGGCTTCATTCCAAAATCGGCCATCGCTTCGAAGAGATTGCGAGATTCAAGCGCGAGATCGATGCCGAACTCGATGTGATGCTCAGCTTGCAGATTGACGGGATCATCTATGTCGGGCTTCATCCACGGGATGTGTCAGGCATCGTTTCCCGGGTTTCGAAGCCGATTGTCTACGCAGATTGTTATTCGCGGGATACCGGCCAACCATCGGTTGTTTATGACGACAGAACAGCCACTTTCGAAGCGACTCGCATGCTGATTCGCTCAGGTCACCGGGAAATCGCAGTGATCAGCGGCCCCGCCGATTCTGCAGCGACACAGTCCAGATTGGCAGGATACAAGGAGGCTCTGCTGGAAGAAGGCATTGAGTTTCAACCCGCAAGGGTCCAGGAAGGGACTTGGGAATACGATTCCGGAGTCGCGCTATGCAAGCAAATATTATCCTGTACTCCTCGTGTAACGGCTGTGATGGCTCACAATGATTTGATGGCGGTCGGTGCCATGAACGCCGCTCAGGAAGAAGACTTGCGCGTCCCCGGCGACTTGTCGGTGGTCGGCTTTGACGATCGCGATTTCAGTCAATATACGAGCCCCGGTCTTACGACGGTCCGGCTGCCCTTGCGGCAGATGGGGTACGCGGCGGCGGAGAAGCTTCTGACGCTTCCGGACAAAACCGAACAAGCAGGCGCACAAATCGAGTTGCCTTGCGAACTGATTGTTCGAAGCTCTGCCGGCATCTTAATCGATTAAGCCGACAAAATGGATTCTGGCGTGGAGGTGATGCATGCAAATTTATCGGTGCAGCTTTGCAATCAACGGCAACAGAGTGGGGAAAATGAAAAGAGGAGGCACGAAGCATGAAAACGATCTTGAAGACAATCGTTATGCCGGTCTGTGCGATCTTGCTGTTCACTGCGGTTGTCGGGTGTTCTTCCGGCAATAACAAAGAGACTGCCGACAGCGGAAGCAATCAAGGCGCCAAGCCGATGGAGCTTGAAGCCTGGGTGAACAATGAACAGATTAAAAACAACGCTTATTTGTTCCAGGAAATCGACAAAGCGTTCGGCGTGAGCCTGAAGGTGAAAGTACGCGGTACGGGCGCCCAAGATTATCTGGATAAGCTGAATGTGCAAATCGCGGGCGGAGACATACCGGACTGGATCAATGATCAGGCCATAGGCGTAGGCACCTTCGACAAGTTCGTGGAGCAAGGCATCCTGGCTGAAATTCCGGTCGACATGATCAAGGAGAATATGCCGAATTATATGGCTTGGGTCGAGAAATACGACGAAATTTTCAAAGGCAATCCCTTCAGCCTGTTTGAACGAAACGGGAAAAATTATACGATTCCGACCGCCTATCCGGACCTGATCCGGTTTACCGTGATGTATTACCGGCAAGATTGGCTTGACGCCGTTGGCATCGCGAAGGTCCCGGAGACGCTTCAGGAGATGGAAGAGGCGCTCGTCAAGTTCAGGAACGACGATCCCGACGGCAACGGCCAGAAGGATACGTACGGTTACCTCGGCATTCAAAAGGATCCGCTATGGGCATTCAGCCCGATCTTCGGCGCCTATGGTCTGTATCCCGGCATTTGGACGGAGAGAGACGGCCAGGTTTCGCGAGACGAGATCAATCCGGGAATGAAGGAAGCGCTGGCCACGTTGAATAAATGGTACGAGATGGATTTGATCGATCCGGAATGGGTAGCGCTGGACTTCGATCAGGCCCGCAACAAAGTCATCAGCTCCAAGATCGGCGCAACCTGGCAAAATATTCTCGCCGGTCAGGAAGGCACGGGCTGGTATGCGCCGCTGAAAGACGTAGCGCCGAATGCGGAGTGGGCATTGTCTTCGGGGCCGAAGGGACCGGGTGGAGAGCACGGCATCATGCAATTTAACCCTGTTGCGGGAGTCGGGATCCTGTTCGGCAAAGACATGGAACAACAACCGGAGAAAATGAAGACGTACCTGCAAATTTTCGACAAGGTCAATACGGATATCGGATGGTTGGAGAAGAGAGCCTACGGCGAAGAAGGCGTTCACTTCAAGAAGGAAAACGGAGATTATGTGTGGCTGCCGCCTTACGATAATGCGGATGAACGATTGAAGATCGGCTTGGTGCCGGAAACGCGTTTCCCGACGCTTGAATCGCCATTCTACGATATCGAGAAAGAGACCTCTTTGATGCCGACGGCGAAGGACAGGGAATACAAGCAGCATGCGCAGGAAATCGCAACAGGCAAATATGACCTGCTTGCTCCGTTCCCGCAGCCGAAGTCGCAAGAAAATGCGACCAAACGCAATGATTTGACCTTGAAGGCGTACACCGAATTTATTACGGGGAAACGGCCGATTTCGGAATTCGACGCCTTCGTGGCGGAGTGGAAGAAGCTCGGCGGCGATGATTCCTTGGCGGAAGCGCAGCAAATCTATGATGCTGCCTTCAAGAAATAAACGAGAAGGGGGGGCTTCCCCCCTTCTGGATCGCCAGCTTGCTTGAAAGAGGGTGGAACGATGAACAAGCAAAGCTTGAAGCCTTATCTTCCTTTATACCTGCTGCTTGTACCCGGCGTGCTGTATTTCCTGATCTTCTGTTATGCCCCCATGTACGGAGTCGTGATCGCCTTCAAGGATTACAAGCTGCTGGAAGGCGTGTTCGGAAGCCCTTGGTCCGGGTTCGATCAATTCGACAAGTTGTTCACGGACCCCTACTTTTATACGGTATTGAAAAACACGCTTTTGATCAGTTTGATGAAATTGCTGTTCGGTTTTCCCGTTCCGATCGTCTTCGCCTTGCTGCTGAATGAAGTGCGCATGTTGAAATTCAAGAAGTTCGTGCAGACCGCCTCCTACCTGCCGCATTTTATTTCATGGATTGCGCTCGCCGGCATCATGCAAAGCATTCTCTCATTGGAGGGAACGGTCAATTCGATCATCGGGTTTTTCGGCTTCGATAAAGTCATTTTCCTGGCCAGCTCCGAATATTTCCGCGCAGTGCTTGTCATTTCGGATATTTGGAAAGGCTTCGGCTGGGGAGCGATCATCTACTTTGCCGCCATTGCCGGAATCGACGCCAGCATGTATGAAGCCGCATCGATCGACGGCGCCACCCGCTTTCAGCGGATGCGCTACATCACGCTGCCCAGTATCGCCTATATCATCGTGATCATGCTGATCTTGTCGATGTCGGGTATTTTGGATGCCGGATTCGATCAGATTTTCAACTTGTACAATCCTTCCGTTATGGGCGTTTCCGACATTATCGACACTTATGTGTATCGAATCGGCATTCAGAATTTGGACTACAGTCGTTCCACGGCTGTCGGCCTGTTCAAGTCCGTCATCGCCTTGATCATGATCATGGTAACGAACGGGTTGGCCAAGCGGATCGATAAGGACTTCAACACCTTGTGGTGAGATTGGAGGGAGAAGCATGAGAGGAACGACCTCTTTGGGCGACCGTGTGTTTCATCTGATCAACTATGCCTTTCTGTCGCTGATTGCGATCGCGGCTTTGTTTCCTTTCTGGAATCAACTTCTGATCTCGCTCAGTTCGCGCGAATTTCTGTACACGGTCGGTACGCTATGGTATCCGAAAAGCCTGAATCTCGACAGCTACCAATCCATCCTGCACTATGACGCTTTATGGCGAGGATATGGAAATACGCTTGCCCGCACGATTTTGGGGGTCGTATTAAGCGTCTTTTTCACCGCGCTGACGGCCTATCCGCTGTCCAAGCGAAAACTGCCGTTCAATAAACCGCTCACGCTGTTCGTATTGCTTCCATTGCTGTTCAACGGCGGATTGATTCCCACCTATCTGCTGATCAAGGAGCTTGGTCTGATGAATTCCATCTGGGCGCTTGTACTTCCCGGATTGATCGCCCCTGTCAATGTATTTCTGATCCGCAACTACTTCCGATCGCTGCCGGGAGAATTGGAAGAATCGGCGATCATTGACGGAGCAAGCTCGCTCAAGATCTTCATCCGGATTTTGCTTCCGCTGTCCATGCCGATTCTCGCGACGATCGCGTTGTGGGTAGGCGTGGCTCATTGGCTTGCCTGGTATGACGCGTTTCTCTATTTATCGGACACTTCCAAATGGGTGCTGCAGCTCGTTATCCGCAGAATCCTCATCGACCACAGGCCGCAAGATGCGTTGGCTGCCGCGACGCAAGTATTCGGACAGACCGATGCCGTGGATATCCGGCAGCTCAACGCGGCTGTCGTGATGGTATCGATTATCCCGATGCTGTTTGTCTATCCGTTCCTGCAGAAGTTTTTCATCAAAGGGCTCTTGCATGGCGCGGTTAAAGGTTGACTCATTATATACAAATAACATCACGTGGAGGAAACAGACATGCCTCATACTGTACGCGATACAAAAATGCTGCCGTTAACCGATGTCGAAGTACGCGACCCGTTCTGGTCGAATTATATCGACCTGGTTCGAAACGTTGTCGTTCCCTACCAGTGGGAGGCGCTTAACGACAGAGTTCCGGGAGCGGAGCCGAGTCACGCCATCGCGAATTTTAAAATCGCGGCAGCCCTTGAACAGGGAGATTTCTACGGAATGGTGTTCCAGGACAGCGATGTGGCGAAATGGCTGGAAGCCGTCGGCTATTTGTTGTCGGCGGAAAGAGACGCGGAGCTGGAGCGGATCGCGGACGAGGTCATCGAGATTGTCGCGAAAGCTCAGCACGAGGATGGTTACCTGAACACTTATTTTACGTTAAAAGAGCCTGGAAAACGGTGGACCAATCTGGCCGAGTGCCATGAGCTTTACTGTGCGGGCCATATGATCGAAGCGGGCGTCGCTTACTTCCAGGCGACCGGAAAGCGCAAGCTGCTCGATGTCGTCTGTAAATTTGCGGATTATATTGACGAAGTGTTCGGACCTGCGCCGGGAAAGCTGCAAGGCTACGACGGTCACCAAGAGATCGAGTTGGCTTTGATGAAGCTGTACGAGGTTACCGACAATGAAAAATATATGCGGTTGGCCCGGTTTTTCCTTGAAGAAAGAGGGAAGGAACCGTATTTCTACGATATCGAATCGGAAAGACGCGGCGGTACGACGCATTTCGGCCGTTGGATGGTTGAAAACAAACCATACAGCCAAGCCCACGCCTCGATCCATAAGCAGGAGCAAGCCGTCGGGCATGCCGTCCGGTTTGTCTATATGTGCGCGGGCATGGCGCACTTGGCCGCAGCAACCGGAGATTCGGAAATGTTGGCGTCCTGCAAGCGGCTCTGGAACAACATGGAACGGAAGCAGATGTACATTACCGGCGGAATCGGTTCCCAAAGCCATGGGGAAGCATTCAGCACCGATTACGACCTGCCGGGCGATACAGTCTATGCGGAAACTTGCGCGTCGATCGGGCTCATCTTCTTCGCACAGCGGATGTTGATGCTGGAGCCGGACAGCCGGTATGCGGATGCCATGGAGCGGTCTTTGTACAATACGGTCATCGGCGGCATGTCGCAGGACGGCAAGAGCTTCTTCTATGTCAATCCGCTCGAAGTGCATCCGCAGGCTTGCCGAACGAACCATATTTATCATCACGTGAAGCCGGTGCGCCAAGGCTGGTTCGGATGCGCATGCTGCCCGCCGAACGTTGCGCGGCTGCTGGCCTCCCTCGGCCAATATGCGTATACGATTCGGGACCATACGATCTATGCCAACTTGTATATCGGCGGGGAAGCGAAGCTGGCGCTGGACGGGAACCGGGTCGTCATCCGCCAGCAGTCCAATTATCCGTGGAATGGGAAAATTGGCATGGAGATTGAGGCGGGGCGGCCAACCGAATTTACGCTTGCGCTGCGAATTCCGGGGTGGTGCGAACAGGCGTCGATCACGGTGAACGGCGTCAATAAGCCGCTGGACGGTCTTGTGATCGGCGGATATGCGATGCTGCACGGGGAATGGAAGACAGGCGATCGAATCGAGCTTGATCTTCCGATGACCGTCGCGCGAATGAAGGGGCATCCCCTTGTGCGTCAGACGGCAGGCAAAACCGCGCTGCAGCGAGGCCCGCTCGTTTATTGCCTGGAGGAAGCGGACAACGGACCGAATTTGCACCAGCTCCTGCTGCCGGAGGATGCGGAACTTGAGGTGAAGGAAGAATCGGCCTTGATCGGCGGCTTGCATGTCATTACTGCTGCAGGAAGAAGAAGGCATGCGGACGATTGGGGAGAAGCGTTGTATAAACGGGACTTCAAGGTGGAGGAAGCCGAGGCAACGCTGAAATTCATTCCCTACTTCGCTTGGGCGAACCGCGGCGAAGGCGAAATGCGCGTCTGGATTGGCGAACGATAAGCGGGGTGAAGCGCATGGATTCGGACAACAAATTCGGCAAGGAAAACATCACGCTGCAAAACGATACGTTTCTATTGAAGTATGATGTCGGGCGCGGCGGCTTTGTTTCTCTTCAGAACAAAGAAGATCGCTATGGCACCGAATATTTGATCGATCCTGCGGAATTTCCGGAGATGGACATCCGGGATGCCCGATGGTTTGGCCATATCGTAACCAGATATCGTATCGGAGAGGAGGATTGGAGGCACGGCAATTCCGCCGCTTCCGCAGACGTGCGCGCCGTTCAATCCGACGGGAGACGGATACAGGTTTCTTACCGGGGAGACGCTTCGCATGCCGACGGTATTCGATATTTCGATCTGGATATGAGCTATCGCCTCGAGGCGGACGGGCTCTATTGGGACATGAAGCTGACCAATCGTTCCGATCGTCCGATCACATTCGATTCGATCGGTATTCCTCTGCTATTCAACCAAATCTTCAGAGGCGATTCAACCTATAAATACGAGCAGAACGTGATGCGGCATTCCTTAATCGCCGGCGAAGGATCGTATATCTATTGGGCGAGAACCGGCGATTTGGCGCCTTTTCTTGTTATGATGCCTGGCGACAAAACCGGGTTTGCGGCGATCGAGAAGGAACGCAAGCCGAATAGCAAACAGAATTCCGGGTCCGGGAGCCCGTTCGGCCGTCACAGCTCCTTCAATGACAGTTGGGAAGGACTGGTAACGGTCATCATCGAGGGCAGTTCAGGGCTGGTTTTGGCGCCAGGGGGAAGTGCCCGATACGGATTCAAGCTTGCCTGGGCCCACGGGGTTGCCGATATCGGAAGGCTCGCCTATGAGAACGGGCAAGTCGATGTTGAGGTTCTGCCCGGCTTGGTCGTTCCGCGCGACGATCGAGCCGTAGTCGTATTGCGCTGCAAGAAGGAAATTCATTCCCTGACGGCTTCATGTCCTGATCAAACGGATATCCGATATGAAGGGGAACGAGCAGGGGGATATCGGATTTATTCGATTGCTTTCATGAACGATGGCGAACAAACGGTTACCATCCATTACGGAGATGGCGAACGAATGGCGCTGTCATTTTTCAGCATGGGCAAGCTGGACGAGCTGATCGACCGGCACGCGGCCTTCATTGCGGACAACCATTTTGAAACGAACCCCGACGACCCGTGTTACCATGGACTCTTGATGTGGGACATGACGCTGAAAAGCCGGATTAACGCGACGTGCAATCCGTATCGGGACGACTGGTGGGCCGGCGGCAGCGATGAAATCGGCTTGGTCAGCGGATTGTTCCTTTCCGAAAAAAACGTATACCGGCCGGAAGAAGCCCAGTTGAAGGTTTTGGACCTCTATCTATCCGATTTTGTGGAAGAGCGGTTAACCGAGCAGCCCGGTTATCGGGTGCACCGCATGGTGCCCTGGTTTCAGATGTTTGAGCCTTGGGCAGGGCACGGGGCAGACGATGTATGGAGAGCTTTTAACTATGTGCACGTGGTGAACACCTACTTCAATATGTACCGGATTCAGAGACTGTGCGGTTATCCGTACCTGAAGCCGGCTGCGCATTATCTCGGCCAGGCTTATCAATATACCAAAGCGATGTTCACCTATTGGATGTTCCCTGAAGGCGTGGGTGCCACGGAATACGGCAATATGGGAGAATTGACAATCCCCCTCGATCTGGCTGACGCACTGGCGCTCGAAGGGATGGCTGCCGAAGCGGAGTGGGTGAAGGAGACAGCCGCCGCCAAAGCCGCTTTCTTCGGAAAGGCCGCCTATCCGTTCGGCTCGGAGATGGCCTATGATTCCACGGCCTATGAGGCGGTCTACGCTTATGCCAAAGGCGCAGGCGATCGGACGACGATGAAGAAAGCCGCGATGGCTTCCTTCGCCAATCGGGGCCATCAGCCGCAGTGGCAGTATTACAATACCGACCTTCGCCAGCATGGCGAGACCCATTGGAATGTAAGCTATATGACGCAGTTGGGCGGATGGGTGCTGTACGATTACGCCTTGAACGAGGGAGACCGGGAGTATGAGCTGGTTAAGTCGGCCTATGCTTCCTATCTCGCGGGCTGGTCCTTGATCAATCTCGGCTATTGGGATCGGGACCCGGCGAATGAAGGCGCTTCTTGCTGGATTCTCCATATGGGCGAAGAGGACAGCAAGGAAAGGAAAGCAGGCCGCGTACCTTTGATCAAGAAAGCGTGGCAGATGTCGGGCGAGAGCGGGCTTGGCTACTTTGCCGGCCTGAAGATGGCAGCTTCTATTATCGTGGATCATCCTGTGCTGGGAATGTACGGTTTTGGCTGTGATGTTGAAGCGAACGGGTCGATCTGGACCATCCGCCCGAGGGACGGACTGCGGATGCGGGTTTATGACACCGTGAACAATTGGAGCATTCAGGTTGACCAAGGCGCCATTCGCGAACTGGAAGTCGATTTGTCGGCCAAGACGATAAGAGCGCATGTGGATAACGCCGGGCACGGGCCGTATGAACCCAAGCTCTATTTGAAATCGGACAGAAATTGGCGTCTGGTCAGCGGCTAGCTCTGTATTGTCCGGGCGTGACGCCGGCGAACTTCTTGAACTGCCGCATGAAGTGCGTGTCGTGCTCGTAGCCGCACGTTTCGGCGATCGCAGAGATGGATAAGGCGCTGTTCTGCAGCAAGTACTTGGCGTATTCCAGCCGCCCGTGGATCCTGTCGTCCACGACGGAGCAGCCGAACATGTCCTTATAGAGATGCTGAAAATAGGACTTGCTCAGATTGGCGCGGGCCGCGAGGTCGTCGACCGTGGTGCGCTGGTGCGGCGCATTGTAAAGCTCGTTGCGAATGTCGGTCAATGCGCGATAATAGCGCCCCGGCTTGTCCGCAAGCTGGGGCATCCGGCGAAGATTGCACAGCTTGATGAGCAGCGCCCGCAGTTCGGCATCGATCGCCCGATCGGCCAGCGGCCCGCCCATCTTCTGCATGCGGTGCAATTCCATGATGCTTCTTGAGATCAAGAGCGGGTCCGCAGCCGGGACAGGCTCGTCAAGCGGAAATCGCAAGTCGGCGAGCCATTCGGCCATGTCTTCGCCTTGGCAATGGAACCAATCGTTGATGTAGGGCAGCTCCAGGTCCCGATAGAGATGAGGCGTCGAAGGTTGGAACAAGATGTAGGAGTCGCGCTCGGCGACCATGCGTTTCCCGCTAGCGACAACTTCCGACCGGCTGCGGAATAAGACGAAAGCATAATCGCCGGACCCGTGCGGGCGACGCAGTGTAATTCCTGTCGGATGTGTATAACGGTAGCCGCATCTCAGCAATTGGATCATCTCGGGCACGCGCTCCTCTTCGGTTGAAAAAAGCAGATTAGGTCAGTTAATGCCAGCATAATCGATTGTGACGCCGTCCGCAATCTCTTAAGATGACAAGAGAGCGTACAGGATCATCCATTATGCTGGCGGCGGCAAACGCTGCAATCGGAAGGGAAGAGCAGAAGACATGACCAATCGCATCGTCATTCACGCAGATCGTCCGAAATCGACCATCAACCGCAACATTTACGGCCATTTCTCCGAACACTTGGGCCGCTGCATCTATGAAGGATTGTGGGTCGGCGAAGATTCGCCCATTCCGAATACGAACGGTATCAGGAGCGACGTGCTCGACGCGTTGAAACGAATGAAGATCCCGGTGCTGAGATGGCCCGGCGGCTGCTTCGCGGACGAATATCACTGGAAGGACGGCATCGGCCCCCGGGAAGGGCGCAAGCGCATGATCAACACGCACTGGGGCGGCGTTGTCGAGAACAACCATTTTGGCACCCATGAATTCCTGATGCTGTGCGAGATGCTGGAGTGCGAGCCGTATATCAACGGCAATGTCGGCAGCGGCACCGTGCAGGAGATGTCTGAATGGGTAGAGTATATGACATTCGACGGCGTGTCTCCGATGGCGGAGTTGCGCAAGACGAACGGGCTGGAGCTGCCGTGGAAGGTGAAATACTTCGGCGTCGGCAACGAGAATTGGGGCTGCGGCGGCAACATGCGTCCGGAATATTACGCGGACTTGTACCGGCAATTCCAGACTTATGTGCGCAGCTATGGGGATAATCGCATCCATAAGATCGCCTGCGGGCCGAGCGACCGCGATTATCACTGGATGGAGACGCTGATGAAGCAGGCGGCCCGGTTCATGGATGCGATTACGCTGCATTACTATACGATTCCGGGTCCTTCCTGGTCCGAGAAAGGATCGGCTACCGGGTTCGCTGCCGCCGAGTGGGGCACGACGCTGAAGAAGGCGATGGCGATGGACGAGCTGATCACCCGCCATTCCGCCATTATGGACCAGTACGACCCGGACAAGCGGATCGACCTGATCGTCGACGAATGGGGGACGTGGTATGACGTGGAACCGGGGACGAATCCGGGCTTCCTGTACCAGCAGAACACGATTCGCGACGCACTTGTGGCCGGCATTACCTTGCATATTTTCCACAAGCACAGCGACCGCGTCCGCATGGCGAACATCGCGCAGCTCGTCAACGTGCTGCAGGCAGTCGTGCTGACTGAAGGCGAGCGGATGGTGCTGACGCCGACCTATCATGTGTTCGACATGTTCAAGGTGCATCAGGATGCCGAATTGCTTGATACGCATGAGTCGATCGTACCGATCGGCGATGATGGGGAGACGCTGCCGCAAGTGTCCGTATCGGCTTCCCGCGATGCCGATGGGCAGATCCATGTTAGCCTGTGCAATCTGGATTATCAGGCGGGGGCAAGCGTGGAATTGGAACTGCGCGGCTGGGCAGGGGATGCGGTGAAGGTGGCGAAAGCGGTGACACTGGTGTCCGATCGGATGGACGGCCACAACACGTTCGACGCACCGGAGCAAGTTGAACCGGTACCGTTCGCGTCGTTTCAGGTGGAAGGTACGATGCTGAAGGCCCAGCTTGCGCCGATGTCCGTTACCGTGCTCACGTTGAGCGCAGGTCGATGAATGCGGAACCGGTCGATGCTCCTCCATGCAAGGGGTGCCAAGACAATTATCGAGTGACGGGGAGTAGCATTCGCAAGATGCTGTCTCATCCAATGTTCGAGTCGGGCAGCGAACAATGCGTGCCGGACGCGATCTACGAAGAGCGCCTGCGCCAATGCCGTGCCTGCCCGAAGCTGGTGCAAGGCTGCACATGCACGCTATGCGGCTGCATCGTGGACATTGCGGCCAAGCTGAAGGCCAAGCGCTGTCCCCTGCCGGGCGGGAGAGGCTGGGCGGCTTATGAATAGCCGCGTATTCGCAGCAGAAAAATAAACACGCGAATGTGTCAAACGCAGATGCAATATGATATAATGAGCGCAAGTGAACGAAAGTAGAAAGAGCCGTGCTGCCAACACGGCTCCCCTGCAACAGCCGCTTTTAAGGGCGGTTGGCTTTGGAATAGCGATCAGGAAATAGACCGATTCCTTGGCAGGGGCGGTCTATTTCCGTTTATGGAATGAAAGTATAAGTACGACGAGAGTCGCAAATGAGATCATAAGCGTCAATGCGTCCTTAAGAAACCCCACAAAGTGACGATAAGCTCTGTAGTTGATTCCGATTACTTTGCGGGGGCCCCGAACATCTGTGCAGGCGCATCACCTCCCTTCCGGGAGATTAGCCGACCGCCCTTGCGAGCCATTCTGTTGTCCTCTAATTCTACCATAACCAATATGGACCTCTGTCAAGAAAGTGGACACACAATTACGAGCATTTAACCAATTTTTTTGTAAAAGAGTGTTTCAAATTGAACAGGGGAAACGTAGCCCAATGATCCATGGATTCTCTTGCGGTTATAGAACAGCTCAATGTACTCGAAAATCTCTTGCTGCGCCTGTTCCTTAGTTTTGAATCTCGTGCAGTAAATGAACTCTTTCTTGAGTACGCTGTGAAACGACTCGATGCATGCATTATCGTAACAGTTACCCTTGCGACTCATGCTCGCTGTGATGCCGTATTGTTTTAGCCTGGACCGATACTCCACTGAGGCATACTGCGATCCTTGATCAGAGTGATGGAGCAGCCCCTTAGCGGGCTTCTGAGAGGCATACGCATCGTTAAGTGCTGCCATTACCAAATCAGTCGTCATGCGGTCTGCGAGCTTCCAGCCAACGATTCTACGGGTATACAGATCCATGACGCTAGCCAGATATAGCCGGCCTTCACGACAAGGGATATACGTGATGTCCGCCATCCATACCTTGCCCGGAGCCGTCGTGAAAAACTTCTGATCCAATACGTTCAGCGCAGGATCACGGGTGTCCCTAGAGTCGGTCGTGTTGACCCTGTACTTCTTTGCCACACAGGAGCGTAGTGCTCCATCCGGCTAGTAATTAAAGAATAGTTGGATATAAGCGTTTCAATTTGATTCTCGCGTCTTGAGAGGTGAACTGCCAGTTTACTTTCGAGCCTGCTGCGTTGCGCTGCTGTGTCCAATT
>Ga0222419_100553_pt1 | contig 30447 bp, 23 predicted proteins | sample 1B20Ametagenome_FD_182474 | JGI IMG/M metagenome (GOLD analysis project Ga0222419, IMG submission 182474) | Enriched microbial communities from leaf-cutter ant dump, University of Wisconsin, Madison, United States - 1B20A (version 2) | ecosystem: Environmental > Terrestrial > Nest > Insects nest... | reverse complement strand
AAAAACACCATCTTCAATATGATTCTCCTGCCATTCTTCAGGAAAGGATATGATGGGTTCCTCCCTAACTCCTTTGTTAAACAAAATAGTCAATGCCCGGTCCTCTTTCAATATAGAAAGTAAAGCATTCCTAATCCTTATACTGGAATCATTCTTCTGCCCCCGCATTGCACCAAGAATGATTATTTCCAGGCGACTGTCGGAATTGTAGGATTGGCGAAACATAATTGTACATGTAAAGGTTAAAAAGGTCCACACAATAACCGGTGCACTAAGAGCATAAGATTAAAATAACAGCAGGAATTTGACAGGCTTTGAATTAAGGCTACCTAAATATATGAATTTATTCTATACGAAAGAAGAAAATTGAAATTTTCCGGGAAGCTATTAAACTAATTTTCACAGGTATTAGATCCGTACAATCAGGGAACATCTTAAAAATAAAACAGGTCTTCCTTTGTAGGAAGACCTGTCCTTTATAAACCCCTTAGCCGATTATGAAATACTAATCGTCTATTCTTAAAAAGTTCCCGTTAAGATCAAATTCAAGCGTAAGTCCGTTTGACAACTTCACATCCTGCTTGGTCTTTTCTTTTTCCCAACCCTTGATATGATGGTCCGCATAATTTGTAGTCACATAGGTCAGTATCTGCGAAGGTATTACACTGTCAGGCAGCTTACTGTTACCTTCTATGTCAAATACTTCTCCGGACTTATTGAACTCAAGCCTTACTCCATTATCCAGGTATACTTCATAAGTAGTTTTCAAATCGTCTACATCTTTTACTACCTGCACAATCTTCTGATCAGGGAAATGGGTGGTGATGTAGGTATTGCTTGTGGCCGGGAGATCATTCTGAGATACCACTTTCTCTTTTTCACAGGATGCAAAAATGAATGCGAAAGATAAAAGGATCAAGCTCAAATGTTTCATACTGGTTCTTGTTTTTAAGTAAGACAACTCAGGCAGGTTATACCCTTATCATCCTTTGTTAATTTTTTTTAACAGATAGATTAATAATGTTTCATCCATAACAGGCAAACGGCAGACCAATTTTTCAGCATAACTGTTAAAAGAATTTTCTGTCAATTAAAACAATGTTAATCCTACATTCCATCCAAACCAGGTACTCAGCATGTCGTTGTTGAACCAGTTGTATTTTTTCAAATTGCCTGCAGGAGTACCGTATCCCGAAAACCTGGCATCATTCTCTGAGTAAAATAATGTCACAGAGGGTCCTGCCGTAACAGACAACTTCTCCCATAACTTAAAGTCAAACTGGAGATCTATTTTATGGAGCGAATGCGTATCGCTCAGCCGCCCAAGGTATAATAAGTCGGAACTGATCTCAGGCATAAAACCAAACCGGTTGCCCAGGCGGATATAGGTGCCGATTCCATATCCCAGGCTGTATATTTTCTCCGTTGTGGAAAGATTCAGCCCCCCGCGTAGAATGCTATAGAGCCTGGCATTACCCGATTTGAATGCCAGGTTAAAATGTGTAACCTCGTTATTGGATACATATAACTTATGGTATCCCTTTTTTACAATGTTTACCAATCCTACCGCATATCCATCTATGGTATCCGCTATATTTATCAAACCGATCTGTACACCTTTCAGCCGTTTAGCATAATTAAAAATACCGGCTACCTGCACACCTTCTACATTTCCGTTGGTTATGTTGCCGATACCGGCTACCTGAAAGCCCCTGCTGCTTCCCTGCACATGATTGTTAATACCTGCCAGTTGTATGCCGTGCAGGGTATCTTTCACAAGGTTTCCCACACCGCCGATCTGTATCCCTTTTATATTACGGCTTACGTGATTACTAATTCCGCTGACCTGTATTCCCTGCATATGCTGTAAAACGGTATTATGCACACCCCCTACCTGTAATCCTTGTACATAGCCTCCCACCAGGTTTACCATTCCCGCTACCTGCACATACTTTACATCTTTTTTATTGATATTAAAAACACCGCCAACCTCCGCACCATTTACTCCACCGGTATATCCTCCTATGATATTCAGCGAAAAATTATTCTCTACCTGGCTTCCCATGCTGCCATGTGTACCAAAGCCCGGCACTAGAGAAACCTGCACAACTTTATTTCCCAGCAGGCTCTCAATATTCAGGCTCTGCGTTTTCAGCCTGGCATTTAACAGCATCCTGGCAAAACGATTGTATTCTATCTGATCGGGCTTTATCTCCGGCACATGTAAGCTGTCTTTTTGTTCCAGTTCAGGTACCCCGGAACGATGATACATATTCGCAGCAGATAAAACCGGCTTTTCAAATGCAGGGACAATTGCTATTTCAAGGTGCATATTATATTTAGGCCTGATTACCACCGTAGTATCTTCATAAAGATTTCTGCTCACTGCAAGCGATGCCGTTTGACGCCTGCTTTTTAATGTAATCCTGAATTTACCCTGCTCATCTGTAAGTGCTGACACCAGGTGACGCGGCTCGTAGATGCTTACATCACTCAGCCTTTCACCGGTTTCGCTATTCACTACGTACCCGGTAATAGTATACACGTCCGTTTCACTGGGAGACTGCTGTATTACAGATGTCAAACGAAGCGCTGTTTTGCGGATGATCACATAAGAGCCGCTCTCTTTATATTCAAAACCTGTTGCCAGCAAATCATCCAGGATCCGGCTAACTGTGAGTTCATTGGCCGTGTAAGTAATCAGGCTATCACGCTTCAGTATATTGCTGTTATAGGAAAAAGTAAAATTTCCTTTATTACTCAAAATAGTAAGCACATCATCCAGCCTTTGCTGCTGTACGGACAAGCTTATCTTTCTTTCCAATATGGACTGTGCGGTCGAAATAAAGTAAATACCTAAAAAGGACAGGCATAACAATCCCTTTCTTATCATTGATATAATATTTTTCATCTTCCCGATGTTAAAACAATTAGTAAATAGCGATAGTATCTCCTTCGTGGCTAACGGAAACCATCAGGGTATCCTTTATCACCTCCAATATTCTTTCCAGAGTCTCTTCGTTGAAGGTTACATTAAGCGGCAGGTTGGACAGGTCTTTATTTCGTATGATGATGTGAGCACCGTATACCTCATTCAGCTTTTCTACCAATTTCCATAAAGGCGTATTGTCGCATATAAATGTTTTACTCACATAATAGTTATATAGAACATCCTCTTCTATTGTTTTCTTCAGCACCGAACCCGATCTCTCAATCATGGCTTTTTCTCCCGGGTACAGCTCTAAGATTTGTTCCTTATACTGCACCTGAACAACGCCGGAACGTACGATCACCTCCGTCAGATCTCCCTGTGCTTTTACATTAAAAGAGGTGCCCACTACTTTTATCAGGACTTCGCCCGCAGTGATCATAAAAGGTCTTTCTTTGTTGGGCGTCACGCTAAAAAACGCCTCTCCTTTTAGTTGCACGGTCCTCTCCTGTTTACTTTTCTCTGTATAGGACAGCTCTGCGTTCTTATTCAGCGTCACCACTGATCTGTCCGGCAGGGTATCAGTTTTTACGGCATTCAGGGTGGCCAGCGCAAAAGTTACCGGCTTTGCGGTATTATTGGGCAATAAAAAGTAAACGCACCAAAAACCTGCGAGCAGTAGTATAACAGCAGCCGCCGCTCTTTGAAAGAACACAAGCTTGTGAGAACGCGACCTCACCGATACCACAGGTGTACCGATAAATCTTTTCCTGAACTTCTGCCAGGCTTCATCTTCATTTATATCCAGCAGTTGCGGTATTTGTCTGCTGTCATTCCATATCTGCATATATGCCTCAAAACGCTGCAGGTTCTCATCACTCTTTTCTATCCAGGTATACACCTGCTGATCCTCCCCCGCGCTGGTTTCCCCGGCAAAATATTTTGCCAGTAAAGCATCCATGTTTTCGTCCGGATAATGAGTCACCTGTATCAATTTAAGTTATTTAAAATGTAAATAAGGGTTGCAGAAATAGTGGTCAGGTAGTTGCCCAGTAATACCCGGAGTTGTTTCAGCGCCTTTCCCATCTGCGCTTCTACCGTCTTCACGGATATTTCCAGCCGATCCGCTATTTCACGGTATTTCAGCTCTTCAAACCTGCTCATTTGAAAGATCAGGCGGCATTGTTCCGGTAAGCTGTCAATAGCGGACTGTATCTGGCTAACCATTTCCTTATTTGAAATGCCGGTTGCCTCCGGCTGGGCTTCCTGTTTCTGCCATAGTACCTGCCGGGCATGTTCCTGTCTTATCTTTTGATGTTTCCTGTAATTCAGGCAGCGATGGTAAACTGATTTGTACAGGTATGCCTTTACGGAAGTATCAAAGACAACTGTTTCGCGCTTTTCCCATATCTGATAAAAGACCTGCTGCACCACTTCTTCCGCCATCACCTGGTCATTCAGCATAGCAAAAGCATAGGCAGCCAATTCCCTGAAGTGACCTTTAAAAAGCTCCTCGAACGACGACTCTGTAATCTCAACTGATAAACCCGATGGCATATTCTTTTTATTGTTCGAATCTTTAACCTTACCTGCGGGCTCAAAGATAATCGCTTCCAGACTGATTTATTTTCATATAAGACAATCCAGCCAGCCTGTACCCTTATACCTGCGGAAACTTTTTGTTGATTACTGATCAGGAGAAAGAGAAAAAGTATTCTGTGAATACATGTCGGACGTATTCGGCCATTCCGTTTCTATCTGTAAGGACTAGCAGGAATACCTTTGCATGATCATGGGACGAAGCAAATGTATAAAGCTTTATTTATTCACTATATTTTTCAGACCAATATCCGATGTAACGAAATGCCCCTTTATTCCTTTATTGGCTCCATAAACAATATTACCATCAATTTCGTACGGACCCTCTCCATAACGGTCTTTAATGGTTGAATACACATGAACAGCATAATAGGACGGATTATTTACCCATATCCTGTTGTTCATTACTTTTCCAGATTTTGCATTTGAAAAAACAATTGCATCCGCATTTACTTTTATAGTATTATCATATACCCCCACCCCATTTACCTGTGTAACCCTGACATTTGTAAATGCAGAAGAAGTATCTATTATATAGTTTTTCCTGATCACTATTCCCGACATATCCCTGAAGCCGCCTTTCCCTACCGACGTGACAAGTATTCCCTTTTTTAACTCATTTTTTTCTACAACGCCAGGGCCAACCGGGGCTATCTGCAGCTTACTGTTCAGTACATTATTACGGATAAGAAAATTGGACACATCGTGGCAGGTGTTCACGCTGCCAGATCGCGTCACCACGCTGTCAATCAGTAAACCATCAATGCCGGAGGCCGAAAAATCGAGTATATCGGAAAAGGTATAACTAACATTTTTTACAACGGCATAAGGTTCGGTACGTATGGAGTTACCATACTTCACTACACCGTTCGTAAAAGGCAGGTCATATATATGCCTGACCGTAATACTGTCTACACCCTTTGTACCACCAATGCTGATTCCCTGGCGGAGATAGTTCTTTTGATAAATGCGCTCTATTGTTATATTCTTGCTGTTCGTTGACACTATAATGACATCACCCGGAACGTTTTGAACAACCAGGTCGTGTATATGAACATTTCGCACATCAAAGCTGTCTGAATAACAAATAATAGCTGCTGACTGCGCATCATGTCCGAAAGAAGCAGGGGGTGGATAAGTTTTAAACGGGTTCTCCATATCGATCGTCATATCTGACACCTCTACATTCTCTGTAATTTCCGACTTTGAGCCAATGAAAAATATCCTTCTGAAGTTTTTCATGTCATTAGGATCCAGCTTCACCACTGTTTTATCCATACCCTCTCCCGATACTTTTGTGTTAGAATACACATCTATTATAGAAAACGGCGCTTTATCCCTTCTGCTGACCACGTATGTTCCCTTGGGTAAAAATACATTTCCTCCTCCGATTCTTTTCGTCATATCAAAGGTCAGTCTAATAGACTCCCTGTCATTAGATATCCCATCTCCTTTCGCACCATACCATTTCACACTAAAAACAGAATCCTTTTCCTGTGGATTTACCTTAAGATCCCCGCCGAACAGCTGCTGATGATAGCTCGCCTGGATGATCCCTCCGTTCAGGGTTCCCTTTCCTGTAATACATGCCCCTGGTTCAAACCTGATCGTTTTATTCCGGGGAATATTTATTACCTTATCAACTACAATACCGCTGTCCCGAAATACTATTGTATTGATACCCGGATCTTTTAAAATCTGCTCCAAACGATCCGATATATCTCTATGACCGGATGACACATAAAAAAAATGTACGGGGGCAGTGGAATCGTGTTTTTCCTTATTTACGAAAAATAAAAAAAGAAACAAAATACGGACTATTGAAAAAAGGATCATCTTTGAATCTATTCTAATATTTAATTAATTAAACTTCCATATCAGGTCTTCTTTCTCCGGTTCTTTTAAGGGCCATTTCATGACGCCAGTCTTCTATTTTTTGAGGGTCACCACTCAGCAGCACATCGGGCACTTTCCACCCCCTGAAATCTGCGGGACGGGTATATACAGGCGGCGCCAGCAAACCATCCTGGAAAGAATCAAAAAGCGCAGAAGTTTCGTCATTTAATACACCAGGCAACAACCTGCCAATAGCATCTATCAACACGGCAGCGGGCAATTCGCCTCCGCTCAGCACATAGTCCCCGATGGATATTTCCCGGGTAACATAGTGCTCCCTGACCCTTTCATCTATGCCCTTATAATGACCGCATATTAATAAAAGTCTGCTCTTTAGCGAAAGTTGATTTGCTATTTTCTGGTTAAATTTCTCCCCGTCAGGTGTGAGATAAATGATCTCATCAAATTTTTCATTTGAAGAAAGGGATTGAATAGCGTTTACAAGCGGTTCGCACATCATTACCATTCCGGCACCTCCACCATATTGATAATCATCTATTTGCCCATATTTGTTGACAGCCCAGTTTCTCAGGGGATGAACCTGCACCTGCAAAAGCCCTTTATCTCTCGCTCTTTTCATTATAGAATGCGACAATGGACTCTCCAGTAACTCGGGCAATACGCTTATTACATCTATATGCATACCTGCAAAGATAGTCTGCAGAAGAATTACAATAAAGAATGCATCAGTCTGGTATTATAAACAAGGGCTCAGGGGCTAGGGATCATATCGAGATATAAAAATAAGGTTACCCGAAGTAACCTTAATTATAAATACCAGCACTGATGCAATGCAGTTATAATCAGGTAAAAGGTTTAGGGTTATATATTAACAAATGTTTGTTTAATGACGCGGAAAGATCAGAGAAGGATGCATGGTCAAAAAATATTATAATGCAAACCAGGTCTTATGACAGCCGAAATCGCTGTATAAATAAAAACTCCTGCACACCACTAAGAGCATACAGGAGCCTGTTAAATTAGAGTGGAATATTACTCTACCATAAAGAAGCAGGATATTCCCCGCTGGAAACCAGGGCATTGATTTCCTTCTTTACTTCGGGGGCATCTTCCTTATACGTTACCCCAAACCAGGCAGCATCCGTGGGAACTACTTTCAATACATTATCGGGCAGGGTGATGAACTGTGCCGCTACGTCCACAACAAATATTTCAGCCTTGGGCTGGTTAATATTCTTCTTAAGGAACTCATCAAACAAGTCTTTACAAATCGAAAAAACATACGGAGTAAAACACCAGAAATTCATTGACACTTTTGAGTCGGAAGGTACTTCCACCTTAGCATCACCATCTTCATATACTATTTTTCCATCCTCTTCATAAATTTTTGTACGCTCGGCTATGGCTACCAGGTTATTGGCCGCATCCACTTTACAAACGCCCCGGCTAACAGATCCGTTAGCGGAAAGGGTATTTGTAAGGTTATAACCGATCAGTCCAAAAGTGTGATCATTTGCTTCCTTTACCAGGAAATCGTATGCTTTCCGGAAAGCGTCACGACCGTAAAAATCGTCCGCATTGATGACAATGAACGGATCCTGAACAGCAGGAGCCGCACACAGCACTGCGTGCGCAGTACCCCAGGGCTTGGATCTGTCCGCCGGGATCTCATATCCTGATACATACGAGGTCAGGTCCTGGAAAACATATTCTACTTCCACCTTACCTTTCAGCCTGGGTTCAAATATTGCTTTAAAGTCTTCCGCAAACTCCTTCCTTATGATAAATACGATCTTTTTAAACCCTGTTTGCAAAGCATCGTATATTGAATAGTCCATTATCGTTTCCCCGGAAGGTCCGAAGCTTTGCACCTGCTTAAGGCTGCCATACCTGGAAGCCATGCCGGCTGCCATAATTACTAGTGTAGGTTTCATTTTTTAGAAGTTATGAAGTGTTTATATTTACCGGTGCGAAATTAACTGAATTATGGCTAACTTGGCATCGTTCATAATTGATTTTAAATTAGCATACGTTAATTCACAACAATAACCGCTAAGAACAACCAACATACTCTAAATTATTATTTACATGTTAAATCTCAGTGGCAAAATCGCCGTTATTACAGGTGGTGGCAGTGGTATAGGCAAGGCTATATCTGTCTTATTTTCAAAACAGGGCGCCAATACCTATATACTGGATATGGACGAAAAAGGGGCCGGCGATACCGTTGCCGGCATTCAGTCTTCCGGAAACAAAGCGACCTTTCTCAAATGTAATGTTGCCGAACAAAAAGATGTAAAAGAAATTATTGAAAAGATCGTTGCAACACACGGGCAAATCGACATCCTGGTAAACAATGCAGGTATAGCGCATGTTGGGCAGGCAGACACCACGGATGAGCAGGATTTTGACAGGATTGTTTCGGTTAATATCAAGGGCGTGTATAATTGCCTGCATGAAGTAATACCTGCAATGAAAAAGAAGGGAGGTGTTATCCTGAATATGGCTTCCATTGCAGCCATGGTTGGTATTCCCGACCGGTTTGTGTATTCTGCAACAAAAGGTGCCGTAAATGCCATGACGTTATCGGTGGCAAAAGATTATCTTCAGCAAAACATCCGCTGCAACTGTATTTCGCCCGCCCGGGTACATACCCCTTTCGTAGATGGCTTTATCAGGAAAAATTATCCGGGTAAGGAAACGGAGATGTTTGAAAAGCTGTCAAAAACACAGCCGATCGGCAGAATGGCTAAGCCGGAAGAAATCGCTTTCCTGGCATTATACCTGTGCTCGGATGAAGCTTCTTTTATTACCGGATGCGATTACCCGATAGACGGAGGATTTGTGAAGCTGAACAACTAACATTTCTGTATACGGAACAATTTTTACCTGTTACCTTCGTTTGCAGCTAAAATACAACGTGTGAAATATATTTTACCGGGAATAATGATGTGCCTGATCGGGATTTCCTGCACCAAGCAGGATGATATGCCGACAGAACCCAAACTTATTTTCAGGTTTACATTCGATTCAACCCAAACCAGGCTGAATGCACATGGTGTAGAGACAGGAATACAAGAAGGGCATGCCGCTCAAAGCCCGGTACTGAACAGTATGAGCGTTAATTATATTGAGTTATCTCCCGATGATACCACCTCACCGGGGCAGGGTCCGGTTATATATCGTGGGGACGAAACAAAAGAAGGAGGCAGCACGGCCATTGATTTCACCCGGTCTGTGTTCGCAGGAAATAATGAGGTTTTTTATGCGATTTCGCTGAAGGAGATTCCGCCGGGAGAATACAAACATCTCAGGCTTTCTGTTGCCTGCCAGCATTTCAGCGTACAGTTTCATATTGACACCACCATTAACGATACCGTTTCCATTAAAGATGATTTCCGGGGAACAATGGCTTCTTTCATTGGCTATAATACCTACCTTACCACTTACAATATAAAAAACCAGTCCGTTACGGTAGACGAAAACAGGGAACAAGGGTACTGGGCGCTTGAATCCACCCTCTCTGCCGAAGGATTCAGTGAAGATATCCTGTTTTCAGGGCAGGCGCCTGCCGGTGCTACAACTGTTGTGAACCCCCTTTTTGATACTTCACCTATCCCTGAGGGGTCAGATATAGTTACCGCTGCTTTTGCATCCCGCAGCCTGGTGATCAGTGGCGACGAAAGCTCCAACGTCATTGTTGAAGTTTCTATTTCTACAAACAAAAGCTTTGAGTGGAAAGAAGTGGTCCATAACGGCAAATGGGATATTCTTGAAGAGCCTGTTATTGATATGGGTGTAAGGGGTATGATCCCTGTTATCCGTTAATCAGCAATGCCTATCCTTCCCGCATTTATTACTGTCCTGTACAATGCTGCATTATCTATCCATAATTTATTGATGGTTTGGACAATTGTTTACATGAAATGGAATATATTTAGCCTTACATTAACCGGGGCTGATTAAAAAAGTCGCTGGACGTTTCATAGCAGCATAATATTAAACGCTTCTGTATGATAAAAAGAATGGCTTTTCTTTCAACGGCATCTACACTTTTCCTTTCAGTCGCCTGTCTCACTTTTGTAGCAGATACGCAGGCGCAGACCAGCAAATCATCTCCTGTAAAGTTCAAAAAGCATATCCTTTCCAATGAGTATGTATCGGAAGGCGTAGCAGTAGGCGATGTGAATAAAGACGGGAAGCTGGATGTGATAGCGGGAACCTACTGGTGGGAAGCGCCCAGCTGGAAAAAGCATGAGATCATACCGGGAGAACAATATTCTATCCGGACATATGGCAACTCATTTTTAAATTTTACTATGGATGTAAACCAGGACGGATGGATAGACTATATCCGCGTGGGCTTCCCCGGGAAAGCCACCCACTGGTACGAAAACCCGCAGAACAAAGGCGGACACTGGAAAGAACATCTTATCTATCCTTCGGTAGGCAATGAATCTCCTATGCTCGTGGATGTGGATGGAGATGGCAGGGCCGACCTGCTTTGTAACGACCCCACCACCAAAAAGGTACTTTGGGTAAAAAGTCCGGTCAAAAAAGGAGACACCCAATGGACGCCTTATATCATCAGCAACGATACACTGCAAAGCACTGCGGTGTACACGCACGGATTGGGACTCGGCGACATTAACGAGGACGGCAGAAAGGACGTGATCGTACGCGAGGGTTGGTGGGAAGCACCGGCAGACAGAACACAAGCAGACTGGAAATTCCATAAAACCGACCTGGGCGCCGAATGTGCACAAATGTATGTATTCGACTTCGACAGGAACGGCGACAAGGATATTGTCAGCTCCTCCGCGCACAAATATGGTATCTGGTGGTATGAGCAGGTGAAAAACGGTAAAGACATAAGCTGGAAGAAACATGAGATATTCATGGACTTTTCACAAAGCCATAGCCTGGCGCTGGCAGATATTAACAGGGATGGCCACCCCGACCTGGTAACCGGCAAAAGGTTTTATGCGCATAATGGCGGTACCGATCCCGGAGAAGAAGATCCTGCTGTATTATATTGGTTTGAATATAAGCCGGGCAAAACACCGCAATGGACTCCTCACCTTATTGACGATAATTCCGGTTCCGGACTGAACCTGGTAGTGCAGGATATCAATAAAGACAAACGTCCGGATATTATTATCGGTAACAAAAAAGGCATTTTTGTATTCGAACAGTTGAAATAAAACCTACTGCAAGAAATTTTCTTAACTACAAAATTATTACCACGATGAACTTTGGCATTAACACATTTCTTTTTGTATCCCCCTTTACGAATGAAAGTGTTTCCCTGTTCCCCAAATTCAAGGAATGGGGATTTGATTCCGTAGAAATAGCCCTGGAAGATCCTTCACATATCGATCCGGCTTTTGTCAAAAAAGCCCTGGACGAAAACGGTCTGAAATGTTGCTCCATCTGCCCGGCCATGGGGCCCGACCGGGATCTGCGTGGAGATGCACAACAGCAGCAAAACGCCATCAATTATATTAAGGGGATACTGGATGCCATGGTGGTGCTCGATTGCCCGGTGTTGATCGGACCGCTTTACTCTTCTGTAGGCAGGGCTGAACGCGTGGAGAAAGAAGATTATAAAAAACAATGGAACCAGGTAGCTGCACATCTGAAGGAACTGGCAGCGTATGCGGCATCACTCCATAAAACGCTGGCAATAGAGCCGTTGAACAGGTATGAAACAGATTTTATCAATACGGCTGACCAGGCGCTGAAAATGGTCAATGACGTCAACCATCCGGCACTCCTTGTTCACCTGGATTCCTATCACATGAACATAGAGGAAAAGGATTCGGCAAAAGCGATACTGAGAACCGGCAATAAGCTGGGGCATTTTCATGCCTGCGGTTGCGACAGGGGGACTCCCGGTAATGACCACATCAACTGGAAAGATATTGCCGCTGCACTTAAAGAGGCCAACTATGATGGCAACGTAGTGATCGAATCATTTCTGACACAGGTGGAGGTAATTGCCAAGGCAGCTTCCATATGGCGCGATTTTGAACCCTCGCAGGAAGATATCGCGATAAAAGGTGTTAAATTCTTAAAATCGATATTATAATTCCGGTAATGGAAAACATCAATAATATTATTTTTGATCTGGGAGGTGTCATCCTTACACTCAATATGCCGGAAACAGAAAGGTTGCTGTCCTCTCATGGCATCACCAGCTATAATCAACTGTTCCGCAGTGGCAATGTTTCAGACTTTTTTGAAGCCTACGAAGTTGGTAAAATAGATGATGGAACATTCCTGCAGTCGTTAAAGAAGCTTACCGATAAAGAAGTTTCGGATGCACAGCTGATACATGCCTGGAATGCCATGCTGGGCGTTTTTCCTGAAGAACGTATCAGCCTGCTCCAATCTTTAAAAGAAAGATACAGACTATTCCTGTTCAGTAATACCAACGCCTTACATGTAAAAGAAATCAGGGACCGGTATACAAATACATACCGTACAAGATTTGATGATCTTTTCGAAAAAACATATTATTCAAATGAACTGGGGCTGCGTAAACCAAACGTAGCCTCCTTTCAGCATATCCTGCACCGGGAAGGCCTTATTCCTTCCGAAACAGCTTTTGTTGACGATTCATTAGCAAATGTAGAAGCAGCGGAAGCAGCGGGGATCAAAGGTATTCACGTCAAACCGGGTATGACCATACTGGATATTCCGTTCTGATCATTTTGCGTGGGAGCCAAACTTTCTTCTGAGGGTCAGGAATGGTCGTTCCACAAAGTGATAAGAAACCGCAGCAAGCGTAAAGCTCAGGCCTGTTACAAGCAGGTACCATTTCATATCATGGGTCGGATAATAGGTAGATACCAGCTTGAGTGAAACCCAATGAAAAAGGTACAGGGAATAACTTAGTTTACCGATATAAAGAATAACCCTGTTCACAAAGGGCTTCAGTATCCAGGCCTGTTGATCCGCAAACAAAAGGGAAGGTACCGTCAGGCATAGCAGTCCGCCTGTGAGCGTATTTTTAATAGTGATCTGGTACCAGGCGGCTTCGTATTTCTGCGATAGCAACAACACCACAACCGCCAGTACGGGAATCAACCATACTTTCAATAACCTGGTATATAGCCTGGAAACGATCGTAGCCGGATAGGCATAGATCAGTAATGCCGCAAAACAGCCATATAAAATGGAATCTGCCCGTGTATGGGTGGTGTAGTAGGTTTCATTGATCGTAAAAATGATATCCGTACTTTTTAGCCATAAAACGATCCTTATCAGCAAGATCAGTACCAGAAGCCCGCCGATAATATATAAGAACCGCCGGGTAACCGGCTTGTATGCATATAAAAACAGGACCGGAAAAACCAGGTAAAAATGTTCTTCGACGGAAAGGGACCAGAGGATTTTTGCAGTCAGCGGATAATTATCGGGAACAACCGGCGGAAAATATACAAGGTAATAGTTGGTGAAATAAAAAAGACCTGCCAGTATATCGGTGATCACTAGCTGGTAATTTGCCACCCAGATCACTATAAGGGTGATAGTAATATAAAATAAAAGTGCCGGGTAAAGCCTGAACAAACGCCGCAGGTAGAAATCCTTCAGACCTATAGTATTCGTCTTCCGATATTCTTCTATCAGCAGTTTGGTTATCAAAAAGCCGCTGACAAAGAAGAAAAGCGTTACGCCAAATTGTGCCAGGAAAAGATATTCCATACAAAGATGCCCCAGGATTACCAATAAAATGGCGTAGCCACGGAAACCATCCAGGAATGGGATATACTTTGGATTACTGCTCATACATTTTTTTATTCATTGCCTAATAAAAAAGAAACGAACCTTGGTTCGTCTCTTTTTATCAGTCTTGTATCCTTTGAAGCTACTTCATTATCTTGATCACAGAAGACTCGCCGTCATGCGTACTTAATACCTGCAAATAGTACACGCCGGAAGTTGTGTTTTTTCCACTGAGATCCAGCTTATGAAGGCTTCTTCCTGCAGGCACATTTTCAAGTATCCTGGAGAACACCAGCTTGCCCGCACCATCCCTCAGCAACACCACCAGTTTAGGCTTGGCTACCTTAAGGTTCAGGTCCACAGTAACATCATTTACAAACGGTGTCGGATAAGCGCCAATAGTAATCTGGGATGCTTTTACGTCTGCGCTGTTTCCTGTACCTGTCAGGCTCACCTGCTCATCTGTACCCCCTCTTCCCGACGTGCCACCCGATCCGCCCGGTGCAACCGGTACCGCCTGAATGGATAATCCATTGAGATAACCCTTGGATCCCTGTGTAGCGGTCATAATAAGTATCTCCACACTGCCTGTTGCGTCCGGCATAGCATTAATCTGCGCTGTATTGGTCGTATTATTTCTCCAATCCAGCACTGCAGTCTTATCTCCTATAATATAATGGGTATAAATGCCTATCGGGTCTTTACTGCTGCTGAAGAATACAAAATTGTAGCTCATAGACTGGTTAAGTCCCGTTACCTTCAGCTTCACCAACTCCCCATACTGGATGTAGTAGAAAGACTTCATCACGTTATCAGGAACAACCCCTGAATTATTACCTGTATTGGAACCGTTGAAATCATCATATCCGTTGAAATTTTGCACCACGCTCAGGTTGATACCCGTTCTCTGGTAATCAGCGTTCATCATATTACTCAACTCGAAACCATCCGTTAACAGTTGATTGGTATTGTTCCATGGAGCAGGCGCCATAGAGCCCGGCGATCCATCGTTGAAATTTACGTCAATCGTATACTGAACCGTTGCAGCTCCGAGGTATGGTGAATATTCGGAAACGCTTCCACCGTTCCTGGCCCTCATCTTATAATAATAAACCGTTGCGGGTGTCAATCCGTTATCAGTATATGATTTAGCAGTACCGGACAGGTCTGCAATTTTTACATAACCGGTACCCGGGGCGCTGGAGCGCCATAATTCCAGGGTACTGCCCGATGCACTTTCATTTACATCCCACTCTATTTCCAAAGATGTCTTCCTGTTCTTTTTCACTCTCAGGTTAGAAGGTGGTGTAAGCTCCATGTTGTGCGCCTCAATTACCAAAGCGCCCAGGTAAATATTAGCGCTGTTAGACGGAAGCTTGCTGATCGTCACCGTAATCTGGTTATTTACCGGCGTCAGCCCTACCAGCCTTGCTGTCTTCATAAAGTTGGAAGCTACATCCAGCGTATCTTTTACAGAGCCGACAGCATATACCTGCTTCGGGGCATCCAGCGAAGGGGAGCTGCCATAAAATACAAGGTTGTATTTTCCTGCCGACAAACCTGAAACAGTAACGGTCCGTGTTGCCGCAGTGCTCTTAAAGCCCGTTGTAATAACAGCATCTGCATATACACCTCCGTTATTACCGGTGGAAATTGCTTCCGCATGTGAAGACATCGCTTCATTAATACGTATCACATAAGGTGTGGTTGCCGCTAATTCATTTTTAGGATGCGTCAGCGTTGCTCCTGCAGCTACAGCAGCCCCTGCGTTGAAATCGTTCCACGGAGCAGTGTTTGAAGGATTAGCTGCCGAATTGAAGTTGATATAGGTTGAAGTCACCAACTTATCTATCACGTGGATCGCAAACTCCCTGGAAGAAGAAGCACCGTAATTATCGGTAGCCGTCACTGTTACACCCGGATAGGTAGCCAGCGCATCTGATGAAGATATCGTGATCACTCCCTTACCTCCTCCATTATCTGTGAAGGTAGCAAACGAAGGCAACCCTGATACCGCTAATGTCACCGTTTCGGTCGGATCATCCACGGCCGAAATATTGATATTTTTGGTTTCTCCTACTTTAAGGTACACATCTGCTATCTCTTCAATTTTCGGTGCCTTATTCGGTACGTTCACCCATACGATCTGCGAGTTGGATACACCGTGCTCATTTCTTACCCGCACGATATAATAGTATGTTTTGTTCGAAGCAGTAGAGGCATCATCAAAATGCTCAAGCTTATTATCCGTTACCCCAGGGTTCAAAAGCATATAGGGCCCTGAAAGCCTTACTCCCCTGTACACTTCATAACTATCGGCATTGTATGCCACGTTCGTCCAGGATAACTTCACGGTATCACTTTCAAGCCTTGCCGCCATATTTATGGGTCTTGCCGGGGCAGAAGCATCGTCGGCCAGTTCATCAATCACTATTGCAGTCAGGTAAGCTCTTGTGGCATTGTTATCATCCGCCCGATCGATATTCAGGGTTAAAATGCCATTTTCCGGCGCCAGAACATTGGTGATGCTTGCTGTATTGGATGTATTTTTCGCGGCATTGAGGCTAACGCTTTCCGTACCGATGGTATACTTTGCAGAATAGATCCTGTCATCGTTATTATAGCTTCCAAAGAATGTGAAATTATACCGTTTGCTGGCATTCAATCCCGAAATTTCAATATTTCTGGAACCATCTATCCAATAATGGGATTGCAACACATTATCAGGGTACACACCTGAGTTGGCACCTGTATTCATACCGTCGTTGCCCACGCCAAAACCACTGCTTACAATTTTTAAGCCAAGGGTTGTAGTACCGCCATTTTCATCTTTCAGCGAAGAGAAAGTGGTATTAACAGGTACTGTCGCGGTATTGGTATTGTTCCAGCCGGTAGACGGACCAGCAATGGCGCCGCTACTAAAGTTTACATACACCCTGCGTCCCGGAATAGAAGTCGGGTTCACAGTAATGGTCAGGGTGGCCGTATCCTTTCCCTGCTTCGGGTCTTTTACCGTAATCAACATATTGTATACTCCCGCCTGTGTATGTTTCGGAGAGAAGGTAAACTTTACGGAGTTGTTGTTTATTTCACTAACAGCAAATGCAGGTTTCTGTGTAAACGTCCAGGTAAGCGCATCTCCCGCATCAGCATCTGTAGCATTGATATTAATCTCTGCCGTTTCCCATTCATTCATCACGATGTGCTGAAAGTCTGAAATTACAGGTGGATTATTATCGTTTACGGTAAGGCTGAACGAAATGATCGTGGTATCATTCTGCGGATTGATCGCTTTAACGGTAATATTGTTATACACCCCTTGCTGGGATTGGTTCGGGCTGAATGTGATCACCCCTGCATTATTTCCGGAACTGGAGAAGCTACCAAAGGCAGGAAGATTTTCTGCCAGCAACTGTAAAACCTCGGTTGAGCCATTTGATGCTGTAACCGGTACCTGCAGCTGCGTTCCGTATTTCATATACTGGTTCTCAATTACCCCAATCACAGCAGGCAGCCCCAATGTGGTAGCGCTTACTTCATTACTAAAAGCAGACTCTCCACCCGGGCCTATTGCTTTTACCTTATAATAGAACAAAGTACTTGAAAAGAGGTCTGTGTCACTAAATGTAGTTGCATCTGCAGGCAGTTCAGCATACAGGAAATAATCCGTATTATTCCGATAGGAACGGTATACCTGATATTTAGTGGCGTTCGTACCCGAATTGCTCGTCCATTTTAACCTGATCGAAGAAGAAGTACGTTCATACGCCTCCAGGTTAGCCGGTGCGCCGGGCGCCGGCGGGGCAACAGGAGTTGTTACATTCACAGGCTCCTCTCCCAAAACACTGAAAGGTATTACCTGCTTGTCGATACCCGAACCGTCAGGTCCCTTATAGCTAACGATCAATACCTCATCACCTGTTGCCTCAAAATACTTAACAACAATCGGATAAGTACCGGCATTTAAATGTTTTGCCTGTGATACTTCATTACCCGCTTCCTGCAAACCATCATGGTTCACTACAACATCCGTTTCAGCTTCTCCTCCGATATATATTTTAGCTCCATCGTTGCTGGAAACATAGAAAGTATAACTTCCCGAAACCGGTAAGGTTATAACTCCTGTATATTTTACCGCAAAATAATCCAGACGTTCCTGCATACCCAGCGAGAAGTTGGTAGTCCTGCCAGTTTTTACAGGCAGCATCGTATTGAAATCCGGTATTTGTGAAATGATACCTGTTTCATAATACGCATAATGAACACCCCTGCCCGATCTGTCAAAGTCCGACTCTCCGTATTGGTTGATCGCCCTTACCTGATAATAATATTTTGTTGCACCTGCTACTGTTGTATCCTGGTAAGCAACCGAATTGGCAGGCAACACAGCTATTGTATTGAAATTTAACCCGTTATCAGACCGGAATACCTCAAAGGCTGTTTCAGTGCTGCTGTTATCTTTCCAGCTCAGGCTGACCTTGTTATACAGTGTTGGCGCTACTATTGTAAGCTCTGTTGGTTTTGCAGGCACCGCTCCTCCCGGAGTCGTAGGCGTACCGGCAAAAGCACTGTTCGGTATCGGAACATAGGCTCCTCCTGATTGCGGGGTACTCCAGGAAATTGCCATCGTTTGCCCGGCAGTTGCCTGAAAGTAGGTAACGGTAATAGGATATACGCCTGCTTCCAGATAAATGCTGCCCTCTTTATATTGCGCAGTATGCGAGCCGTCGTTGTTTACCAATGGCGTTGCTTCGTGGCTATATGGCGTACCGATATAAAGCTTGCTGCCATCGTCTGAATAAGTACGGAACTTATAAGTACCGGAAACCGGGATGGTGATCTCTCCTTCCCACATATAAGCGTAATTGGTCTCCTGCGTTCTGTTGTCAATGCTCACATTCGGCATCACTCCTACAGATACAGGATCCATTTCATCAAAATTAGGTAAGGCGCTAATAGAACCGGTATAAGTGTAATATTTATAGATCAACCCCTGCGAAATAGCCTGGGCCGTTACCTGGTTACTGGCGGGTGATTCATTGCCAGACTGATCCTTTGCCTTTACGGAAACCGTATAGTGCTGGTTAGCGCTAAGATTATAAATCGTATAGGTTGTTTTATCCGTAAACGTTGTCTTTACGCCATTCACATATACATCGTATCCAAGTACACCAACATCGTCCGTGGCTTCTGTCCAACTAACCGAAATGGAAGATTGGGTTGTTCCTACAACCTTCAGGTTCTGCGGAGAAGTAGGAGGAACATTGTCAACATCGGTTGATCCGGACACTTCCCTGGAAAGCGGCGCAGCAGCCGTATTATTAATTGCTCTTACTACAAAGTAATATTTAACGCCTGGTGTCAGGGCATCTGCTATATACGATGTTTCAGCCGTGATGCCTGCCAGCCGGTAAGGACCTCCGGCCTTGGTGGCCATATAAACTTCAAACTCCGTTGCAGGATGGGCCGCCGTGGGGTTACTCAGCCAGTCGAGCCGTAACGAAGACTTGGATACCTTATTAAGGATCAGGTTAACCACAGAATCAGGCTTGTTGGGACCATTTGCATTAATAACTGTAAACGGAGCAGAAAAACCTGTTTCGCAGGTTGCGGACCCCCTGATGCTTACCCTGTATGTTCCGGGCTGAGCGAGATAATTATAAGTAGAGGCTACCTGTGTGTTGGAAGCGTCCACCCATTTGTAACCTGAGTATCCCTCAGGTACCACCAGCTCTAACGATGTTTTACCATCCGGAGAAGGCAAAACACGACTGGCAAACTCTTTCATCTGGATCTCGGGAATATCACTTCCGCCCTGGTAAGCAATATCAACCGGGATAGGCGACCAGGGAGACCACTCTCCTTTCCGTTTTAACCGGCAGTCATATTTTCCAATAGAAGTTACGTTCAGGGTGTTACCGGTTGCACCGGCAATAACAGTACCATCCTTTCTCCACTCATATGCCTCAAAACCCGCCGTCACACCCAGGGTCAGGTTAATTGTTTCACCCGGACAAAAAGAAGTTCTTCTATGTAACACCCAGGGGTTTGCTTTATGTGCTCTCTTAATAAAAGGATAATAGTCTGGTTCCTTCCAGGCGTAATTCCAGGTATCGTGTCCCCGGTTAGGATATTCTGTATATGTAAAGTTACCGCCATTAACAGCAGATTGTTTTGCCAAGGCACGAGCCGTAGCCGGAGGGGGGGCTATATCCAGAGCACCCTGGAAAAGCCATACCGGCAGAAATAAATTTTCGGTAATATTTGCACCTGATACACTGGACATCGGAACAGCTGATGCAGTCAGTTGCGGATAGTTTCGCATAAAAGACCAGGAAGAGGACCCTCCCCCGGACAAACCACTTACTGTAACCCTGAAAGGGTCTACCTGCACTTCCGGCACCAAAAACTTCTCTATTAATTCAGCCAAGATCTGACGATGAGTAGCCGTAAAAGGCCCTTCTGTATTCTGAGGATATAACAGGAAACCATCATACGTACCATTGTTTACCATGTTGCGATGTGCCTGGGCTCCATGATATAACTGGTATTCATTATCGTAAATAGGCCCGGGTTCCCCCATTCCGTGAAAGAAAATAAATAAAGCATATTTAGTCCCATTACCGGGCACATAATTCCTGGGGTATTTCAGCCTGAAGGCCATCCCCTTGTAGATATAACTTTTAAAATCGGAAGTATTCCAGCTTACCCTGTTGGTCTTTACCCACTTTCCTACCTGTCCCCAGGCAGGTTGAGCAGGCGGGTTGGCCGGATCATATACAACAATCGGGTCATTAGGATCAAAGACCTGTCCTTTGACATCTCCCGCAAATCCGGTCATCAAAATAACAGACAGGATGCTAACAAAAAAACGAATTGTAGAATTACTCATATACGTACATTCAATTTGTATAGATTTTCCAAAGGAAATGGTATTGAATTAAACGACCTTGCAAAATTATACAATACGAATATTCGCCAAAAGGAACAGGGATTTAAAAGAATGACATTGAAAGCCTGAACAGGCACAATCAGTCAATTTATCTTGCAAGGTAAACAACATTTTCTGATTGAACAATTAACAAAGTTCAAATTCCCGACTGTAATTCACCATCCTCAAAGTCAATTATTTGTACCTTAAACACTCATTTGTGCCCCCTCACTCTTATTTGTATTTCTGCCGGCAAACATAAAAGCAGAATTAACTTTTATATGCAACGAATACCTGCTTATTTTGCTCAGGGTTAGCAAGTGTCCGTAACCAGAACCAGCGCAAATGCATCCAAAATATCTGACCATCTTACTGATTTTTATTTCTGAATATATATACGCTCAAACTTGCACAACGTTGGGTCAAACCCCTGCAACAGCCTTCCCGGTTTGTGGAACTTCTACTTTCTCCCAAACCATTGTGCCGGAATGCGGGGGCAGGCAAATTACAGTACCGGGCTGCAATGATGGCGCTTCTTATGGCGATCTGAACCCCTTTTGGTACAAATTTACCTGCTTTTCCTCAGGCACCCTCGGGTTTACGATTACCCCGATGACATCGAGTGATGATTATGACTGGCAGCTTTTTGACATCACCGGGCGCAACCCCGAAGATGTTTATACCGATCTTGCATTATATGTAACCAGTAACTGGTCTGCCCGGCCCGGCGCCACCGGCACCGCAGCAAATGCCAATTCCGCTACCAATTGTGCCGGGTACGACTACGCTAACATGAGCAGGATGCCTGTTATTACGGAGGGGCGGCAATACCTTCTGCTCGTCAGTCATTTTACCGATTCCAGCCAAAGTGGCTACACACTCAGCTTTGGAGGCGGCACTGCCAGCATTACCGACCCAAAAGAACCGCATACGGAGAAGGCCAGGGCATTCTGCGATGGCAACACGATATTGCTGAAACTGAACAAAAAAATGCGCTGCAATACACTTGCCCGTGACGGAAGTGATTTCAGGCTATCATCCGGCAATATCAGAGGGGCGAGCTCGCTTACCTGCAGTTCAGGATTTGATATGGACTCCATTGCGATTACCCTGGAGCAACCTATTGCACCGGGCGATTATTCATTGTTTATAAAGAAAGGCAGCGACGGAAATACATTGATGGATTATTGTGACCGGGAGATTCCCGATGGGGAAAGGATCGACTTCACGCTTGAGCCGGTTCACCCCACACCTATGGACAGCCTTGCGCCGGTAGGATGCGCCCCGGATATATTACAACTGGTCTTCAGCAAACCGATCCGGTGCAATTCACTAAGCGGTAACGGATCCGAGTTCCGCATAACGGGTTCAACAACCGTGAACGTCATTGATGCATATGGTAGCTGTGAGAATAACGGGAACAGCGAAAGCATATTCGTCCGGCTTTCAGCACCGATCACAACCAGGGGCAGCTACACCATCACATTGGTGACAGGCACAGATGGCAATACAATCATCGATGAATGCGGTGAGCAGACGCCCGCCGGAGCAAATATCTCCTTCCATACAGTTGATACTGTAGACGCTTCCTTTACCTACGATATAAGGTTTGGATGCGAAAGAGACACAATTTTATATGCACATCCGGGAGGAAATGATGTCAATGCCTGGTTGTGGACCTTTGAGGATGGTAATACCCATAAGTTTCAAAATCCACAGAAGATTTATTCTGTTTTTGGCGAAAAAAATGCCACCCTAGTGGTATCAAACGGGGTATGCAGCGACACGGCATTCAATACCGTAATGCTGGATAATGAGCTGATCGCCGCATTTGACGCTTCGGAATTTATTTGCCCGGAAGACTCCGTGGCTTATACGGATCAGAGTAAAGGGCGCATTATATCCTGGAGCTGGAACCTTGGCAATAACCATGTCAGTCAATTGCAGCGCCCGGAGCGGGTTAAATATCCCTCCCCCATGATCAACGAGAGCTATGAGATACAATTGATGGTAGAAGATGATATAGGCTGCCAGGATACAATTTCAAAAAAAGTGACCGTTGTTACAAGCTGCTATGTTTCTGTTCCCACAGCCTTTACTCCAAATGGTGACGGGCTGAACGATTACCTTTATCCCATCAATGCGTATAAGGCAGATAATCTGATATTCAGGGTATTTAATGTTTACGGACAAAAAGTATTTGAAACCAGGGACAGGACGCAAAAGTGGGATGGAACAATAAATGGTATACAACAGGCTCCCGGAACCTATGTATGGACATTAGCCTACACACACAGGGATATTGGTCAAAATTTTAATTTAAAAGGAACTATACTGCTGATAAGATAGGGGGATGGTGGATTGCTGATGCAGAGATTGCTGATAGACGATTTTATACGCAGTTACATCGGCAATCCCAAAATCAAAAATCAGAGATCAAGTATTATTTTTGGGTCATGAAGTTATATGGACTTATTGGTTTTCCGCTGGGACATTCTTTTTCGAAACAATATTTCACTGAAAAATTCAATGCTGAAAAGCTCGATTGCAAATTCGAGAACTTTCCTATAGAAGATATTACCCTGCTGCCGGGACTGCTGAAAGAGAATCCCGATCTGACGGGACTGTGTGTGACCATTCCTTACAAAGAAAAAGTCATACCCTACCTGGATACCCTGTCGGAGGAAGTTAAGCATATACAGGCCTGCAACTCGATATACATCAAAAACGGAAAGCTGACAGGATATAATACAGACACAGCGGGATTTGAAAAATCGCTGAATTCGAAGCTGAAACAGCATCATTCGCAGGCATTGATACTGGGTACGGGCGGCGCTGCAAAAGCAGTAGAATACGTTCTCCATAAAAAAGGTATTCCCTGCCGGAAAGTGAGCCGAACTGCCAGTCCGGACACATTTACCTACGAAGAACTTACGCCCGGTATCATTAAACGTTATCCTTTAATTATAAATACTTCTCCGGTAGGCACCTACCCCCACCACAACAATTATCCCCGGATACCCTACGAAGCTATAGGTCCACAGCATTTGCTGTTTGACCTGGTATACAATCCTCCTAAAACAATTTTTTTGCAAAAAGGCGAAGAAAAAGGCGCCGAGATATTAAACGGTTACGATATGCTGATAGAGCAGGCGGAAGTAAGCTGGAGAATATGGAATGAAAAATAGTGCAGCATAAGCAAAATAAAACTGCCGCGTGTGCATACCATGGCATGTACCGGCGGCAGTAATCTCTTATTAGGCAGATATCGGAAATCAGGAAGCCTGTTGTTTGGCGTCCTTTTCGTTCATTCCTTCTTCAATTTCTTTTTTCACATTGCTCTTCGCATCGTTAAACTCACGAATTCCCTTACCTATACCACGCATAAACTCAGGAATTTTCCTTCCCCCAAAAAGAATCAAAACAGCAAGAATGATCAACACCCATTCAGTCCCTCCCGGCATTGATATCAATAAGGAATTGTAATTTGATAACATCTCTATTAAAATTTTATTAGGTAAACAAAGTTACACTTTTAATTGTTTTATCCACCAACTAAAATGCAGATGAAGTTACTTAACCTTCCTTTAACAACAAACGGAAATCTTAAAAGACTTCCGTTTGCCGTAAATATTCTAAGATCCGGTAAATCAGATGCTGACTCTTTTTTCCTTGATCCTTGCACTCTTACCACTACGGCTGCGCAGGTAATATAGTTTAGCGCGGCGCACTTTACCCACTTTGTGCAATACAATAGAATCAATATTGGGAGAAAAAACGGGGAATGTTCTCTCTACACCTACTCCGTCAGATATTTTACGAACGGTGAAAGTAGCTGTAGCACCAGTACCCTGGCGTTTAATTACATCACCTTTAAACCCCTGTATACGGGTTTTGTTTCCTTCCACTACTTTATAATTAACGGTAACATTATCGCCCGCTTTAAAATTGGGGAAGCTTTTACCGGCATTTGTAGCTAACTGCTCATGAATATATTGAACCGCTGTGCTCATAACTATTAAATTAAGGGTCGCAAAGGTAGTAATTGTAATTAGTAAATCAAAATTTAGTTTAACAAAAAACTATTAACGCCCTTTATCTTGCTACATTTACCGCTCTTTTTTCCCGTATAACGGTTACCTTGATCTGCCCGGGGTAGGTCATTTCAGTCTGTATCTTCTGGGCGATCTCAAAACTCAGCTTTTCGCTGTCTGCATCGCTCATTTTGTCTGCTTCTGCAATTACCCTCAGCTCGCGGCCGGCCTGGATGGCATAGGCTTTTTCTACACCTGTATAACCCAATGCCAGGTTTTCCAGGTCTTTGATACGTTGCAGGTATTGCTGCATGATCTCCCTTCTTGCACCGGGCCGTGCGCCGCTGATAGCATCGCAGGCCTGGATAATAGGGGATATAACATATTGCATTTCAATCTCATCGTGGTGAGCGCCGATGGCATTGACCACTGCGGGGTTCTCACCATATTTTTCCGCCAGCTTGGCACCGAGCAAAGCGTGGCTCAGTTCGCTTTCTTCATCAGGTACTTTACCAATATCATGCAGCAGCCCTGCTCTTTTAGCCAACTTGGGATTGAGCCCCAGTTCTGCCGCCATGGTAGCGCAAAGATTGGCAGTCTCCCGGCTGTGCATCAACAGGTTTTGACCATAGGAAGACCTGAACCGCATTCTTCCAACCATACGTACCAGCTCCTTATGTAAACCGTGTATACCCAGTTCGATCACTGTCCGCTCTCCTATGTCAAGCACCTGCTCTTCCAGTTGTTTGCGGGTTTTTTCTACCACCTCCTCTATACGTGCCGGGTGAATACGCCCATCTGTCACCAATCTTTGCAACGATAACCTGGCTATCTCCCTGCGCAGAGGGTCAAAGGAAGACAACACAATAGCTTCCGGTGTATCGTCCACGATCAGGTCAACGCCGGTAGCGGCTTCTATAGCCCTGATGTTACGCCCTTCCCGTCCAATAATCTGCCCTTTGATCTCATCTGTTTCCAGGTTAAATACGGTTACCGTATTTTCTATGGTCTGTTCTGCTGCCGTACGCTGAATGGTTTGTATGATCAGCTTGCGGGCTTCCTTATTTGCTTTGATCTTCGCCTCTTCAATAATTTCCTGCTGCATACCCAGTGCCTGGGTTTGTGCTTCCTGCTTTAAGCTTTCTACCAACTGGGCCTTTGCTTCTTCCGCTGATAAAGCCGCTATTTTCTCCAGCCGGCGGATATGCTCTTCCTGGTGCTTTTCCAGCTCCGTTCTTTTCTGATTAACAACTTCTATCTGCCGGTTCAGGTTTTCCTTGATCGCATCATTCTCTTTTACCTGCTTTTCAATATTTTCAATTTTCTGGTTCAGGCTTTGTTCCTTCTGACGGGAACGGTTTTCAGAGTCATTGATCTTTTTATTTTTTTCCAGGATAACCTTGTCATGCTCTGCCTGCAACTGAACTATTTTTTCCTTTGCTTCCAGCAGTTTTTCTTTCTTGAGCGTTTCGGTGGCTATCTGTGCATCGGCAATTGTTTTTTTAGCCAGCAGATCAGCTTCTTCCAGCTGTTTTTTGGTGTTGGCAGCAAAAATGAATTTACCCAACACAACACCTATAATTATCCCCGCCACAGCGAGTATTATGGACAAGACACTTAATTCCATTGATTTTTAGTTTAAACTATTCTTTTATTATTTTCCTTCCTATGTGCTTTTTTCACCATAGCAAGATGTAATAGGCGAAGATACGAAAGAAGTTTTGAGTTTTTGGAGACAAGTTTTGAAGGAGACACAGGATACAGGCTGCAGGATATGGGAACACAGGAGTATGCAGGACACAAGGCACAAGATGCAGGTTTGCAGCAGGATATTGCGTGTGCCTTCAGACCTGCAACCTGTATCCTGAGACCCGCGACCTGCCCCTTACCTCTTACCACTTTCCTCCAGTCTTCTGAGGCTTTTTTCTACCATCCCCACCGCTTCCTCAACCTGCTCTTTTGTTATAGTCAATGGCGGAGCCAATCTTATTTTATCTCCATGAGTAGGCTTGGCCAATAAACCATTTTCCTTCAGCTCCAGGCATAATTCCCAGGCCGCATTTTCATCGGGATGGTCTATTACAATTGCATTGAGCAGCCCCTTACCACGAATGGTTTTAATAAACGGGGATCGTAGCGAACGTAACCCTTCCCGCAATAATGCTCCCATCGCCCCGGCATTTTCCGCCAGGTGTTCTTCTTCCAGCACTTTCAGCGCTTCTATGGCCACGGCGCAGGCCAGCGGATTGCCTCCATAGGTAGATCCGTGCTCACCGGGATGAATGGTCAGCATTACCGCATCATCAGCCAGCACGGCACTAACGGGCAGTAAGCCGCCGCTTAAAGCTTTTCCCAGTATCAATATGTCCGGGCGAACTTTTTCATGATCCACACAAAGTTTTTTACCGGTACGACATAACCCCGTCTGGATCTCATCGGCCATGAACAATACCTGATGCCGGGTGCATAGCTGCCTGGCTTTTGCCAGGTAACCCTTATCGGGCACTTCCACACCCGCCTCCCCCTGGATAGGTTCCACCAGAAAGCCGGCCACCAGCGGATCACAGATCACTTCTGAAAGTGCCTCTATATTATTATATGGAATAACTTCAAACCCCGGGGTAAACGGACCGAACCCGCGTGTAGCGGTTTTGTCTGTGCTGAAAGACACCACCGAAATGGTCCTGCCATGAAAATTATGGGCACATACCACAATTTTAGCTTTGCTTTCAGGTATCCCTTTTACAGTATATCCCCAGCGACGACAAAGCTTCAATGCAGACTCCACCGCCTCTACCCCTGTATTAACAGGCAATACCTTATCGTACCCGAAGTAGCCGGTAATAAAGGCTTCATATTCTCCCAGGACATTGTTGTAAAAAGCCCTGGATGTGAGTGTGAGCTGCTGCGCCTGCCGGGTAAGCGCCGACACCAGCCTGGGATGGCAATGTCCCTGATTGACGGCAGAGTAACCACTCAAAAAATCATAGTAACGTTTATTGTCAACATCCCATAAAAATACACCTTCTCCCTTCTGCAATACCACCGGCAGCGGATGATAGTTATGTGCGCCGTGCTGTTCCTCCAGTGACAGGTACCGGGAGGTTTTATCTGAAATAGTGTGCATGATCTTATTCTTTCGGAATTACTAATAAACAAATGATACGGCTCAGGTTTGAGACCGGAAGTTATACCACAAGGAAAGTGCGGCACCATTCTCAGAGAAAACTGTTGTGATCCAGGAAGTCCAGATTGAACTCCAGAAAAGCGGGTATGTGCGGTCTGATTAAGATGTTCCGTGTATTTTGGATGAAGGTATGAATATTTTTGTTAGCATATTTTTTAGGATAGCTGTTCCTAAGTTAAAGCCTTCTTTCTATCTTCGCCTTTCATCCACCCAATATTATGCAGCCCAAGGCAAAATTATTTTCTGGCACCGGCTCCCGTTATCTGGCGGAGAAAATTGCTAACCAGTTTGGCGAACCTTTAGGCAGAATAAGTATACAGCGATTCAGCGATGGCGAAATTCAGCCTACTTTCCTGGAAAGCATCAGAGGTGACTACGTATTTTTAATCCAGAGCACATTTTCCCCGGCAGACAATATCATGGAGCTTTTGCTGATGATAGATGCCGCCCGCCGGGCATCTGCCTACAAGATCATAGCTGTGTTACCTTATTACGGCTATGCACGACAGGACAGAAAAGATAAACCCCGTGTGGCAATCGGAAGCAAGCTGCTGGCAAACCTGCTGACAGCGGCAGGGGCTAACAGGGTGATTACCATGGACTTACATGCCCCTCAGATCCAGGGATACTTTGATATTCCTGTAGACCACCTGGATAGTTCTGCAATTTTCATTCCCTATATAGAGCAGCTTAAGCTGGAAAACCTTACCTTTGCCGCCCCTGACGTGGGAAGCGCCAACAGAATACGGGAAATAGCCAGTTTTTTCAATGCAGAAATGGTTATTTGTGATAAGCACCGTAAACGTGCAAACGAAATTGCAAGTATGGTGGTGATCGGTGATGTAACGGACAGGAACATAGTTCTTATAGATGATATATGTGATACCGGCGGAACGCTGGCGAAAGCAGCCGGTTTATTAAAGGAAAAAGGTGCAAAAAGCGTCAGAGCATTGTGCACACATCCGGTATTAAGCGGGAATGCTTACGCGAATATTGACAACAGCGTACTGGAAGAGCTGGTGGTATGTGATACTTTACCCCTGAAAAATAACTCTCCCAAGATAAAAGTGCTGAGTGTTGCAGAGCTGTTTGCCATCGCTATTAAAAATGCATATGAAAACCAGAGCATTACCAGCCTGTTCATTCATAGTCAGCAGAGAAACAAGTAAACTTTTAAACAAACATAAAAATGAAAACAATTACAATCGAAGGACAACCGAGGACCGGAACCGGGAAGAAAGCCGCCCGCCAACTCCGCTCTCAGCAACTGGTGCCTGGTGTAATTTATGGCGGTAACAGGGAAATAAGCTTTCAGGCTCCTGTACAGGCTTTTAAACCACTGGTGTACACTCCCGAATTTCAGTTGGCATCTATTAAGATAAACGGAGAAACTTTTCAATGTATCCTTAAAGATATTCAGTTTGACAAAGTGAGCGATCACCTGCTCCACCTGGATTTCCTGGAACTGGTAGAAGGCAAAAAAGTAGTTGCTGATATTCCGCTGAAGTTTACAGGTACAGCTGCCGGTGTAAAAGCCGGTGGGCGCCTGGTAACCAAAATCAAAACACTGAAGGTAAAAACGCTGCCCAAGGACTTGAAGGAGAATATTGAAGTTGACCTGACCAACCTGGAGCTCAACGAAAACCTGAGGGTGGAAGACGTAAAAGAAAGTCAGTACGAAATATTGAACTCTCCCCGTATTCCCATTGCTTCTGTGGTAATGACCCGTCAGTTGAAGCAGGAAGAGCAAGCGGCTGCAAAAGCACCTGCAAAGAAATAAAATAATAATTGAATATGACACCCAACCCTTAGTGGTTGGGTTTTTTATTTATGTCTTCAAAGCATCTTATCGTCGGGTTAGGTAACCCTGGCAGAGAATACGAACACACGCGTCATAATATAGGTTTTGACGTGGTAGAAGCATTTGTATCTAAAAATGGCAGTACTTTCCAAACCGATCGCCTGGCGGAAGTAGCTGAAGTCCGGTGGAAAGGAAGGACTTTTATATGTATTAAACCTACCACTTATATGAACCTCAGCGGGAAATCATTTAAGTACTGGATGGATAAGGAAAAAATACAAATGGAGAATACACTTACCATTGTGGACGACCTGGCGTTGCCATTAAGCAAACTACGTTTAAGGGGCAGTGGTAGTTCGGCAGGGCACAACGGGCTGA
>Ga0222419_100552_pt1 | contig 30522 bp, 30 predicted proteins | sample 1B20Ametagenome_FD_182474 | JGI IMG/M metagenome (GOLD analysis project Ga0222419, IMG submission 182474) | Enriched microbial communities from leaf-cutter ant dump, University of Wisconsin, Madison, United States - 1B20A (version 2) | ecosystem: Environmental > Terrestrial > Nest > Insects nest... | reverse complement strand
CCTGAAATATACAGTGACCGGTCCCTTTTATAATCCGGATAAGCGGGGCTGATTATTTTGTCCATAAATGCAGTGGCCACCATTAATATGGTAAGCGTAAAGCTGATCCCGAAAAGACTGATGAAAGTAAAGAACTTCCTTCTCCGGAGCACCGCGATAGCGATCTTAAAATAATTCTTAAACATAATCTTTGGTTTTGATTGTTTTAGCTATGTGCTTTGACCCGTCACTGAACTTGGGAACCATCAAATAACCGCATTAAGCGATGCGTTTTACCTGCCATATGCTCATCATGCGTGACCATGATGATCGTGGTGCCGTCATTTTTGTTCAGGTTGATCAGGATATCCATAACTTCATTGCCCATGGCGCTGTCCAAGTTACCCGTCGGCTCATCTGCCAGAATGATCTGCGGCCTGCCCACAATGGCCCGTGCGATCGCCACCCGTTGGCGCTGACCACCGCTCAGCTGGGTAGGGAAATGTTTGAGCCGGTTGCTGAGTCCTACCTTCTCCAGGGCCTCGGTCGCCAGCTGCCGCCGCTCCTTTGCCGAAGAACTGCGATAGAGCAAGGGAAGCTCCACATTATCGAGCACACGTAAATCGTTGATCAGGTGATAGCTCTGAAAAATGAATCCCAGTTTCTGGTTCCTGAACCGGGCCATCTGCCGGTCGCTAAAGCGTGAGGTATCCTGGCCATCGATCTTAACACTACCCTTTGAAGGATCGTCCAGCAAACCAATGATGTTCAAAAGCGTGCTCTTGCCACAACCCGAAGGTCCCATGATCGACAGGAACTCCCCTTTTGGTACCTCCATATTAATGCCGTTGACAGCCAGTGTTTCCACCGTATCCGTGCGGTACACCTTTTCAATATTTTGTAATTGTATCATAATGTATATTAATAATTTAGATTTATTTATCAGTAGGTTATTACATTAAAGCTCATTCATAACTGATCTTTTCATTTCTTTCAAAATCATAAAGTGACAAGTACCTCAGCTGGTAATAAGCACCCCAGAAATCTCTTAAAGCAGCGACATAATCCCGCCTGGCACGGTCGCTCTCCTGGAAAGCAATGCTCAGGTCGGTAATACCGAGGTTGCCCAGCACATAACGCTCACTGGCAATCTGGTACTTCTCAGAAGCGATCTTATCAGCGCTGGCCGTCAGGCTGATCTGCTCCTTCATCATGTCAAAGAGTGTCACCTGTGTCACGATCTGCTGCCTGAAAACCTGCTTGTCCTGCTCTACTTCATAAACCGTCAGTTGCTCGTTGGCCTGCGCAGTTTTGGCCCTGGATCTTGACCTGCCCCAGTCGAGCACAGGGATAGAAAGCTGTAACTCTATAGACTGCTGACTCTTGGGCGAACGATAAACATCAAATATCCGCATACCGGCGTTTGAAAAACCCAGGTTGGCACGGAGCGTAGCATTCAGGCCATTTTCTCCCCGGGCCTTGGCCACATCCCTTTTGGCTTCGGCAATCCGCCGTACAAAAGCAATCGCATCAGAGCGGTTTTCAAAAGCCTCAGCAAGTACCTTCTCAGCAGGCACTTCAAATTGCCGTACCGCGTCAGGCATATCCAGCTGGATCTTGCTGCTGCCCTCAATTCCCGCGTAGCTGCGCAAAGTAAGGGCAGCGATCTCCATATCCCTTTTGGCCGTACCCACCGCCTTTTGCGCATTAAGCCTCTCCAGCTGCAATTGCAGGATCTCATTTTTGGAGATCCTGCCTAGCTCAAACTTGGTATTGGCGATACTCAGTATTTTTTCCGTGTTGGCAAAATTCGTTTCAGCCAGGTGCAGGTTGACCTGGGCCAGCAAAAGATCAAAAAAATAACCGGTCACCGTAACGGCGATCTTTTCCTGGGATTCGATATAAGCCTGTTTACTTTCATTGAATTTAAGCGGTTCAATTTTTTTGTCCCATTTCAGGCTATTGAACTGCAGCAGGGGTTGTAAATAACCAATGCCATAAGGTGTGCCATTATACAAGACCGTATTGCGGTCAAAATCACTGAAGCGCTGAAGCTCTGTAGTGCCAAAAACAGTACCCCCTGTAGCAGCAATACTTTGCTTAAAATCGAGCGTCAGGGAAGAATTGTCATTACGGATAGGCTGGAACAAAATGGTCCCGTTGGGTTGAAGAACCTGTGCATAGGTCTTATTATAAGCCGGCAGAACACCGCTAAGCGCAAGCTGGGGCTGATAATTGGATCTAAAAGTGCGCCATTCCCAGTACCTGGTCTCCTTCACGGTGACCGCCTGCTTTGCCGCGATGGAACTGGCTTTGGCCTGCTCAACAACCTGCTGCAAGGTCAGTCTCAATGTATCAGCAGACTGGCCACAGACGTTAGGGCCGCACAGCATACAGGAAGCAAAAAATAAACACATCCAGATCAGTTTCATAGCATTCATTTTTTAATCTTTTATCACGACTTCCTTTGCGTATTCATAATTGCTCATGTCCGAGGTAATGATCCGCTCACCCGCCTTGATCCCGCTGATGATCTCGATATAATCAAAATTGCTCAAACCGGTTTTTACGGTCCTCTTTACCGCTTTGCCATCCTTCAGCACAAAGACCTCCTGAAGATTCGAGCCTTTGAACGCAGGGCCGTTGGGAACGCGCAGCACCTTGTTTCTCGTATCTGTAACGAGGAAAACATCCGCTTTCAGGTTCGGACGCAGCAGCTTATTGTTCTTTTCATCCAGCTGAACATCAAAAGAAACGATCGAGTTGCTTACCGCAGGAGATACATTGACAACCGCACCCCGCAATTGCAGGTCATTGATCCGGATGATCGCGGTCATGCCATTGTGCAACTGGTCCAGCTGCGTATCGGAAATACTCCCCGCCACTTTATAACTGCTCAGGTTGGCAATCCTGGCAAGGGACTCCCCCTCCCGGATACTGGCACCGATGTTCTTGTTCACCCAGGTAACCACCCCCTCCCTGGAAGCAATCACATTGGCCAAGTCAAGTTTGCGCTTCAAAGCCTGCAAGTCGCTACGCTGTATCGCCAGCGCGATCTCCGCCTCCCTGATCTCGATCTTCATGGTCTGCTGCTTGTTCCTGATCTCATTTTCCAGCTGCTGCTTTTCCAGCTCAGCAACCTTCAGGTTCAGCTGTGCCTGCTCAATATCTTCCCTGGTTCCCCCGCCCGCCTTGAAAAGCCGCTCAGCGCTCGAAACCGCATCTTTATAATTGCCAATGCGCAGCTGCTTGATGCTGTTGTTGGACTGGATGTCATAAAAGCTCTTCTCAAGATCCAGTTTCAGCTTCCGGATCTCATTTTCTTTAGATTCGATCTGAAAGCGCAGTTTATCATATTCCGTTTCTGCCGACGATTTATCCAGCACCAGGATCGATTGCCCCGCCCTGACACGGGCACCCGCATCCAGGAGTACCTCCCTGACGGCTGCATTGATCGGGCTGATGAGCACCTCTTCAAATTCCGGCAGGACCTCACCCGCAGCATTGATCGTATTTTCAATATCCCCCGTTTCCGCAGTACCGGTCACAATGTCCGACCTGCTGACCGAAGGTGTGACGAACCTCCGCATCGCAAAGACTCCGCTCCCGATGACCAGCACGATGACGATCAGCAGGACCGTACGCTTTTTTTTCTTCCTTAAAATGACCTCATCTTCAATTGGCTTGTCCATCTGTAGCTATTTTGGCATAGCTTTTACAAGTCAGATGCCAATGACAACAAATTGAAAAACAACGAATTACAAAATAAACCAAAAATAAAAATGCCCAATATCAAACAAGACGTTCGATATCGGGCACTTTAACTACAGACAGCGGTGTCTACCAACCCATTATTTCTATCACCCTTTCAAATTCACTATGAAACCCGGCATTCAGCCGGACCCATGCTCCCGTGACAGGATGCCTGAATTCAAGTGCTGAAGCGTGCAGAAGCATGGTGGTCATATCCCATTCCTCTTTAAAAAAACGGTTTTGCTTATTGCATCCATGAGGCCGGTCGCCAATGATTGGATGAAAGATGTGCGCAAAATGTCTGCGCAACTGGTGCATCCTTCCAGTAGCAGGAACTGCCTCCACGAGTGAATACCGTGAAGTAGAATGTTTACCAAAGGGGATTTCCAGTTCAGCTCTTTTGAGCGTAACAAAACTAGTAAAAGCCTCCTGCATGGTTCCGTTCTCCTTAGCCAAGGGATAATCAATATCGCCGCTTTCAGGCGCATGTCCCCGCAAAACCGCGATATATTTCTTTTTCACCTCAGCATTCATGAACTGCTGTTGCATCGCAATTTCCACCTCCTTCTCAAAAGCAAAAAGCAGCAGACCGCCTGTCTTTCTGTCGAGCCGGTGTACCGGACTCACATGCCGGTTCACCTGGTCGCGAAGCATCTGCAGCGCAAATTCTTTGGCATCACTGGCAATAGCAGAGCGGTGTACCAATAGACCATGCGGTTTATTGACAGCGATCAGGTGCTCGTCCTGGTAAAGGATATCCAGCATGCTATTGAGCCCTGACCTCCAGTACCTCGATCAGATCGGGACCATTTTCCAACGGATACCCTTCAACCCGGGTTCCCTTCAGCACCACTTGCCGCTCTGCAAAACCATCCAGGTTCACTTTGCTGCTTTTCAACGCATAGGTCTTGTCACCTGCATCCAGCAGATGGGTCCCATATTGAAATGTAGTCACACCGCGCTTTGACAGTTTACCACCCAAAACAACCACATTATCATTGGCCTGGATTTGTTTCCGGGCCGAGCAGCCAGTCAGGCCTGCCCCCAGGATCAGCAGGAATAAAATCTTTTTCATAAGACCACAAATATACACAATGCAGCATCAGTTAAACAGGCAATAACCAACCGCTTTTCAAAACAACTTCAGCTGTCCCAGTCCTTCAGGCGGCTTTGCAGCTCCAAATACAGTTTTGCCCCCGTACTTCCAGGAATCACGGCGCTCCTGCACCAGCAGTTCCTCCAAATTCCCGTTCGGAGAAAAATCCTGTTCTGCCCGGAAAGACAGCGCACTCAATTTTTGAATGGCCTGCTGTTTATCGGCCTGCCCCATCTTCGCCATGTGAACCGCCTTGCTAAGCACACTGATCGTTTCGTCATAGACCCTTAAAGGCACCGGAAAAGGATGCCCGTCCTTGCCCCCATGCGCCATAGAAAACCTGGCAGGATCTGTAAAACGGGAAGGAGTACCATAGATCACCTCACTGACCAGCGCCATAGATTGCAAGGTCCGTGGCCCCATCCCCTGCAACAAAAGCAATTCTTCAAAGTCTGCCGGCTGTTTTTCCTGAGTCAGCCAGAGCATGGCACCCAGACGCTTCAGGTCCACATCCTCTGCCCTGATGTCATGATGACCGGGAAGCCTGAGGTGCCGGCCACCAGGTTGCAGCCGCCTTGCCTCAGCAAGTACCCTGTCAGGATGCTCAGCAGACATGGAAAGGATCGCTGACCGCGCAGGATCAGCCGCCTTTGCCACCAGGTTCATGATCCGTCCCTGATTTTTGCCACAAACGGCAGTATGCGGCTCATCCACAAAAGAAGTCAGCGCAGAAGAATGCCAGTGATACCTCCTGGCCGTGCTGTTCCCATTCTGCATCCCTTGCTGAACCACCGTCCAAAGCCCATCCGTATTGACGATAAAACTATGGGTGTACAACTGGAAACCATCCTGAACGGCGGTATTGTCCACCTTAGCACTCAGCCTGCTGCAACGCACCAGTTCAGTACCGTCCAATCCTGTACGCTCGCCAAACCTGAGTAATTCGTCTGGTGTCTGCCTGGACTTGCTACCCTTACCCCCACAGATATAGATCCCAAGTTCCCGGTAATGCGGATTGACCGCAGCCTTCAGCGCACCCATCACAGAAGTAGTGATCCCCGAAGAGTGCCAGTCCATGCCCATGACCGCGCCCAGACTCTGAAACCAGAAAGGATCACTCAGCCGGCGCAGCACCTCGGCAGTGCCAAATTCCTGAATGATCGCTTCGGTGATCGCAAAGCCAAGCCTTGACATGCGCTCCGTAAGCCATTTGGGAACATACCCATAATGCAAAGGCAAATCCGCACTTCCAGATCTTTTCATACTAACAAAATTAGCAAAAATGCAGCGAAACACAAGCACATTACACAAAATTTTGGCGTAGTACACTTTCCTCAGCTTACAAATCCTTACTTTTACAGACCCAAATGGTCACGAGCATACATGATGATGAAAAGCAGGTTTCAAATCCCGGCACTTCCGGCAGTATTAGGCGCAATTTTTAGCCTGCAGGCCGGTGCTGTCATTGCCAAAAACCTGTTCCCGGTACTGGGAGCTCCGGCAACAGCCTCTTTAAGGATCGGCCTCTCTGCACTAATGCTGCTACTGGTAAACCGGCCAAGCCCAGGCAAGCTGAGCGCTGCCCAATGGAAAGCCATTATTCCCTATGGCCTGTGCCTGGGCGCGATGAACGGCATTTTCTATCTTTCCCTGGCACGCATTCCTCTTGGACTCGCGGTCACCCTGGAATTCATCGGCCCCCTCCTGCTGGCCATCAGCGGATCGAGGCGGCTCATTGAATTCCTGTGGGTATTACTGGCCGGAGCCGGCATTGCATTGATCGCACCCTGGAGCGAAGGAAGCATCGATCTTTTCGGAGCAGCCATGGCACTGCTTGCAGGGGGCTTCTGGGCAGGTTACATCATACTGGGCAGAAGAAGTTCAAAAGTCATTGAAGGCGGACAAGCGGTAACCATCGGGATGGTTTTTGCGACCCTGGTCATTTTGCCATTCGGCATTGCAGAAGGCGGATTTGTGAACTTCGAACCTTATATGATCCTGTCAGGAACCGCACTTGCACTCCTGTGCAGCGCCATCCCTTTTACACTGGAGATGCAAGCCCTTAAACAGCTGCCGGCAAAAACCTTCAGCATCCTGATGAGCCTTGAACCCGCCATAGCCGCACTATGCGGGCTGGTATTTTTAAACGAGCAGCTTGCCTTCCGTGAATGGGCAGCAGTAGCCCTTGTGGTACTGGCCAGTACAGGAACCACGCTTAGCAGGGACAGGAAAAACCTGTAGCCCTAACTGGCCATGGCCACGGGATGTCTCCCCACACTGGCATTGGCTACGATCATGACGATCAGGGACCGCTGCCTGTCATCTTTGAAATTAAGTACCAGGTTTTTATCCTTATTGTTCCTGATCATGCTGGTGAGGCGCGGAAATAACCGTGAAAGCGCCTCTATCTGAGGAACATCATCACTGCTGACCACTAAAAACCTGGAGCCGGTTTGGTTGGCTGAATCCATAATATGTTAATTTTGACGTTGTAAGTTTAGATTTAAACATTAGACGTCAGTCCAGCACAATTTGCTACAGTTCCCCCTCAAAAAATTATTTCAGCAGCTCATCAATAGCCCTGGCAGTCATCGGATGATAGTTCGGGCGTGCCACCTGGTAGATCAATTTCGCCCTTTCCAGCCCCTCCGGAGTTTTCATCAGTTCCTTATATAAAGGAATGATGTGCCACATCCTGCCATTTTCGATCAGGTAAGCCCTGATAGATTCATCTGCAGGCGAATATCCATTCCTGATCGCCAATACATACCAGGCCAGTTGTATATCGGTATTGCCGGAGCCGGTAAAATTGAACAGCTGGTCCAGGTAAGCCATCTGGCTCAGGTCAAGCTTTTCAGGGAGCGCGCTCAGAAAATAGCGTTGCTCATTACTGCTTACGATCTCTTTCTTCAGCCTGGGGCCGTCCACCGCTTTATGCCGTCCATAAGCGACAGCCAGTTGCTGTATGACTGCAAATTTTCCCTTGCCGCCGTTCCACAAACCATTGGAATAAGCAATATTAGACGGTATCCCGGTGCCATACACCCATTCCTTTACGTTGATCTTCTTTTCAAGATCAACATCCCCTTTGATCAGGTGTTCCTCCAGATAAGCCACAAAATCCTCTGTAGAAACCGATTGAAAAGCATGGCTGTCGAACCAATCCCTCAGAAAAGCATCAAATTTCGCCCTGCCCACCGTTTTCTCCAGAGTCTTCAGGAAAAAATAACCCTTTTCATAAGCAATATCATTCGTCCCTTCATCCGCGCTGCGCCCCGAATAATCAGCTTTAAGCCGGGTATCCTTATTGCCGGCACCCAGGTCCTTTACTGCGGAAAGCAAGGCCTGCTTACCAAACTCCTCCTGCATCTCCGCCTCTTCAGGGCCGTACAAAACCTCATCGATCCGTCTTTCAAAATAATTGGTAAAACCCTCATTGAGCCAGAAATCATTCCAGGAAGCATTGGTGATCAGGTTTCCGCTCCAGCTGTGCGCCAGCTCATGGCAGATGATCGAGACCAAAGACCTGTCGCCCGCAATAATGGTCGGTGTAATGAAGCTCAGGTTCGGATTTTCCATTCCGCCGAACGGAAAACTGGGCGGAAGGACCAGCAGGTCATACCTGCCCCAACGGTAAGGACCATACAACTTTTCAGCAGCACTGACCATTTTCCCCATATCCCCGAACTCATGCACAGCCTTATCCAGCACAGCAGGCTCAGCATACACCCCGGTCCTGTCGTCCACCGCTTTAAAAGCAATGTCACCCACGGCCAGCGCCAGCAGGTAGGACGGAATGGGATGCACCTGTTTAAAAGTATAAATGCCCTGTTTATTCTTCTGCTGCGGATTCTCAGCACTCATCAAAGCAAGCAGGTCGACCGGCACAGTCACACTTGCCTGATACGTAAAACGGATACCAGGACTATCCTGACAAGGGATCCAGCTCCTTGCAGCAATGCTCTCAGACTGGGTGAACAGATAAGCATATTTTTTCCCCGCAGTCTGATGTGCATTCAGCCATTGCAGCGCAGCCGCATTTTTTCCGGTAGAATAATAGATATTGACCAGTTCCGTACCCGGTTTAATTTTTATCCGCAAAGGTCTTCCTAAAAATTTAACCGCATTGCCCACCGTATAACCTGTTGGCTGTTCATCCTTGCCCAAAGTGACCCTGATGATATTCAAGCCATTGTCGTCAAACACGATCTCTTTAGCCCCCGTCCTGTTTTTGATCTTCCAGCTGGCCTTTCCGGAGATCTGCCGGTTTTCAAAATCCACATTGATATCCAGATCAAGATGTTCAGCAACCGCTTCAGCAGGTCTGGCAAAAGAATGCGGATCTCTGGCCAACTCCAGGGCCGGATCAGCAGCAGGTTTGTCTTTACAGGAGAACAACATAAGTACAACGAACAGGAACAGCAAATTTTTCATCTTCAGATCAATTAGGTAAAACAAGCGGCTAATTTAACATTTTAATAGAGCAACAACCGATATTTTAGACGAACAGCTACCGCCGCCCGTTCTTTTTCCATAAATTTAAAAAGATAGAAGATACCATGAGCTTGCTGGACAAACACATCGCGCTGCCATTTAAAGCAAAATCCGTCACCATTAAACATATACTGGTCCATACCGCCTACTGGATCCTGATCGCAGCATTCTTTTCTTATGAAAAGCGGTACCTGATCTACAAAGCCAGCATGCCCTATTTCATGCTCTGCGTCGTTGGAAGAATTGCAATGCTCGCCGGTGTCGCCTACCTCAACATCCATTATTTCCTGCCCGGGTTCCTGCATAAAGGCGACTACCTGCGCTACAGCCTGCTGATGCTACTGTCCGTGCTGGGATACCTGCTGATGCAGGGCCTGTTTGATTTCCTCCTTTACGGCTTCCTGCTCGGGCCGATGCGCAACAGCAACCTCCTGGAAACCATATCCTACAACTTCTTCAGCACGATATGGTACCTGGCCATTATGGTCGCCGTAAAGCTGAGTATAGATTGGTTTGAGCTCCAGGGCAAGCGCGGGGAACAAGCCAGACAGGACGCAGCCCCCTTCACCTTTGTAAAAAGCGGCACACGGAAGATCAAACTATACTTTAATGAAGTCACGCACATCGAAGGACTTAAAGATTACGCCATCGTACACACCACCGGAGAAAAGATCATCATCAAAGGTTCGGTGAAATACATGAGCGAGCTATTTCCCGAAGCACAGTTCATCAGAGTACATAAATCCTTCATCGTATCCAGGGAAAAGATCACACAAATAGAAAAAAACAAGATCCGGATCGGCGAGCACCAGATCCCTATAGGAAGAAGCTACAAAGCAGCACTCGACAGCTATACTACCTGATGGTCACGATCCTTACACCTGCTTCAGTCTGTGCCGGAACCACAATATGGTCAGCATTAGCACTGAAAAAAGCAGGCAGCAGCAAGGCATTTGCACCAACTTCCCTACCCAGGTCCTGAGGGCTGTCCGGTCTGCCGTCAGCACCAACTGCCAACAGCAAAGGACTAGGGCCTCCGGCAGTTCTGTCGTTGTAAACCAGGCACAGTTTCTGGCCTATAATGCCTGCAGCAATACCAGATTCCGGATTAAAAAGATCAACCCCCGTCCCCTCTGCCGCAGATCCGGTCCCCCGTTTTACCGGCAGTTCGAATTTTTTATTTCCGTCCGCATCCAGGCCGGTGACATGAAAACCCGAAGACACCCTGCCGATCAAAAAAGAAAAGCCCCCGTTAGTCAGCAGATCAGCAGCATCCAGAACAGCAACCGGTTTTTCAAAAAGACCAGTCCTCAGCCCCTGGTTCCCGGAAGCGCTGAAACTCCAGGCACCCACAGCAACAGCAGGAGCCTGTCCGCCTTTACGCAGATAACCAGCGACAGTAAGCTGCCCCTCAGCGTCCACAACAGCCCGGAAAGCACCACACTCCATCTGACCGGCACCAGCCCCCCTCAGGGGCATCGGGTTGCACTGCTCTGTTTGCACAGACACGCTGTAAATGGCCGGAAAATAAAAGTTCCGCGCATCACCCTCGGTAAGCAAGTACAACTCCCCCTTATCCGAAGCCAGAAAATACCTGAGCCTGAGCGGATCATTTTCCGTACCGGCTATTGAAAAATCACCCTTATGCGTAATGGTCAGGTTCTCATTGATAAAAAAGTACTTAAACTGCTGAGGCTTGCCCTGTTCATGAGGCAGTTGAGCGATCAGCGCAATATGCTGCCGGTCAGGCGAAGAAACAATGTGCCACAGGCCCGGATCATCCGGAGCCCTGAAATCAAAATACCCCACAAGCATGCCCTCAGAAGTAAGCCCCCCCTTATTGTCGACCGCCTGCATGGCCATCACATTCCTTCCGGTCACCCTGTTATGGCTTTGTACAAAAGCCGTCAGGTTCCTGCCGGCCAAAGCCAGGCCCGCCAGGGTAAAATGATTGTCACCCACTTGGGTAGCGACCCTCAGGTCACTGGTCAGTAAGATCTCATCCGCGTCATCAGTCATGACCAGCCCAAAGATCTGCTCCGTATTCTCAATCCGCTTAAACAAGAGGAAATCATTCCATTCATTCGAATACGAAAAAAAACCCTTTTCCGCATTAGGTTTAAAGGGCCGGGCAGCACTGACCGACACTTTAAACTGTGCGCCCGCACGCAGCCCGCATAAAAAAAATACAACTAAAAAAAATCTTCTCATATCACAATAAGTCATTGGCCAGGTTGGCCAGCGCACTTCTTTCGCCCTTATCAAGGGTGATGTGCGCATACAGCGGATGATTCTTCGCATTCTGGATCAGGTAAGACAAACCATTGCTCTCCGCATCCAGGTAAGGCGTATCGATCTGGTAGATATCCCCGGTAAAAATGATCTTAGTATCCTCACCCGCCCTGGAAATAATGGTCTTGATCTCATGCGGCGTCAGGTTCTGCGCCTCATCCACGATAAAAAAGATCTTGGTAAGCGTCCTGCCCCTGATATAAGCCAAAGGAGCGATCACGATCTTTTCACTGTTCACAAACTCATCGATCCTGGCCTGCATTTTAAGGTCATCACTGTATTGCTCCTTAATAAACCTCAGGTTGTCCCAGATCGGCGCCATATACGGATCTATTTTAGACTTAACGTCACCCGGCAGAAAACCAATATCTTTATTGCTCAGCGCAATAATAGGCCTGGTCACATAGATCTGCCGGTAATCCTTGCGTTGCTCCAGCGCACTGGCCAATGCCAGCAAAGTCTTCCCGGTCCCCGCTTTGCCCTGCACGGTGACCAGCTTGATATCCGGATTCATCAAGGCATGGACCGCAAATTCCTGCTCATGATTGCGTGGGGAAATGCCAAACACATCTCTTGCCCTGATCAGATATAAAGCAGCAGTTGCCGCATGGTACCAGGCAGCCAGGCGCTTCCTGCCAGATTTCAGTATACAAAAATGATTGGCCCCGGCATCCCTGATGTCCAGTGAAGCCGCAGGAGCCATCCCCACCGACCTCAGTTCCTCAAACAAAGACTCAGGAACCTTAGCAATGCTGCTCTTGCCAGTATACAGCTCATCCAGGTTCTTCACCTTACCAGTCTCATAATCCTCCGCATAGAGGTCCAGCGACTTGGCCTTAAGCCTCAGGCAAATGTCCTTAGACACCAGTACCACTTTTTTCAGCGGAAACTCCTCCTTCAGGCTCAGGGCTGCATTCAGGATACGATGGTCAAACTTGCCTGCACCAAAAACAGCCTCGGCATCTACATTTTGCGGACGGGTATCCATGACCACCTTAAACTTACCGCCGTTCAGCGGCATCCATTCATTGAGCATGCGGTCTGCCGAAGCCTTGTCCATGAGCCTGATGAAGCTTCTGGCCTCCGCATTACGGGTCTCGTTGCCGTTCTTCATGTTGTCAAGCTCTTCCAGCACCTGGATCGGTACAGCCACATCATGCTCCTGGAAATTATTAAAAGCATTGTGGTCATACAGGATCACAGAAGTATCCAGTACAAAGATCTTTTGACGCTGGGAAGATGATTTGAAGGACTTGCTCATGACAAACACGGATTAACACAGGACCGGTAAAAATAGCGAATTTTGTCCAGACAGCGCAGCAGTCTAGAACAACAGGTAGATCTTGAACCCAAGATCATTGATGATCCCATCCGTACTCAGGTCAAAATTGGACTGCCTGTTCCTGTAAACAACCGGCGAGCCCGAGCCATTGGTCTGATCGGTAGAAGAAAAAGTAGCCGTAGCAGAAAGCAGGCGGGTCTCAAAAGCCCATCTCCTACCAACAAACCAGGTAATGCCCCCATAAGCCCCCGCATGATAAGCATCATTGACCACCTGGTTCTCATTGGCAGGATCATCATAAGTCAGCTTGGTACGCGCATAGCCGGCCGTGCCACCGGCATAAGCATACAATTTCCCGGTCAGCAGGAAATACTTCTGGTAGCTGAGCGCCCCGCCAAACCCGTTGGTGGTATTGTTCTGAGATTCATTGTCACTGGTACTCTTGTTATGCAGGTAAAGCAGGTCCAGGCCCAGTTTGGTATTATCGCTGATGAAATGGCCATAGCCAAGCGTCAGGTAAGTATTCTTTTGCTGCTCCTCAGAAGTTCCCGTACCACTGGTACCATTCGTTTTGTTACTGGTCAGGCTTACCCCCAGGCCCAATGCATTGGTACCTTTGGTCTGGGCATATCCGCAAAAAGAGGCCAGGACAGCGATGGCCGTAAACAGTTGTTTCTTCATTTAACTTACATTTGAATTAAAGCCCTGAAAGTAATCAGATGGAACAGTAAAACCAAATGACACGCAAAAATCACTTCGGCAATTCCTTAAACCCGATCGTAAAAGTAGTCCCCACACCGCGATAACTCTCCACACTGATGTGTCCGCCAAAATGCGTAAGGTGGTTCCTGACCAGGTAAAGCCCCACCCCCTTGCTGTCACTGTGCCCATGAAACCGCTGGTTGAAATTAAAGATATCGTTACCTACCTGTTCCATGTCAAAGCCACGTCCGTTATCCCGGAAAACCAGCAGGACATAACCGGACTTCCTGCTGCTCGATATCACGATCTCCGGATAAGCATCCATCCGCGAATATTTAATGCTGTTGGTGATCAGGTTAAGAAAAATGCTGTCCAGGTAAGTACGGTTGAACCAAACCAGATCCTCAGCCGAAAAATCACATTTTATACTGGTATTGGATTCATGGATCAGGGAACGGAGCGCGCCGGTCGTCCTCAGCAGCGCATCACTGAGGCTCAGCCGGGACACCGCAGGATTATAATTGTTCTTCTCAATAAGCAGTTCCATATAGCTGTCCAGCGTAACGCGGAGATTCTCCGCACATAACCTGAGCATCCTGATGTCCTCATGGCAATCCTGCGGAACCAGTTCCTCCAGGCCCAGAAGATCAAACATGGTCATGATGTTGCTGGCAGGCGAGCGCAGGTCATGCATGACCGTAGACACCAATTGCTTCAACTCCCGGTTTCGCTCCGTCAGCTCATTGAGCAGCAAGTTACGGTCCTCCTCCTGTATCCTTCTGGCCGTAATATTTTTGGCCACGGCAAATACCAGCCGGTGCTCAGGCACCGGGATCGAAGTCCAGGACAACCAGACCAGTGCCCCCTCCCTGGTCATGTAGCGGTTCTCAAAATTGAGTAAAGGGACCGCATTCCTCAGGTTTTCCCGGCGTTCCTCCGTAAGCTGCCGGTCCTCCTCAAAAACAAAAGAATTGATCGGCCTGGAAAAAAGCTCCTCCTCAGTATAGCCCAGAACCTCCACCACCGCCTGGTTCACTTTTTTAAAATAACCATCAAATCCGGCAATACAGAATAAATCCTTGGAATGACGGAAAAAAAATTCATAATCGATCAGGGGGCCGGGATCGTCAAAAGATAAATGCTCGGGCATGCGATTACAGGTTTATAGGATGGAACTTAACAAGAAAAATCAGCATTACAAAATTCTTGTTACAATTGTCCTTAAATATGCCCAAAAAAGAAAACGGAGCCCCTCTTCTTGCGATTTGGCTGCTCCGTTTTCGCTTTACATACCACCGTAGTGGTTTATAAAACATCAATGCTTCTGTACTTTACCTTACGTAGTGACCTCAGTTCCTCAGAACTTTTGATACCCGTCTAAATTATCCCGTCAGAATTCTTCCGTAGAATACTTCTTCCGGCATGATAATGCCTGTATGCGATTCAGCTATCACCCCGCCTCCCGGCTAAGGGTTGATCTTTATTCCCGGTCCTCAGTCTCCTTTGATTCCGGGCTACTTGTACTGATCTTTTGAAATCCCAGAGCACTGTGCCCGTAGGCCAGTCACTCTTTTTGGTATTTTCTTCAGGCTGTCAAAGTACTCGCTAATTGATAATACTAAGATACAAAGCCTGAATACCAGATGCAAGAAAAAAATAAAATACTTATAAACAAGTTATTAACCCTAAACCAACACTTTCCCAACAAGTTATGAACACAACTGATCCAGGAAAATCACCTTCAAAGCACTTTTTTTCACGATACCTGTAGCGAAAACAGCAGGAAAACCGTTTAGGTAACCGAGAGCGTTAATTTAGATGATGGGGTTGGGTCTTAACAGACCTGATCCCATTTTTAAAGCCAAAAACATAATCCAATCAGAAAACAACCAAGACCTGCAACATGACAACCAAGACCTACAACCGGCTTCCCTCTATCAATTCCCTGATCATATGCATCGTAGCTCTGCTGATCCTGATGGGGATCCAACTGGTGCAACACTGATCCCAACAGTGCAGCATTGATCCCAACTGGATTAACCCTGTCCCGCTTCAATCATCCTTATTTTTTCCAGGCGCCTGAGGTGCCGTTCCTCGTCTGTAAACCTGGCCCCTAAAAAAGCCAGTACAATATCTTTAGCGAGCGCAATGCCCAGCACACGCTCGCCCAGGCAGAGGATATTGACATCATCATGCTCCACCGACTGGTGTGCGGAATACGTATCATGGCACACCCCGGCCCTGATCCCCTTAAACTTATTGGCCGCGATGCTCACCCCCACCGAGCTGCCGCAGACCAGGATACCCCGTTCACCCTCTCCGGCCTGGATGGCACGGGCCACATTGGCAGCCTGATCAGGGTAATCCGAAGGCGCATCATTAAAAGCACCCTTATCCGTCACCTCATGCCCCAGTTCTCGGAGCATGTCCGCAATGACATTCTTATACATGAACCCCGCATGGTCCGACCCTATAATCACTTTCATAACATTCACATTTTAGTATAAACCTATGGTGCCGCCAGCAGTTCCTCCGCAGTAAAAGCCTTCTGGCGCCCCTTCAACTTTTCCCTCATGGTCACCACATCCTTCTTTTCTATCCGGGGCGCGTCATTCTGCCAGGACTGCCGGATAAAGCTGAGCAACTGCGCAATGTCCTCATCACTGATCTCATCACTGTGCGCAATACCCGGCATATCGCCCGAAACCTCCGGCGTCTCATACACATGACCGTTCACGTTTACCGGGCCGGTAAGCCCGAAAAGCACAATAGAGATCAACTTATTCTTATCCCCGGTCACCCATTGCGACTTATTGAGCGGCGGGGCCAGCGAAGCAGTCCCGTTGCCATCCTGGCCATGGCAAGTCTGGCAGGTTGTACGGAATATGGCTGCCCCCTTAGGAAACAGCCCGGCCAGCACATCCGGATTACGGTTCTTCTGGGCATTCTTGAAAGCAGTGATGACCTTCTGCAATTGCTTGTTGATGCGCATGGCTGTATCCGGAACAGCAGAAGCAATCGATTTTTTAAACGCCTCCTCCCGAAAAGCCAGGTTGCTGACCACCGCATCGGCCACAAAAGGATCATTGGGATATTTGGCAGCAAGACCGGTCAGAAAAGCATCAGCCGCCTTTTCATCAAAAGGCCGGAGGTCATGCGCAAGAAAAGCAATATAAGGCGCAGCCTGCGCATCATTATTGTCCAGCAACTGCTGTAAAGCCGCCCGGTAAGCCGGGGCCGACGAAAGATTGAGTACAGAAGGAATGACCGAAAGCGCTTGTATACGCACGTGTGCATCCTGATCCTTGAGCAAAGCCAGGACCTCATTGGTTTCCAGGGCATTCAGTCCCTCCAGAACCCATAAAGCATGGATTACCTGCAAAGGATTGCCGCCGCCCTGTTTGATCACCGCCTTCAGCAGCGGAACAGCTTGCTTAACTTTCTTATCAATTAAAACCTGCTGCGCCATGTCCCTGACAAAACCGTTGGCATTGCCCAATAAGGCCACCAGTCTGGCAGGATCATCCGGGAACAGCACCGGGGCCAGTCTGGCCCCCCTTGGAAAAATCTTATAGATCCGGCCGCAGGAAAGCGGCTGAGTCAAATCCCTGATCTTGATCTGGTTGGCCAGATAAGGCGTCACATAGGTCTTGTGCTGGATGATGCCCCGGTACATGTCCAGCACGTACAGCGCACCATCAGGACCATTGTACAAGCCCACCGGACGGAAACGCTCGTCTGTACTGGCCAGGAACTCCCGCCCCTGGTAAGCCTGCTCGCCTTTGACCACATAACCATTTTCCTTCAGGACATTTCTTTTGATGAGGTTGCCCGAAGGTTCCGCCACAAAAGCATTGAAATCATAAGCCGGGCCAAAAAGCGCCCCCCTGTAGATCAGTGGAGAACAAGCCGCCGTAAAATTTGCCAGCCTCAAACTATCATCCAAAGTACCCTTCATATAGCCCCGGTTCACGCCCGGAGTAGGCCGGATCGGAAAAGTGCGGTTATTGGGTACCGTACGCTCATAAAAACCAGCCACGCCACGCTGGTTCCTGTTGGCAGCCCCAAAACCAGGACTGAAATAATCGCCCTGCACATTAGAAGAATTGTCATTGTAATAAAGTCGGCCATAATTGTCCTGGCTCAAGCCCCACTGTCCTCTGAAATGCGTATCACCGATCAGCCAGCGGTCACCCACCTTGCGGTACCGCTTGCTGGATTTTGCATTGTAGATCCAGTTGTCCAGCGCCCGCATCAGCCCATTAGGCTGATGCTCCACATTACCCTCGGTCGCATACTGAGGATCCACCAGCGTTCTTTTGACCGGCCGGTCATCCTTCAGCTCATAAAACCAGAGATTAGGCGGCTCAGCCACCAGGATACCATTTTCGATCAGGCAAATGGCCCTGGGCAATACCAGGGAATCGATCGCCACCTTTTTAGCATCAAAAACACCATCCCCGTTCCGGTCTTCCAGAATGACGACCCTACCGTTGGGCCGGTCCTCGCCAGTGCCCAGCGTATCGGGCATATAACCATTCATTTCCACCACCCACATCCTGCCCTTATGATCAAAGGACATGGCCACAGGCGTCGTCACCAGCGGCTCCGAAGCGATCAGGCGGATGTCAAAACCATCCTCCAGCTGCATCCTGCCGATACTTTCACCGGCAGGAACCACCGGCGAAGCGCTCAGGTCAGCCGGAACAGGCTTGCCCGCCAGGGTGCCCCCGGCCTGCTTATAACTCTGACATTGATATAAGGTAAATCCAGCCAGGATCAAGGCTGCATAAGCATAACGTTTCATATCTGGTTACGGATCAGGTATAGGTTTCAAGTGTGCTGCAAGCAAATCTAGAAAGTAAATCTAATAAAAACGCAAGGTTTTCCTATCAGTCTTGTTACTACAACCTTGTAGTAAATATTTTTTTTGATATTTGCATCATATACCATTACACACAAAAATCGTCAGACCGATATGAAACATCTGCTGCTCACCCTCCTACTGTCCGCAAGCTGCGCGCTGATCTATGCCCAGGGCCTGGAGCCCGGCACACCGCTGCCCAAAGCCGTATTTTATAAAACAGACGGCAAACAATTCAACACCGATGAGATACCTGCCGGAAAGAAATTCCTGATCATGTTCTTTGATGCCACCTGCGGGCACTGCCAGCGCGTAGCCGCCCATTTATCCAAAAACACCAAAGACCTGGGCAATGCCAACATCTACCTGGTCACCCAGGACGAACCGCAATCTATCGACTATTACGTAAGCAATTTCGCAAAACCCCTGGCAGCACTCAAAAATGTCACCATTCTCAGGGACAAGGACATGGTATTCGTACCCCTGTTTCACCCAAGGCAATACCCTGCGCTCTACCTGTTCACACCCGAAAAGCGGCTGATCTATTTCTCCAGCAACGAAAAAGAAGCAGACAAATTCCTCTCTCTGATCAAGTCCTGACCCTGATCAAGTTCTGGTCCTGACCCAGACCATGGTCCCGTCCTGGCAAAACCAGTATTCAGGAGCTAAGAAAGCGCAAGCCCGCTGACCTTCCTGGCCCTGGCGATCAGCATCCAGGCAAAAGCAGCGCCGGTCAGCGCCATTACCGAGCCCACCGCGACCGGAGAAGTATAATCATAACCAGCCATTAGCGGCAGTCCGCCCAGGAATGCACCCAAAGCATTCCCGATATTGAAACTGGCCTGGCTCACAGAAGCGGCCAGCATTTCAGAACCCCTGGCACTATTGATCATCAGCATCTGGATCGGAGAAGCCGCCGCAAAGGCAATAGCCCCGGTCACAAAAGTCATGATCAGCGACATGACCTGGCTGCCAGACACAAAATGTACAACGATCAGCGCAGCAGACATGGCAATGAACAAGCTGACCGTAGCCCTGGCAGGCGAAAAACGGTCCGCCAGCCTGCCGCCGATAAAATTGCCCACCATCATTCCCGCACCGGCAATCACAAGAATATAAGTAATGCTATCGGCCGAAAAACCAGAAACCTCGGTCAGCAAAGGCGCAATATAGCTGTACCAGGCAAACAAGCCACCGGTACCAATGGCGATCATCAGAATAAGCAGCCAGGCCTCGGTCATCTTAAAGAAATTCAGCTCTTTGCCCAGATCCCTGTTCCTGGAAGCAGGAAGCGCCGGCATCCAGGCCTTCAGGCTGAGCAAAGTCAGCAAGCCGACCAGGACAATGATCACAAAAGTATACCGCCAGGAAAAATGATGACCGATATAAGTACCCAAAGGAACCCCAGCAATATTCGCGACCGTAAGCCCGGCAAACATCAGTGAAACGGCCTGGGCCTCTTTACCCTTTTCAGCAATACGGCTGGCCACCACAGAACCCACCCCAAAGAATGCGCCGTGCGGCAGGCCTGCAAGCAACCTGGCAATGAACATCATCGTATAATTGGGCGCAAAGGCAGACAAAGCATTAAAAACGGTAAACAGCATCATGAGCACCATCAGGATCTTCTTAGGCGGATAGCTCCCGGCGATCAGCACCAGCAAAGGCGCCCCGATCACCACCCCCAGCGCATAAGCAGAAATCAAATGGCCCGCATGCGGGATCGATATATTCAGGTCTGCAGCAATGTCCGGCAGCAGCCCCATCATGACAAACTCGGTAATGCCGATCCCCAGTCCGCCAAGGGTCAAAGTCAATAAACTCTTTTTGATCATAACAATAGTTAGTGTATTAATTACACTAAGCAAAAGTAGACAAATAATATGCCATTGTACAACAAAAGCCGTAAAAAATGATAATCACAAAACACATTGGTACGGTATGTGTTATTATCACTGAAAAACAACTAATTATGAATTACAAGAAATTGATAGGCAAACGGATGTCCGGCCTCCATGGCCATTCAGGAGACAAGACCGCAGCAGTAGTCGGGCTGCTTGCAGGACTGGCAGTAGGTGCAGTATTGGGTGTATTGTTTGCACCCGACAGCGGCAGGAGAACAAGAGAAAGGATCACAGACAAAGCCCTTGACCTGGCCGATAACGTAAAAGACGGCCTCCACTCTGTAAAAGACACCCTCAGCAATGGGCGTGAAAGCCTGAAGAACCTCAAGGACGAGGTGGTCGACAAAGTGAAACACAAGGCACGCGCCGTTTCAGAAGAATATAAGGAATTCCGGGAAGAAGAGCTGAAAAAAGCAGAACGCACAGAAGAAGACCCAGGCTACGCCGGCGCCTGAAAAACGCAGGGCCTCCGGGATTACTGAACCGGACCACCAGGATCGTTCAAAGAAGCCTGATGGCTGAAGAACATCCTGGTGATCGGGATCAGCAGGAAGCCGCAAACCGCAAAGATCACAAAAGAAACCCTCAGGCTAAACGCATGGGCCAGGTAACCGATCATCGGCGGCCCCAGCAGCATCCCTGTGATCGAATAAGTCGCGATGATGGAAATGGCCATGCCCGGAGAATATTTCCGGGAAGCTCCCGCCAGCGCATAAGACATGGGGATGATCGAAGCCGTGCCGAAACCCACAAGTGAAAACCCTGTCATAGCCGTCCAGAAAGTAGGAAAGATAACTGCCAGGGAAATGCCCGACATGATACAGGCCGCACTCATGATATAGGTCCTGGGCATGCCAAAACGCGCAATGATGAAATCAGAAAGAAACCTCGACGCCGCCATAAAGGTCATAAAGATCAAATAGCCATACGTAAAAATATCTGCCTTGATGATCTCCTGGAAATAAATACCGCTCCAGTCAAACATCCCCCCCTCGCAGATCGCACAAAGAAAAACCACGATGCCCAGGTAAAAAATATACGGGTCCGGCTTTTTCAGATTCAGTTTGTTGCCGCTCTCCGCCCGGTCGCCCCTGAGCAGAAACTGGTAAGAATAGACCGTAACCAAAACCATCAGGACCGCCACAGCCACGAAATGCGCCCCCAGGCTGACCTTCAGGGAAAGCAGAAAAGTAGACACCGCGATACCGGCGATCCCCCCGATGCTCCAGAACCCGTGAAAAGAGCCGATGATCTTGTGCGCAAAGCGCTTTTGAAGGGTCAGCGCCTGAGTATTGACAGAAATGTTAAATATTCTGGTGGTAAACGCGAAAAGTGTAATGGCAACAACCAGCGTGAAAATGTTGTGCGCAAAGCCGATCATAGCCAGCGAAAGCCCGTTCAGCCCGTAACCCGCGCTCAGCGGCACACGGCTGTTGTATTTGGATACCAGCCAGCCCGATATCGGTAATCCTATAAGGGAGCCCACAGGCATGGCCAGCAGGATGGTGCCCAGTTCAGCCTCATTCAGCCCAAATTCCGTTTTGATGGTCGGAATCCTGGAAGCCCAGGTAGAAAAACTGAAACCGGAAATAAAAAAAAACAGGCTTAAAAAGAACCGGTGTTTATTGTTGGAAATCATAGGTTGGGTATGCGCCGCAAAGGTATGAAATCTGCTGCAAATACCCTGATGTTTTATATCCCGTTGAAACTTCCGGTATAAACACTGTTCGATGCCTTACCGCTGACCAGGTCTGTAAAAGCCAGGTAAGTCTCCATATACTCCCCGGTCAGGTCCCCTGCGAGCGGCAGAAACATGCTGCCCTCATACCTGGAAGCCCCGTCAAACACAAATGTAGCCCTTCGCAGTTCCGGAAAGTAAGCCATCACCATGGCGCGGTGCCGCCTTTCCTCCAGTTCCATCCAGTCACCGGTATCCCAGGTAAAATCCAGGCCGGATTCTCCCGGCGCAACAGCAGGGTTCAGCGGAAGGGCCAGACTGCCCTGCGCCACGCGCATAGCCGTAAAATCAAATCCAATATCCGGATAGCTGCCCCCCAAGGGCCTCCCGGTAATTGTACATACTCGCAATATTAGCAGGATATTTATTGACCAGCGCCGCTTCATACCGGAAACCGATCTTCAGAAAAGCCATTATGGGCTTCTGGACCAATGCCAGCACCTTCAGCCGCTGCCGGTTTTCCAGCTGTGCCATGCTGGGCGGCTTGGTATTTTCCCCTACCACCCTGACCACCTCCTTGCCCAAAAGCTGGTAGCTGACCAATTTTCCCACCTTGCCCCTTACCGGGCCAAAAATGCCATTGCTTAAAGTTCCCATGATAGATAGTTAATGTTGATATAATTTATTACTTGATATTGAATAATATGTTGTTTAAAGTTGATGGTACCTCACCCAATTTGCCGGGATACCCCTCTGGCCCGATCCAGAAACCGTTCCGTCCTTAAGCAGTTGACTCGGGCAGGACCAGCCGGCCCAGATAAACCGTATCGCTCACCAGCTTTCCCTGCGGCGCGGCAAAGAACAAATAACCATGTACCGTACACCCGGACCACTTGGGCGATGTCCGGACGAGCCCCTGCCCCATCTCCCTGCTGGCAAAATTTAACAAAACCTTATACTTATTATAATCACCCTCACCATATAATAAAACAACAGCCACATCTTTCAGCGAGCCCACCATATTCTCCAATACCGGCGACCATTGTATTTTAATCTCCTCCGTGCCCGAAATTTCCATTCTGGCATTGGAAGCAACGCTCAAAGCCCCGCTGCTCAGCGCGATACGTGCATAATCGATTGAAAGCTCAGGATAAGTGCCGGTCAGTGCCCTGGAAATATTGACCGAGACGGCAGTACTCATTGCAGATTGCCGCGGTCCATGCCCGCGAAAACCAATCTTGATGGCTTCAGATGCGTGCCCCAGCCAGGAGGAAATGAGCTTCATCCTGCTGCGTACCGCCTTTGTGGCCTCACTTGCCGGTAAGTGATTTTCATGTGGTATCATAGAAAGGGTATTTTTCCCCTTGACTTTCCGGCCTACGGTGTTGCCGATCTTCCCAATTGAATGGTAAAAAGGCCCTGCGGTTAAATGTCCCATAACGAGCAATTTTTTAGAATAAATATACAGGATCAAATGATCCAGATGAGTTAGTAAAATCAATTATAAATATTTTTAACCAGAAAAACAAATGTATTTTTTATTATCAGCAAAATTTTCCAGGTTGCGCAACCTGAACACCTGGAATTTGAGTTCAAACAGTTTATAGAAAAAATCAAACCGGAATGCCTCTGGAGTTGTCAACATCTTTTACACTAGTTGAGAACAGTTTTCGGGCAGTTTGCTTGCCATTGATGGCAAGCAAACTGCTGTCAACCTGCATTCAAACTGCTTGCAAAGTGCGGACAACTCCAGGCGTATTCCAGCTAAAATTTTCCTGTAAACCAGGTGTACCCGGTTTTCCTGAAGATGACCTGGCTGGCGCAAAATGATGCCGCCAATAGGAACAGACGAACTTTTGGAAAAGGCAAAACAATTGTTATCAGTCGGTTAGCTATTTATTTAATCGTCTAATTTGCTTTTATGATCATTGTCGCATAGCTTTACAAAAAACTTTAGGGGTGCCTTTGCGCTGAGAAATACCCTTTGAACCTGATGCAGTTAGTACTGCCGAAGGGAAAAGTAGATGCAGTTTACTGCTGTCTTTTCGACCCCGTGCGGGTATCCCTGTAGTTTTTCATGGTTTTATTGTTTTTAATTGTGATGAAAAGATCAGCGCTGTTCTGACCACGGTGTGCTTATTCGGATCACCCTGAGTTGAACAGTCCTGGTAGCCAAACCGGAACGAACATGGAAATTACTGTAAATCAACAAAATTACCGGCTTGCAGCGGACTGCTCTGTTGCGCGGATGCTGCTGACCGTGCTGCAAACGGAGACCAGCGGCATTGCTGTTGCGGTCAATCAAACGATCATTTCAAAAAGTAACTGGGACCGGCATATCTTAAAGCAGGGTGACCAGGTCCTGCTCATTAAGGCAACGCAGGGTGGCTAGTTTTAGCAAGAACATTTTCAGCTAACGAATATTTCAGAATCAGATGAAGAAACAAGAGAAAATACCTGATGGACAGGTGATCAGCCGGACACCTTTTCCGGCATCCCGCAAGGTTTATGTCAAAGGACGGCTGCATGATATTGAGGTGGCTATGCGTGAGATCAGCGTCAGCGATACCAGGATCCACAACGGCTTTGGGTTGACCGAGCCTAATGTGCCGGTGACCGTGTACGATACCAGCGGCCCTTATACGGACCCTGCTGTGGAGATCGATGTACGGAAAGGCCTGCCCATGCTGCGCGAAAACTGGATCAGGGACCGGATGGATGTGACTGAGCTGGCCGGTGTTTCTTCTGCTTACGGACAGATGCGGCTGGCTGATGAAAGACTGGACAGCCTGCGCTTCAGTCATTTGTCGAGGCCCATGAAAGCGGTGGAGGGCGGCAATGTTTCGCAGCTGCATTATGCTAAGAAGGGCATCATTACGGCTGAAATGGAATATATCGCCATCCGGGAAAACCAAAGGATCGACCTGCTGTATGCAACAGGGGCTGCTGTTGATGTTGCAGACAGTGCTGATCCGCTCCTGCACCAGCATCCGGGCAACAGTTTTGGGGCCAATACCCCAAAAGGCTACATTACCCCGGAGTTTGTGCGTGCAGAAGTGGCGGCGGGCCGTGCGGTCATTCCCTGCAACATCAATCATCCTGAACTGGAGCCCATGATCATCGGGCGGAATTTCCTGGTCAAGGTCAATGCCAATATCGGCAATTCGGCGGTGACTTCTTCGATCGAGGAGGAGGTGGAAAAGGCGGTCTGGGCCTGCCGCTGGGGGGCGGATACGATCATGGACCTTTCTACCGGCAAGAACATCCATGAGACCAGGGAATGGATCATCAGGAACGCTCCTGTCCCGATCGGTACGGTACCGGTTTACCAGGCTTTGGAGAAGGTGAACGGAAAGGCTGAGGACCTGTCCTGGGAGTTGTTCAGGGATACCTTGATCGAGCAGGCTGAACAGGGTGTCGATTATTTTACCATTCATGCGGGCGTTTTGCTGCGCTATATTCCGCTGACGTCCAAAAGGATCACGGGGATTGTTTCGCGCGGAGGCTCGATCATGGCCAAATGGTGCCTGGCGCATCACAGGGAGAATTTTCTGTACACGCATTTTGAGGAGATCTGTGCCATCATGAAGGCCTATGACGTGGCTTTTTCCCTCGGGGACGGCCTGAGGCCCGGCTGCATTGCCGATGCCAACGATGCGGCCCAGTTTGCAGAACTGGAAACGCTGGGCGAGCTGACGAAAATTGCCTGGAAGCATGATGTGCAGACCATTATCGAGGGGCCAGGCCATGTGCCGATGCACCTGATCAAAGAAAATATGGAAAAGCAGCTGGAACATTGCGCGGAAGCACCTTTTTATACTTTAGGCCCGCTGACCACGGATATTGCGCCTGGCTATGACCACATTACTTCTGCGATCGGAGCGGCGATGATCGGCTGGTACGGGACGGCCATGTTGTGCTATGTGACACCGAAAGAGCATCTGGGCCTGCCCAATAAAAAGGATGTGAAGGATGGGGTGATCACGTATAAGATCGCGGCGCATGCTGCTGATCTGGCAAAAGGGCATCCGGGTGCGCAGTTCCGGGACAATGCGCTGAGCAAGGCAAGGTTTGAGTTTCGCTGGGAGGACCAGTTCAATTTGTCACTGGATCCGGATACGGCCAGGGAGTTCCATGATGAGACTTTACCTGCTGAAGGTGCTAAGATCGCGCATTTCTGTTCGATGTGCGGACCCAATTTCTGTTCGATGAAGATCACCCAGGAGGTGCGGGCATATGCGGAAAGCCAGGGTCTGGAGGAGCCGGCGGCACTGGAGGCGGGGATGAAGGAGAAGTCGAAGGAGTTTACGGAAAAGGGTTCGGAGATTTATTTGTAAACGATGATGGTTTGTAAAACCGGCGGGGTGCCGGGTTGGCCATGGGTGCTGATATTATAAGGTTGTCAATGGAGTTGATCGTGATTTCAGGGCCCGGCTGTTTTGAGGGGGAAGCCGGGCTCATCAATGGTTTGTTTGAAGCGGGGCTGGAGGTTTTTCACCTGAGAAAACCCGGTGCGGATATTGCGGATTGTGCCAGGCTTCTGGAGGCGGTGTCCGGGTGTTACCGCGGGCGAATTGCGCTGCACCAGCACCATGAACTGGCCCGGGTCTTTGGTATGGGCCGCCTGCATTTTACGGAAGCGCACAGAAGGTCTGCGGGTCCGGAGGTATTTGCGGAACTGAGCCGGGATTTTGTGCTCAGTACTTCGGTCCATCGCATGGTTGACCTTATGGCTTTGCGTGATTTTGATTATGCGTTCATGGGGCCGGTCTTTGACAGTTTTTCAAAGCCGGACTACCGGGGCTGTTGTTCCTTGCAGAGGGACGGCGGTGCAAAAGCGTTGCAGGCGCTAGCGCTTGGGGGAATGAAACAGCTTGCATTCCGGGGCATGAAGGTGATCGCGCTTGGCGGGATCGGTCCCGGCACCATAGGCATTGCAAAAAAGCTGGGTTTTGACGGTGCGGCCATGCTGGGCTGGGTCTGGAATGAGCCTGCGAAGGCGATTGATCATTTTAAACAGGTAAAATGCCGGATCAGAGAAAATATGTACTGAGCATTGCGGGCTTTGATCCCAGTGCGGGGGCTGGTTTGCTGGCCGATGTCAAGTGTTTTGAGCAGCTTGGGGTGTATGGCTTTGGGGTCTGTTCAGCTTTGACGGTGCAGTCGGATGACCGTTTTACCGGGGTTAGCTGGCTCGGCGCAGGGGAGATCATTGCGCAGCTGGAGCCTTTGCTGGCAAAGTTTGAGGTCAGGGCCTGTAAAATTGGCCTGATCCGTGATGTGGAGGTGCTGACAGAGGTCACGGGTTATTTACGAAGGGTTGGCAGCAGCATGAAGCTGGTGCTGGACCCCGTGCTGAAAAGCAGCTCGGGGTTTGAATTTCATGCCTGGAACGCTGGCCTTCTTGCCGGGGTGCTGAAACAGTTGGACCTGATCACCCCGAATGAGGAGGAGATCAGGATACTCAGCGCCGGGAAAAATGCCTGGCAGACTGCTGAGGATCTCGCTGAACATTGTCCTGTTCTGCTCAAGGGCGGTCACAACCGCGAGGCTCCCGGAACGGATCTTTTATTTCTGGATGGCAGCCTGCTGGAGTTTAAGCCGGGCACGGGACGGGTCTTTCAGAAACATGGTTCTGGTTGTGTGCTGTCTGCGTCCATTGTGGCCGGACTGGCTTTGGGCTGTTCCCTGACTGAAGCCTGCAAGCTGGGCAAATGGTATACAGAAGCTTTTTTAGGCAGCAGTCCTTCTTTATTGGGCTTCCATAACAGGGTGCCGCCGGATATTAAGAAGACAATTAAATATGAGCTTTAATGGATTTGATTATCAGATTATTAAATTATTTAAATGAAGATTGACAAATTGCATTACATCTCGCAGGCGCTGCCTGGCCGAACGCACCTGACCACGATCGGAAAAGTACTGGAGGCGGGTGTCAAATGGATACAGCTCAGGGTCAAAGACCTGCCGGAGGCTGAAATACTGGAACTGGCGCTGGCTGCCCGGATGCTTTGCGATGCTTTTGGGGCCCGGCTGATCGTCAATGACCACCCGCATATCGCTTTACTGGCCAAAGCAGACGGGGTGCATCTTGGACTGACCGATCTGCCGGTTCCTGAGGCCCGGAAAATTCTGGGGCGGGAAAGCATCATCGGCGGGACCGCCAATACTTTTGAGGACGTTCTTCTCCGGGTAAAGGAGGGTGCGGATTACATTGGTCTCGGTCCTTTCCGCTTTACTATGACCAAAAAGAACCTGAGCCCGGTCATTGGCCCGGAGGGTTACCGGCTGCTGATGGAACGTGCTGCTGATGCGGGGATCGTGGTTCCTGTCCTGGCCATTGGAGGGATCACCGCTGCTGATGTGCCGGGATTGTTGCGGACGGGTGTGTACGGAGTGGCCATTTCGGGGGCACTGACCTTTGCGGAGGATCTGGCTATGGAAGCTCAAAAATTAAGAAGCATGATTGCCAATGAGCCAGGTTAGATATAATTTAATTGCCAATGAGTTAAGTGGCTCAGGATATAATTGCCAATATGAAGTTAGTTTAGGGTATAGTAATTAATGAATGAAGTTATGTTGAAAATAGCAGATAAAATCTTTAGTTCAAGGCTTTTTACCGGTACGGGCAAATTCAGTTCTGCCGCAGAGATGGAACGGGCGATACTGGCTTCGGGTTCGGAACTGGTTACCGTTGCGCTGAAAAGAGTGGACGTCAGGGCTGGCGGGGACGACATTTTAGCGCAGCTCAGGCATCCCCGGCTCAGTTTATTGCCCAATACTTCCGGGGTAAGGAATGCCAGAGAGGCGGTTTTTGCTGCCCAGATGGCCAGGGAGGCGCTGGAAACGGACTGGATCAAGCTGGAGATCCACCCGGATCCTAAATACCTCATGCCGGATCCCGTGGAAACGCTTAAGGCGACGGAAGAGCTGGCCAGACTGGGTTTCGTGGTCCTGCCTTATGTTCATGCGGATCCGGTTTTATGTAAACGGTTGGAGGATGCCGGTACTGCGGCCGTGATGCCGCTTGGATCGCCCATCGGCAGCAACAAGGGTTTAAAGACGATCGACTTCCTGGAGATCATCATCGGCCAGAGCCGGGTGCCGGTGGTCATTGATGCGGGTATCGGGGCTCCTTCAGATGCGGCTAAGGCCATGGAGATCGGGGCTGATGCTGTGCTGGTCAATACCGCGATCGCAGTGGCCGGTGATCCGGTGGCCATGGCTACTGCTTTTAAATTGGCCGTAGAGGCTGGCAGATCGGCTTTTGAAGCCGGACTTGCTGCCGGAAATGGCAGCCGGGCGATGCCGGGCGGCGGCATGCAGGCGGTGCCCAGCAGCCCCCTGACTGCTTTCCTGGGGGATTAACGCTGATGCTCAGGATCAATTAAGTATAGTTTTATTGAAATGGATATGCATAGTTTTACCGATATTTTTAACCAGTACAGCTGGACCGCGGTCAGTGAACGCATTTATGCCAAGACGGGGGCTGATGTGGAACGGGCATTGCTGAATTCTTCCAGATCGCTGGAGGATTTTATGGCCCTGATCTCCCCTGCTGCCGCGCCTTACCTGGAACAGCTAGCGCTTTTGAGCCAGCAACTGACGTTGAAACGCTTTGGCAGGGTGCTGCAGTTATTTGTGCCCTTGTACTTGTCCAATGAATGCAACAACATTTGTACGTATTGCGGCTTCAGTTTTGACAATAAGCTACGCCGCAAGACCTTGTCGCCCATTGAGCTCATGCAGGAGGTCGCAGCGGTTAAAGAAATGGGCTATGCGCATGTGCTGCTGGTAACGGGTGAGGCTGTTCAGTCGGTCCATACGGCCTATTTCAAGCAGGTCCTGGAGCTGATCAAGCCGCATTTTGCCTTGATCTCAATGGAGGTTCAGCCCCTGGATCTGGAGGATTACCTTGAGCTGGTGCCTTATGGCTTAAATTCCGTGCTGGTCTACCAGGAGACTTATCACCGGGAAGATTATAAAAAACATCATCCCAAAGGCAAGAAGTCCAATTTCAACTATCGCCTGGAGACCCCTGACCGGCTCGGTCAGGCCGGGATCCATAAAATGGGCCTGGGTGTGCTGATCGGCCTGGAGGACTGGCGGACGGATTCTTTTTTTACTGCTTTGCACCTTTCTTATCTGGAGAAAAGATACTGGCAGAGCAGGTACAGCATTTCTTTTCCGAGGCTCAGGCCGTTTAGCGGCGGTCTTGAGCCTAAGGTGGCCATGACGGACCGGGAACTGGTGCAGCTGATCTGTGCCTACAGGATCTTTAATGAGGAAGTGGAACTGTCGCTTTCTACGCGTGAGTCTGTGCTGTTCAGGGACCATGCGGTGAAACTGGGCATTACAGCAATGAGCGCCGGTTCCAGGACCAATCCGGGGGGCTATGCGGTGGAGCCTCGATCGCTGGAGCAGTTTGAGATCTCCGACGAGCGGTCTGCGGCGGAGGTTGCCGAGATGATCCGGTCG